>Ga0222639_1000711_pt1 | contig 14693 bp, 9 predicted proteins | sample AntAcemetagen185_FD_179863 | JGI IMG/M metagenome (GOLD analysis project Ga0222639, IMG submission 179863) | Saline water microbial communities from Ace Lake, Antarctica - #185 | ecosystem: Environmental > Aquatic > Non-marine Saline and Alkaline > Saline | place: Antarctica: Ace Lake | collected...
CCGTCTTAATTAGCGTATAGCGTACAGCGTTTAGCGTATAGGTTAAATCAATAAACTAAAAGCTTGAAGCTAAAACCATAATTCAAAACCCATATAGCGTATAGCGTACAGCGTTTAGCGTATAGGCTAAATCAATAAACTAAAAGCTTAAAACTTAAAGTTAAAACCATAATTCAAAACTCAAACCTTTTTTATGTAAAGCATTGCTCTTAATATAGGTCGGATTTATCCGACCCGAGTTCTGCGGGCTTGATAAATCAAAACCCTACAAATTATATATTACACATTACTGCATTTCTTTTCTCTTGCCACAGGCAGACACAAGGTCTGCCCCTACATCTGACTTTGGATTTCTTATTTCTTAACTATACGCTAAACGCTGTACGCTATACGCTATTTTCTATTTCGCCAAGTGTATCACAAATTCCTTTAAAAATTTCAAAATTTCTGCAGATTTAATCCCGGAAAGGTTAATTTTAGAAATCCCGGACAATCTATATTCTTCTTTTATTAACCTTTGCTGGTAAAAAGATGGCAGTCTGCTTAATTTGGCTTTTATCTTATCGTTTTGCAGATATCTAAGAATTAACTTATTTTCCTTTACCACCAAGGAACTAATACCTAACTTTCTCAAAAATATTTTCAGATATATTATCTCTAATAAATTCTTTAGCTCCCAGGGATAAATTCCATATCTGTCCCTCAACTCTTCTTTTATCCTCTCCAAATCTTCTAAATCTTTAATCTCAGCCAATTTCCGATAAATTAAGACTCTCTGTTTCAAATCAGGGATGTATTCTCCGGGAATATAGGCATCTATTTTTACATCGATAACCGGAGTAATCTCTTTCCCCTTTTCTTTTCCTTCTTTCTCTCCCCGTAATTCCTTAACCGCTTCTTCCAATAGGCGGCAATAAAGATTGAACCCTACCTCGCCAACCGACCCATGCTGCTCTTTACCCAGCAAATTACCTGCTCCTCGAATCTCTAAATCTCGCATGGCCAATTTAAAACCGGAGCCTAACTCACTGAATTCTTTAATGGCCTGCAATCTTTTTTTTGCGGTAGCGGAAATAGACCGATAGGAAGGATAAAGAAAATAAGCATAGGCACGTCGGTCAGTCCTCCCTACTCTCCCTCTTAATTGGTAGAGCTGGGACAAGCCAAATTTATGAGCATCATCGATAATAATAGTATTCGTATTGGGAATATCCAAACCAATTTCTATGATGGTGGTGCAGACTAAAATATCATATTTCTTTTCTAAAAAATCAATCATTATATCTTCTAACTGCTCTTCTGCCATCTGTCCATGAGCAATACCGATTCTGGCTTGAGGAAAGAGCCGACTCAAATCCTGCGCTATTTTCTGGATACTTCTTACTCGGTTATGGACAAAGAATGTCTGTCCCTCCCTGTCCAATTCTCTTCTTATGGCCTCTATAATCACTTTATCGTCTCTTTTACAAATATAAGTAGCGATAGGAAATCGGTCTTCCGGGGGAGTATTTATCACGCTTAGGTCTCTGACCCCGATAAGAGACATATGCAGTGTACGAGGGATAGGAGTGGCAGTTAAGGTAAGAGAATCAATACTTTCTTTTAATTTTTTTATTCTTTCTTTATGAAGAACTCCGAAACGCTGCTCTTCATCCACGATCAACAAACCCAAATCCTTAAATCGAATGTCATTTTGAATCAAGCGATGGGTTCCTATAATAATATCTACCTTCCCTTCTTCCAGTCCTTCAATAACTTTTTTCTGTTGCTGTTTGCTTCTAAAACGGGAGAGCATATCTATATTTATAGGAAAGGAGTTCATTCTTTCCCGAAAAGTATCATAATGTTGTTGAACCAGGATAGTGGTAGGTGCTAAAATTGCCACCTGCTTTCCGTCTAATACCGCCTTAAAAGCAGCTCTTATAGCTATTTCTGTTTTGCCATAACCTACATCTCCGCAAATTAATCTCTCCATAGGTTTAACTATTTCCATATCAGCTTTAACCTCGGATAGAGCCTGTAATTGGTCATAAGTCTCTTCATAAGGGAAAGACATCTCCAGTTCTTGCTGCCAATTATTATCTTTGGAGAAGGCAAAACCTCTGATTTCTTTACGGGCAACATATAAATTATAAAGTTCCCGGGCTAATTGTTGAATCGACCTTTTTGCTTTCCCTTTAGCCTTCCCCCAGGAGATTCCTCCTAAACGGCAAATCTTGGGGGTTTTATCTTTGATGCCTATATATTTATGAACTAAATTAAACTGATCTACCGGGACATACAGTTTATCCCCTTGTGCATATTCGATTAAAAGGTAATCCTGTTTTACTCCTTTAACGTTTAAATTGATAATCCCTCTATATAGGCCTATACCATGATCAATATGTACTACATAATCTCCCGAAGAGATATCCATCGCAGTGAAAAAGGGTTCGCTCTTACGCCTGGTTAATTTATATCTTTTATTCCTTTCCTTGCCGAATATTTCCTGGTCGGTTATAAAAACTGTTTTAAGATTCTGAAGTTTAAATCCATAATTTAAGTAACCATAAGAAATGAAGATAGTTGATTTTAAATGAGTGTATTCTTCTATCCTTCCTATAGTAAATCTTTTTATTCCTCTTTCCTCTAATATCTCTCCTAAACGTTGCGCCCGACCTTCATTCCTAACCAGAATAATAATATGCTGTTTTTCTGTCTGCCATTTTTCCAAATCTCTAGTAAACAGGCCTAAATTCCCAAAATAAGAACTAATTTCCTGTGCTTCTAAAGTAAATTTTCTGATATCTTCTTTTTTCTCTTCCTGATTAGCGGAAATATCTTCTTTATTTTCCTGCGGAAGATAGGAAAAATTAATCATATTTTTAGATTTTAATTTATCACATATCCCGAGGTTAGAGATGAAATGAGAAGAAGGTGAGAAGATTAATTCCCTTTTATCTTGCTCAATTTTCTGGTAAATGTTTTCAACCTCTTCCTGAAACTCCTCCTCTTTCTCTTTAATTAATTCCGGCTCGTTTTGTAGTACTATCAAGTCATCGGGAAGATAATCAAATATAGTGCTGTAATTATAATTAGATGAACCATCGGCAATTAATTCCCGGGAAGGAAGAAGGGTGTAATCAGTCAATTTAAGTATCGACCTTTGAGTGCTCAAATTAAAATACCTGATTGATTCTATCTGGTCTCCAAATAATTCTAATCGAAGAGGGTTTTCGCTGGTTACCGGGAAAAAATCGATAATCCCTCCCCGGCTGCTAAATTCACCTTTTTTGTCGACTATCTCTACCGACCGATAATTTTGCTCTAAGAGTATTTTTAAAAAATCCTCCTTTTTTAAGGCATCTCCTACCTTTAATTTCCAACTCGTCTTCTTAAATTTTTGAGGAGAGGCCAATTTGGGCAGAAGGGCTTTAATATCAGCAATTAAAATTTTTCTCTTTTTATTGTGGTCGTTTGCGGAAAGATGCTTCAGGATATTTATCCTTTGCTGGATTATCTGGGGATCGGAACTGATGTCTTCATAGGGGAGGACATCAAAAGAAGGAAAAAGAAAAATATTTTCTTCCTTGTTTTGGGATTTATTTAAAAAGTTACTTAAGTCCTGGTATATCTTTAAGGCATTTTCCTGAGAATCGGTAATAATAAGGTAAGAGTTTTTTATTTCTTCTTTTGAGGCTAAGGCAGCGATAAAAAAAGAACGCGCACTATCCTTCAAACCGGAAAGTAAAATTTTGCTAATTAATTTTCCTTTTATTATTTTTATTATTTCTTTAAATTCCGCGGATTGATTCCACAGGGAGAATATTCCTGGTAAAGACATTATAAATCCTTTCAATTTAGTTAGCTGGTTAGTTGGTTAATTGGTTAACTGGTTTAAAATACAAGAAAAATACGAGTTTCTAGTTATTGGTTTTAAGTATGCAACTAAAAATTTAGAACGAAAAACCATAATTCAAAATTCAAAACTTTTCTTAGTTTTTAGATTTGAGTCATAGTCTTGGGTTTCTCGCCACATACTATATTAATATACGATAACATACGCGATACTAATTTATTCTGGCTACTGGATTCTGGCTCCTGACTACTGATTTTTGTCTTTTATTTTCTTAACTAGTTAACCAGGTAACCAACTAACCAATCAACGACTAATTACTATTTTGCCAACACTGAAGCTAAATCATAAAGATTTTGTTTAATAGTTTTTTTCTGGTTCAGGACTACCTCTATATCAGTTGCCTCAACTTTATTCCCAATCAACCCAACCATTTTAGATGTTTCACCTTTTAATAGATGCTCTACGGCTGCTGCCCCTAAACGGCTGGCCAATATCCTATCAAAGGCAGAAGGCGAACCACCTCTTTGTAGATAACCTAAAATAGTAATCCGTGTTTCATAGCCAATCTTATCTTCTAAATAGTTTCTTACCTCATCGGTCTTTTCTACTCCTTCGGCAATAACAATAATACAATGGTTCTTTCCTCTTTTATAGCCTTCTTTTAATTTTATGCTAATTTCCGATAAATTATAGGGTATTTCCGGAACAAGAATTACTTCAACTCCTCCGGCTATTCCGCTCATCAAGGCTAAATAACCTGAATTTTTTCCCATAACTTCCACCACAAATGCCCTCTGATGAGAAGAAGCTGTATCTTTAATCTTGTCAATGGCATCAATAACTGTATTTAAAGCAGTGTCTACACCTATAGCCATATCTGTCTTAGGTAAATCATTATCAATGGTAGCCGGAACACCAATAGTCTTCAGCCCTAAAGCGCTTAAATCTCGAGTCCCTCGCAGAGTACCATCGCCTCCGATAGTTACTAATCCATCAATATCGAACTTCCGGAGTTTTTGAAGAGCAATATCAAGACCTTCTTTGGTTTTAAATTTTTCGCTGCGTGAGGTTTTAAGAATAGTTCCTCCTCTTTGCATAATTCCGCCTGTTAATACTTGATTCGTAGGGGAAATTTGTCCTTCCATTAAACCGGCAAATCCCTTCTCCACAGCAAAAACCTCTAAATTATGGAAGATTCCGGTTCGTACCGCTGCCCGAATAGCAGCATTCATTCCCGGGGAGTCTCCCCCGCTGGTAAGAACAGCAATTCTTTTCATTTTCATAACAATTTTACCTCCAATGTAATTGGTTAGCTAGTTAGCTGGTTAATTGGTTAGTTAGTTTAGAATACAAGAGAAATCCTGGTTTTAGTTCATAGTTTATAGTTATCAGTATACAAAACTAAAAGCTGAAAGCGAAAAACTTAAAGACATAATTCAAAATTTAAATCCTGTTGTATAGTATAGTTAGTTGGTTTAAGATTAAATCCTCAACTAATTAACCAGGTAACCAGGTAACCAACTAACTAAATACTAATTAATATTCTGGCTGCTTCTTCCGGAGAAGTAGTATTAATATAAAATCCCGTTCCCCATTCAAAACCGGCTATTTTAGTCAACCGAGGAATTATTTCTATATGCCAGTGATATTTCTTGTCCAAATCCGACCATTCTCCGGTAGAAAATTCTTTAGAGGGTGCGGTATGAATTATAAAATTATAAGGAGGGTTATTTAACTTTTTCTTTATTTGGGATAAAGTATCTTTTAATATTCTGGCTAAACTTAAAATATCATTGTCGCTGTTCTCCTCATAACAAGCATTATGGCGTTTAGGAAGTATCCAGGTTTCAAAGGGAAATCTGGCGGCAAAAGGCGAAATAGTCACATATTTTTCCGTTTCTTTTATCAATCTGTCTTTAGATTTTATCTCATCTTTTATATAATCGCAGAAAATACATCTCCCGTTAAGGTCAAAATATTCTTTGGCGCCTTTTAACTCTTCTTTTATCCTTTGCGGGATAATAGGGGTGCCGATAAGCTGAGAATGAGAATGCTCTAAGGATGCTCCCCCATCGATACCGTAATTTTTAAATATTAGAATATATTTTATCCTTTTATCCCTGGATAAATCTAAATATCTTTGCCGGTAAGTTTTTAAGATTAAAACAATATTATCAATGCTTAAATTATCAAAATCTTTATGATGATGTGGAGTTTCAATTATTACTTCATGAACTCCCAGACCGTCCATCTTCTCAAACATTCCTGCCTTTTCCAGGACAGCTTCTCTCTCTTGCATCTTTAAAGCAGGATATTTATTAGGAACCACCCTTACTTTCCATCCCGGCTTGTTTTCCCTGGTGCCTTCTTCCCGAAAAGCAAATATTTCAGGAGGCGTCTTGCCTTCATTCCCTTCACAGAATACGCAACTATCTTTTTTCTTCTCTTCTTTTTTTATTTTATAATCTAAGGGTCTTCTCCCTCTTTCTGTAGAAATTATTACCCAATTATCAATTATAGGGTCTTTTCTCAATTCGGTCATCCCTGTTCTCCCTAAACCTTAATTAGTCGTTAGTGAATAGTGAATAGTCGTTAGTTAAAATACAGTGATAAGTAATGAGTAACAAGTAATAAGCTTCAAATTGCAAGTTTTATGGGAATGACAGATGTAGGGGCTTGATTTATCAAGCCCGCAAAACACGGGTCGGATAAATCCGACCCCTACATTAAAGAAATATTTTATTTGAAATACAAAAAGTTTTAAGTTTTGAATTATGGTTTTTCGCTTTTAGCTTTAAGCTTTAAGTTTATTGATTTATCATATACGCTAAACGCTGTACGCTCCACGCTATATTGATATTGTATCTAATTACACTTAGTTTGTCCATAAAAAAAGAGACATGTTAATACATGCCTCTTTTTTTATATTATTATTTTACAACTATTCAAATGCATTAATTACGGTTCAATTAATTTTTTGTTGTATTTTCTCATAGCTTTTTCAAAGCCCTCTTCTATTACCGTCTTTATTGCTTTAGTAGATAGTTTTATGGTTTCCTTTATTTTACCCTCTTCGCCACGGTTAAAATTAGAAAGCACATAAGACACACAATCAAAATTAAAGTTTACTAAAGGATTGCCAATTCCTATTCTCAAACGAGGGATTTCTTCACTGTGTAAATATTGCATAATTGACTCCATCCCCTTATGTCCGCCAGTACTCCCCTTTTTGCGAATCCTTATCTGCCCCAATTCCAAATTCAGGTCATCATAAACTATCAATAAATCTTGAAGGGGTATTTTGTAATAAGAAACTACCTTGCTTACTGCTCTTCCACTTAAATTCATAAAAGTTTGCGGCTTTACCAGCATTACTTTATGATTATTTATCATCCCTCGGGAAATTAAAGAATAATAAGATTTTACTTTCTTAAATTCTATTTCTATATCCTGGGCCAAACCATCAACTGCTCTAAACCCCATATTGTGCCTGGTAAATTTATATTTTAAACCAGGATTACCCAGGCCAACCACGATCTTCAATAAAACCCACTATCCTTTTATTGTTCTATTCTTTTTTATGTGCAGAAGAAAGATTTTCTTCTTTAGTTTCTGCTTTTTCTTCTTCCTTAGCTATTTCTTCGCCTTCTACTACTTCTTCTCCCTCTTCAACCACTTCTTCTATCTTGGCGGGAGCAACCACTGCAGCAACAACTCTATCTAATTCAGTTAATATTTCAACACCTTCCGGAATTTCCATATCTCCGACAGAAATATGCTCGCCTACTTTAAGACTACTAAGGTCAACTTTAAAACTATCCGGCACTTTAGAAGGTAAACACTCTATTTCTACTTTTCGTAATTCAACTTGCAGAATACCTCCTTCTTCTACTCCGATAGGTTCTCCAATTAGTTCAATATCGATTTCTAAGGTTAATTTTTCTTTTAAGGTTACTCCGTAAAAATCAACATGAACTATTTGCCTTTTTAACGAATTATACTGAAGATCTTTAATTACCACCAATCGTTTAATTTTTTCCTTCCCATCATTTATCTCTAAATCTATAAGTTTGTGTGATTTAGCGGATAATAATTTTGATAATTCATTATTTTTAACTTTTAATACTAAATTTTCTTTATCATGAGGAGAATACAACACTCCAGGGATAATTCCTTCTCTTCTGTATTTCTTATTAATTTCCTTCCCTGTATTATCTCTTAATTCCACTTTTAATTTTGGTTTTTCCACCCTATTAACCTCCAATCTCGTATTGTGTATTGCGTATCACATATAGTATAAATTAGTATATTGCCTATCGCTATATAATTTACCCGTTCACCAATTTACCAATTGCCTAATAAAAGATACAAGTTGTAAATTAGTATAAGTTTTATCTGGCTTACCAGTTTACCAGTTTACCAGTTAAAATACAAGTCACAAGTTGCGGGTTACGAGTTTCAAGTTTAGAAAGCCTTTACAGTAAACCGACAACTGAAAACTTATTTTGTATCTTGTATTTAATGCTAACGACTAATTAAGAGTTTTGAATTATAGCTTTTCGCTTTTATCCTTAAGCTTTTAGTTTTTTTGATTTAACCTATACGCTAAACGCTGTACGCTCTACGCTAGTAATGCTAACGACTAATTAAATTGGTTAATTAAATATCAATCATTCCGCTTAAATAAAGTGCTTATTGATAAATTCTTATGAATTCTGTTAATGGCTTCGGCAAATATCTCTGCTACCGATAAAACTTTAATACCGGGTAAACACTTATTATTAGCAACGGGAATAGTATTGGTTACCACCACTTCATTAAATAAACCATCATGAAAAGATTTTTCTAATCTCTCTTTTGCAGGACCGGCAAACACAGGATGAGTAGCACAAATATAAACCTCTTCTGCACCGGCATTTAATAAGGCCTGGCTTCCTTTTATTATTGAACTGGCTGTATCAATAAGATCATCAACTACAATAGCTGTTTTACCTTTTACTCTTCCCACTATATGCATTATCTCTACATTATCAAAAGACGACCTATATTTATCGATAATAGCAATCGGTTTATTAATACGTCCGGCGAATTCCCTTGCCCTCGCTGTTCCTCCTACATCAGGAGAAACTACCACTATCTTATCCAAATTTTTCTCTTTAAAATAATTTGATAATATGCTTACAGCTTCCAATTGATCTACAGGTATATCGAAAAATCCCTGAATCTGCCCAGCGTGTAAATCCATAGTAAGCACCCTGTTTACTCCCGCAGAGACTAATAAGTTTGCCACTAACTTTGCAGTAATTGGCTCGCGGGGTTGAGTTTTTCTCTCCTGTCGAGCATAACCATAATAGGGTATTACCGCGGTAATTCTTCCCGCTGAAGCTCTCCTTAAAGCATCTATCATAATTAACAATTCCATAAGATACTCATTGGTGGGCGGACAGGTAGATTGAATTATAAAAACGTCTTCACCTCTTACGCTCTCCTCAATCTTAACCTTAATTTCGCCATCAGGAAATCTGGAAACATCTGCCTGACCTAAAGGTACTTTCAAATACTTACATATCTCTTCTGCTAAATCTTTATTGGAATTACCAGCAAAAATTTTTAATACTCTTTTCTCATCAGGTATCAAAATATTATCTCCCCATCTTTTAAATTTTATTATATAAAATTTTAATTTTCATCTTCCTTCTTTTTCTTTTTTCTTCTTTCGCCATCCGGAAATATTTTTTTGCCTGGAACGGGAAATAGCCAAATTGCCTGCGGGTACATCCTCGGTAATAGTTGAGCCAGCTCCGGTATAAGAATCTTTCCCTAATTTTACCGGTGCTACCAATGAATTGTTGCTTCCGATAAAAACTCCATCTTCTATGACAGTTTTATTCTTTTTTTCTCCGTCGTAATTACAGGTTATAGTCCCCGCGCCAATATTAACCTTTTTGCCGATTGTGACATCGCCCAAATAGGTTAGATGAGAGGCCTTGCTGCTTTCACCCATAATAGTTTTCTTTAATTCTACAAAATTTCCTATCTTTGCTCCTTTTTCCACGACAGTTTCGGGTCGCAAATGAGCATAGGGACCAATATTTGCTCCTTCTTTAACGGTACTATTTTCTATTATTGAAGCCCAAACTCTAACTCCCTTTCCTATATCGGCATCGATTAGGTGAGAGTAAGGTCCGATAAGACAACTACTTCCAATTTTAGTATCTTTTTCAATAATAGTAAAGGGATATATAATGCTATCCTGACCGATTTTAACTCCCTGCTCTACAAAAGTACTATTAGGGTCAACTACAGTTACTCCTTGAAGCATCAAGTCTTGAAGAGTTTTTTGATATACTTTTTGGGAAGCATTAGCAAGATCTAATCGATTATTTATTCCTAATATTTCCGAATAATCTTTTACTATTACATTCCCTACAGTTAATCCTTCCCCTAATAATATCTTTACCGTATCAGTTAGGTAATACTCACCTTGTTTATTATTTTTGCTAACTTTCTCTAAGGCCTGGAAAAGTTTTTCCTTATTAAAACAATAAATTCCGCTGTTTATTTCGGTTATTTTCTTTTTATCCGTAGATAAATCTACCTCTTCGATTATCCCCTTTATTTCGCCCATTTTATCTCTAATGATTCTACCATAACCTTTAGGTTTTTTTAAAACAGTAGAGAGCAGAGTACAGCAAAAATTGTTAGCTTTATGATATTTCAAAAGCCTCTTTAGAATTTTAACCGTTAAAAAGGGAACATCCCCGGATAAAATCAGTATATTACCTTTAAAACCAGACAATAATTTTTTGGTTTGCAAAACTGCATGGGCAGTTCCTAACTGCTCGTTCTGCTCTACATACTCTATTTTATCGCTAATTAATTCTCTTATCCTATCGCTTTTATAACCGACTATTAATATCTTTCTTTTTGCTTCAAGTTGACTAACCGTGTCTAATACATAATTTAAAATTGGTTTTCCTGCAAGATTATGAAGAACTTTAGGCAAATTAGATTTCATTCTTTTGCCTTTACCTGCTGCCATAATAATTATAGCAGTATCACTCATAATCATACCTCCAATAATTAGTCGTTAGTGAATAGTGAATAGTCGTTAGTTTTAAATACAAAATACAAATTAGTCGCTAGTATATGGTTAGCGTATAGCGTACAGCGTTTAGCGTATAGGATAAATCAATAAACTAAAAGCTAAAAACTAAAAACCATAATTTAAAACTTAAAATTTTTTCGTATTTCAAATAAAGTATTTTTTTTGTAGGGGTCGGATTTATCCGACCCGAGTTCTGCGGGCTTGATAAATCAAGCCCCTACATTTGTCATTCCCGTAAAACTTGCAATTCGAAACTCATTACTTATCACTGTGTTTTAAACCGGATAACCGGCAAACTGGATAACCATCTTCATAAAATACGAGATACGAATTAGCTAACTAGTTAACCAAGTAACTAAGTAACAAGTCAATATGGCTGGGGCGGAAGGGTTCGAACCTTCGAATGCGGGATCCAAATTCCCGTGCCTTACCACTTGGCTACGCCCCAAACCGATTTTTTTATTCCTGTAATTTAGTTAGAATAGACCTTCTTCTTTCTTCTCGCCCTCTTCCTCTGTTGCTGTTTCTCCTACTGCTTCTTCTTTTTCCTCTTCTTTAGGTTCTACTACTTCTTCTTTAGGTGCTACTTTAGGTTCTGCTTTAAATTGGGGAGCCTCTTCTAATTCCCTGTTATAGACATCTAAAACTGCATTTTGTATCTTTTCTCTGATCTCAGTATTTATGGGATGAGCAATATCTTTATGATCCCCATTAGGGAGTCTCTTGCTGGGCATTGCTACGAACATACCCTTATTGCCATCAATAACTCGTAAGTCATGTACTACAAAAGAATCATCAAAAGTAATTGACACATACGCTCTTAATTTTCCTTCTGTTTCTATTTTTCTAAGTCTAACATCTGTAATTTCCACTTATTGTACCACCTTTTTAAATTTTTATTTTTTAAAATTATCAAGATTAGTTGTATTCTCTATTTGTAGCTGTTTTTATAAATATAATCTATTTCTACTTCTTTACTACTAAAGCTTTTTGTTTAATAAAACTTATTCCTAACCATAACCTCCTGGCCGTTTGTTTTGACTAATTTACTCCAGATTATTCACATAATTGCTATTACCTCCCTATTTCAGCAAATATTTAAACGTTTTATTAAAAAATAAACACAGCAATAATAACTACTGTGTTTCTGGAATAATCTATTTAATATTTATATTTTTCTCTTCTTGATAAATTGTATCTGTCTTTATTTTCTGCAATGTTATTAGTCAGCACCATCAATTCCTTGTTCTTTTCTGTAAGGTTTTAGTTGAAAAAATTATAACATGCTATAATTTTATTGTCAAAAAAAAGCTAATAATCCACCAATTGACCAATTTGCCAATTGACCAATTAAAGATAAGAAATACAAAATATAGGATGTGAAATAATTCAATTCTCCGATTGACCGATACATCAATTTCCCGATTGCCCGATTGCCCGATTATATTAGTTAACTGGTTAGCTAATTGGTATTAGTTGCCCGGTTAGCCAGTTAGCCGGTTTACCAGTTTAATTAGTCGTTAATAAATGGTAAGGTTTTATTAGTCACATAACCGTTAACCAGTTAATACATATGTTACTCGTTAGTGAATAGTTTTTCGATAAGATTGCGTACCCCGATAAATCAAAAGCTTTATAATGCCTTCATAGACAGGCGAGACGCCTGTCCTACGGGTTTATCTTATCTCCTATAACTGACCCAACCGGGTAACTGGATAACAAATATTCTATACGCTAAACGCTGCACGCTCTACGCTAATCTTTTCCCCATCGCCATACTCAGCTTAGTAAATTCTTCTAAAGACAGGGTTTCTCCCCTACGGTTTTTATCAATACTTGTTTCAGTTAAAATATCTTCTATTTCCGCTTTAGCGATTACTCCCTTAAAATAGTTAGATAAAGAATTGATTAATCTCTTTCTCCTTTGTTGAAAGGAAGCTCTAATAATATTAAAAAATAGTTTTTCATTACCTACTTGTACTTGCGGTTTTTTATAGATATCTAATTTTATTATCATTGAATTTACCTTGGGTGGGGGATAAAATACTGTAGGCGGAACAATATGCACTTTTTGGGGTTGAGAATAATATTGGGCAACAAGGGACAAAATGCCATAATTTTTATTCCCTGCTTGGGCCATCAGTCTTTCTCCTACCTCTTTCTGAACCAGAAATACAGCTACCCTTAAATATCGATTAAGTTCAAGAATCTGTCTTATTAAGGATGTAGAGATGTAGTAAGGAAGATTACCTACTATTTTTTTAATATTTTCACCCTTTATTCTCTTCTGCTTAAAAAAACTAACCAGCTCAAAATTCATAATATCTTCAAAAATAATCTCTATATTATCAAAAGAGGAGAGACTTTCTTTTAAAAGGGGAGTTAATTTTTTATCTTTTTCTACAGATACAACCTGTTTTACTAAGGGGGATAATGCAGAGGTTAGAGTTCCAATACCTGTGCCAATTTCTAAAATGCAATCTTTTTTATTTAATTTTAGTGAATTAATAATTATTTGTAAGGTATTTTGATCTACTAAAAAATTCTGACCTAACCTTTTTTTGTATTTAAAATCATATTTAGCAAAAAGTCTGGTAACTTCTGCAGGAGAAGTCAAATTACGCTTATTCATTAGATTGCTTGCCTTTTTTAGTCGATAGTGAATAGTCGTTAGTCGTTAGCATAAATACAAGTTTTTAGTTTTTAGATTTTTAGTTTTTAGATAAGAAAATTAGTTTTTAGCTATTAGTTCTCGGTTCTAATTTATTACAAGAGCGTACAGCGTTTAGCGTATAGGATATTAGTTATCCAGTTACCCGGTAAGTTTTGTAATGTGTAATGTGTGACAAGTAACCCGTTTTTGTAAATTTAAAATCATAAACTCATTACTCATTACGGGCAGACACAAGGTCTGCCCCTACTAATTTTTCCTGTATTTTGACGCGATACTCGTTACGCGATACGCGATACTATCATTTGGAGCCGGCGATCTGAGTTGAACAGACAACCTACGGATTACGATTCCGTTGCTCTTCCAATTGAGCTACGCCGGCATCATATCCTTATAAAAAAATGGTAGGCGGAACAGGACTTGAACCTGTGACCCCCTACATGTGAAGCAGGTGCTCTGCCAACTGAGCTATCCGCCCATTTTTTATAATAAATAAATTGGTGCCCCCAAGGGGATTTGAACCCCTGTCGCCGCCGTGAAAGGGCGGTGTCCTGTCCCCTAGACGATGGGGGCTTTTTTTTGATGGGCCGTGCAGGTTTCGAACCTGCGACCCTCTGATTAAGAGTCAGATGCTCTACCAACTGAGCTAACGGCCCTGAAAATATTTAAAATTAAAAATTTTGCTTCTAAATGTTACTATATTTTTTACTGCCTGTCAATTATAAATTAGTCGTTAGTGAATAGTCGTTAGTATTAAAAACAGGTTGCAAGTTACAAGATGCAAGGTACAAGTTAATACAATCGGGCAATTAATTAATTGCCCGATTCACCAATTGACTAATTTGCCAATTAAATTAGTCGTTAGTGAATAGTGAATAGTCGTTAGTGTAACAGATTATTAGTCTATCACTACTTAATACTCATTTTCCCCTTCTGGAATTCGGGTTAAATTTTCAAATTTTGCATATTCTTTTACGAAAGCTAAATCTATTTGACCTGTAGGGCCATTCCTCTGTTTACTAATAATTACCTCAGCAATGCCTTTCCTGTCTGTTTTTGGTTTATAATATTCCTCT
>Ga0222639_1000716_pt1 | contig 14629 bp, 10 predicted proteins | sample AntAcemetagen185_FD_179863 | JGI IMG/M metagenome (GOLD analysis project Ga0222639, IMG submission 179863) | Saline water microbial communities from Ace Lake, Antarctica - #185 | ecosystem: Environmental > Aquatic > Non-marine Saline and Alkaline > Saline | place: Antarctica: Ace Lake...
GTCTTATCCATTGCAACGCATGCGCGTCAATACTTGAAGCAGGAGCCCAGTGCATTAGCAGTGCACGCTGGGATCTGTGCGGGGGGTGCCGAGTAATCGGCATTCCTACCGCGATCTCTTATTGTTTTTGGAGGTTACGAGCAAGAGTCAAAGGCAGACTTGACCCCTTTACGGCGGTGAACCAAAATAAAACCATACCGTGATACCAAACGGTTTTCTAAGCCGCCTGTACGGCGGTGAACGAAATTTGTCGATATTATGGCAGTTGCCGAATTTTCTAAGCCGCCTGTACGGCGGTGAACCTTACCTTCTAACTCCAGTCTCATACTTTCGTTTTCTAAGCCGCCTGTACGGCGGTGAACTATTTTTTTTGCATACTCATATTGCTCCCATATTTCTAAGCCGCCTGTACGGCGGTGAACATGGGTATCAAAAAACACTGGAACAAACGAAATTTCTAAGCCGCCTGTACGGCGGTGAACTTTACAAAGATAATGACGGAGAGCGGTTTCAATTTCTAAGCCGCCTGTACGGCGGTGAACGGTTGACAGCATATTGAGCCTGCTCCCATGTCTTTCTAAGCCGCCTGTACGGCGGTGAACTTTTTAAATTCCACATCGTTGACAATCTTTTATTTCTAAGCCGCCTGTACGGCGGTGAACACCACAGACTAAACAACCCTTTGTCCTTACGATTTCTAAGCCGCCTGTACGGCGGTGAACGATTACCGTATGGTTGGTGAAACCCTGTATGTTTTCTAAGCCGCCTGTACGGCGGTGAACATTTGAAATCACAATCCGTAGAGATATGCTATTTTCTAAGCCGCCTGTACGGCGGTGAACTTATCTGGCTATGTTCATCGGCTGTTTCCAGTTTTCTAAGCCGCCTGTACGGCGGTGAACCACCCCGGCAAAACAGGGTTAGAACCTATGGCTTTCTAAGCCGCCTGTACGGCGGTGAACCTCAATTAATTAAGGCCAGCAAAGAGGTTTATTTTCTAAGCCGCCTGTACGGCGGTGAACGGTCGCTTGCACGGTTTTTCTATCCTTTAACATTTCTAAGCCGCCTGTACGGCGGTGAACATTCCCGGTGTCGGGTGTGTCCGGCTTTACAGTTTCTAAGCCGCCTGTACGGCGGTGAACATTACCAGGATATTTAACAGAGCCAGGGATAATTTCTAAGCCGCCTGTACGGCGGTGAACATAATCAGGATGCCGATCTTCCCTGAGTTCAGTTTCTAAGCCGCCTGTACGGCGGTGAACTCATACCACTTATGTAGTGTCATTACCTGCATTTTCTAAGCCGCCTGTACGGCGGTGAACTATCAAATCCCATTACACCTGTTTATCTTGGCTTTCTAAGCCGCCTGTACGGCGGTGAACTCTTGCCGTCCTTTAATCTGTAACCGCCTTTATTTCTAAGCCGCCTGTACGGCGGTGAACGTGAACACCCCGGCAAACAGGGCGCAGTATTGTTTCTAAGCCGCCTGTACGGCGGTGAACTACCCTTGGAGATGCTACTTCCTATATTAAATTTTCTAAGCCGCCTGTACGGCGGTGAACATCTAATGCTGCTCTTGCTTCTTCTATATCTATTTCTAAGCCGCCTGTACGGCGGTGAACAGCAACATTACAATAAAAAGATAAGCTGCAACAAATAGTTAATAGAAATTAACCCGAAAAACCTATAAAGATGATCCTATTGTAACTTATTGATAATAGGCCAATATTTTATGCGCCATTTTTTTTGGTTAAAACAAAGGTAACGTGGTTGTATTACTCAACCCATAACATGAATACAAACCTGTTTGCGGTTGCTCCATTGCCTGCTTTTCAATAAATAATCGGAAACGCTGTCTGTTTTTTTGACTGATCATATTGATATAGGGCAAATTGCTGCGCTGCTCTTCGAAATTTTCAAAGTGTGACAGGGCCTGTCGCAAGGTTTCTCCTTTACGTTTAGCCCTGCGCCTTGCCAGCTTTTCCTTATTGCCTTTAAGTTTAATATGTTTGAAACAGGCATGCCCCGCTAATTTTTCAGGCACAGGTTTGATTGGGCCTATATGCACATAATCCTTGAGCCGATTGAGCCATTTTTCACAGTTCATTTGTACCAGCAATTTCTCGTCTTCTGTGAATAGCCGCAGTTTTGTACCAAGAAAATATTTTTTGGCATTATATTCTGGGAACGCCACGCCAATGGCGGACGCGTTGCCCGCTGTCTTGTTTTCCACCAACCCAAGATGAATCTGCTGATATAGCTTTTGCCAGATAAAGTATGGGGTTATCTCTGCATTTGGCAGCAGAGATATTTCTTGATAATATTTCATCACTAATCCCCCTTGCCACCAAAAACTCCACCCCGAATTAAATTAGCTACAACGAAGTTTTTGTCTTCATCGCTCACATTATCTTTTTCATTTAACCAATCAAGCATCAGCGTGTATAAATCACCTAAACTTCTACTTCTCCTATAAGCCTGCCCCATTTGGGTCACTGAACCATATGGTTCAACGGCAATTGGAAATTGGGCATTTTTATACCAGTCATCAATAGTTCTGATGGCGTTACCGATTTTCACATTATGAATGGCAGCACATTTATTCAGTTGAAAAAGCACTTTTTTCTTTTCCCCCATATTCATTTCTTGTGAGGGAAAAACATGCTGCCCATTACCTAACTTGACATAAGCATCTACTTCAATAAAAGTAAAAGAGCTATCTCCTGCTTTTAACCCTGCGCAAATAGCATCCTTTAAACGCCCCAAGTCGACACTATCAGCATTTTTATCAAAGTCTTTCAATGAAAAATCATACGCATTAAACTTAAGTCCTTCTGGGGCAGTTTTAGTTTTTACATGGATGTCAATTTCTTCAGCACAGACCCGATTTCGCCATAAAAAACGACCGTTGGCAATATTATATGCATAGCGCAAGGCTAACATTTCCAGGCCTTCACCTGCCTCTTTGTAGGCTTTTACATGTTTGCTAACCGCTTTTTCAAAGTCCGGTTTATTGCAGGCAAATGGTTTACCTACGTTACCAATTACCCTTAAACTAAAGCTCACTTTTAGAGTGTCTTTATCATGTTGTAAGTTTGCGTCATCATTATCAGATGAAACAGGGTTTGGTTCAGATTTCTTCGCATCATCAATGCCATAGGCACTCTGCGTTGAACGGTTTTGCCTTTTTATGATTGGGATAGGCAACGGTTCTTCAGAATTTGGTTTCTCTGAATCTCCCCAGCTTACTGCAAACATAAGGGCATCGGATGTTTCCAGTTTACGCTCAAATGATAGTACTGAAGGTAGTTCTATGCTCATTTTTTTCTCCTCTCTTTAAATTGTTAGTCAATTAACTGTAAATTTCGTCTTCTATATTCTCATATGGTGCGACATGGTTGTCTGTCGCATCTGTTTGTGAATCAACCACCTGTCTACACAGATACCAATTTGCTATATAGTCGTCGTATCGCCACAAACAACTCTGTAACTGCTCAGGCGTCTTGATATGATGAACGCTTTGCCATTCGCCAATACTGTGGACTGATTCAACAAAGCAAACATCCGTTTTATTGTCGCGTGTATTCCCAACGTCAGCGTTTTTGTATACCTTAGAAATAGCCTTATATCCAATCATGATAGGAACTAAATAGCCGGTTGCCGGTTTTGTGACATACTCCCAATCAGCATCCGTTTTTTCGTTTGGTTCACAATAATTTTTCCATTGCACCAAGAGGCTTTTGTTGGCTTTGCTTTCTTTAAGCTGCTCAAAGTAGACTTTTAATCCCTCGGAGACTCTCGTTTCCTCATAAGATGTCCCCAGATGTTTTTGCCAGACTTCCATGAGTTGACTAAATTGCTGGTTGTCCGGTTCTTTTTTTATTAATTTTTGCAGGTGTTTCGAAATCAAATCAGATTTAGGCCGGGCTTTTTGTTTAAGCATTAAAAAATCCAACCAGGCATCCAGCAACTCAGCATCAGGATTATCTTTTAATAATTCTTGATAATGACGCTCAAGGTATTGGGAACGATCCAACAAAGTAAAGCCAGGCAATATTCTGCGAGTAATCCTTTTGACATCACTACTGTTTTCGGGCTTATGGAACTGGATGTTAGCAATATCAAGTATCGTTCCTCCTGCAAGTCTTTGTAACAAGCAAGCCTTTTGCAGCCATTGCAAAAATCCCTCTTCCCGATTGCCGATGTTTCCATTACATTCAACCAGCAATGAAACCGTCATATTCATTTTTCCTTCTTCGATAACAGCCGGAGCTTTTCCGGTTACAACCTTGTCTACATCCTTTTTCAAATATGGTGGATTACGACTTTGGATAAAGCTACGCTCATAGCGGCCAAAGGTATGCACTTGATGCTCATGTGCAACAACCGCGCAACCAGTTAACGTAATATCCTGATAATCTTTTGTATCGGCCAACTTACGTGAAAGGTTTTGAACAAATCCCAAAAAATTGGTGATTGCAGGAAATCCCCATGTAAAACCGGCAATTGCATTAGCGTTTTGCACCTTAATATGGTTGATTATAATATACTGGCTCATACTCGTTGCTCCCTGTTTTGGAATGTAATATCCGCGTCAATCATTTGAGTGTGCTCCCTTATCTCCTTATCCATTATATCTTTCCACATTCGCGTATGTTCACGCTGTGGTGTGAATTTTTTATCTTTCCCCCTTAATCTACCATTGAGCCAGTTGGCAAAATCATTACAAATAACGGCTTGCCAATCTGTTGACTGACGTTCCTTTTGAAAGACTACATCGTCACGGTATGGATCCAGGAGATATTGATGTTCCAGCTTAAGTCTAATATTTTGTGTATTTGACCAGCCGGGTGATAGATTCTGAATGCTGAACGTATAAGCCATAACTTCTTCAATAATTTGGCTTGTCCAGCTATCAATCCATTTTTTCTTTTTTGGATCTTTTATACTTAAGTCAATTCTTTGGAATCTAAGTACAAATTCTCTTAGGTAGTCTATTTCTTTATTTGTTCTTTGACTAAAAAAGGCATCAAATAATGATCTATTTTTTATGGGTGGTTTTAATTGATATTGCCATGCTGGTGGTTCAGAAGAGAACAGGTAGCTTTTGCCATTCCTACTAGTATTCAGCATCGAAACATTTTGCGGATTGTCCCCTCCAAATTTTTGAATGGCTAGATTGGGAAATTTATCATATGATTTTTCATGATATTTAGGATTTGTGTAATTACTATTTTTGGAATCATTCCTTCTATTTCTTACTTCTATTTGCTCTTCAGAAAATCTTATATTTGTTTGTTTTGAATATATCTTTTCTGCTAACGTTGAGGAAAAGAGAGGTACAATCAAATGGTATTTATATTTATCTCCATTCTCCTCTCTAACATCTAATGGTATAGAAAAATATATTTGTTTTGCTTTATCTGCTGTTTTTATTTCACGACGTTCTACCAACTTTGAAAAGCCTTTTATCCACTCTTCAAGTTGCTTTTTATCTTCGCAAAATGGCATGAGGAAGCTATAGTTTTCTCTTAATATGTTATCAATGATCGGATCTTCGAATAACCTAATTGCTAAAAAACGGGATATGGTTATCAAATTGCCATTATTATGAGCCATATCATAAGGGATATCATTTATTAATGATGCAGTTGTAAGAAGCTTTTCTTTCGCTTTTTCATCCAAGAAACAACCATCAGAATCAGATGAGCTATGTGTAAATCTTAATACATGCGTTGCCTTAATAATTCTTTTTCCTTCTCCAATTTTTTTCTTGCTCGTTTGACTTATCCATTTTCTAATTTCACTCCCAGGCGCATCGGATCTTAATTGTTCAAGTTCTTTTTCTTTAATAACTTTTTTTTTCACCAATTTTTCTTTTTTAGTTGCATCTTTTTCAGCTTTTATTTCGCTATCTTTATTTTCAATATATTTTCGAGCCTTGTATAATTTCGACTCTCTTACCTTATACTCAAAAAAGTCAACTATGACTTCTTCCCAAGTTTCAAATTTCTTTTTTTCTTCACTCATATGCGCTCCCTTATTTCCTGAAATATACCCAAATTAGGGTGATATTTGTATTCTTGAGGGCAATTCTCGTACTCAACCAATCGCACCTCGCCAAATCTACGACTAACTTCTTCCAGTGTATCGATTTTTAACTCCTCAGCGAGTTGTGTATAAATCATTTTTGCGTTAAGATGGAACCAGAAGTCATTCCCTGTGCCTGGGCTATTCAATTGAATAATTTCGATTGACACGCCTGACAATTCGCCAAATTTTGCAGGTTTTACATTTTCATTTTTCCATTGCCACTTTTCCGGACGGTATTCATCTGTGATCCAGAGATAATATGCCGCATCTATTGGAGAATCCCGAAATCGTTGCTGTCTTTGGACTTCGCCGCACCATTGTGGATGCTCCTTCCACCAAACATTCGCAGGCTTATTTCCAATGAATAGCTGTTGGGTGAGTGCTTTATGTTCCAGTTCAACCAGATTACTCCAGGAGCTATCTTTCAGGATGCATCCTTCAGGCACGGCGATTCTTGGAATGGCGTTAATAATCTCATATTGAGCCTGAGCCAGTATTTCCAGCAAATCATGCGATTTTTGATTTTGTAGACCTTTTATTTCAAACCCTGGCTTTTCAAAGCACCTTTCTTTGCCTGTTAACGCTTTATAATTTTTATTCAACAGTAAGATGTTTGGCTCAAGGGGGGCAAGTGGTCGGTGCCTGAGAACCCTTCCAGCCAGCTGGATAATAGACCGCATGGAACTGGGTTCGACAATCGCCCAGTCATAGTCATGATCACGTCCAACTTCGGCAACCGGTGAGGCAATCACCACAAAGATGTGGTTTTGTTGCCGGCTGTTCTCCAATTTTCCAACTATTTCCAGATGACGCCAAATATCTTCCGGGTTATGCCGTTTTAGGATTCTATCCAGTTTGTTTTCCAGATGTGAACGAACCGCCAACGGATAACGGCTATGGTAAATACAATAATGAATACAGGTATCCTGCGTAGCAACATCCTTTTGTAGCAATTCAGTTGCAACAGCCACCAGGGGATTAATGTTTGCCATACGAACAAGTCCAATAGAGACATCTTTATCATTGTGGCTTTGATGATGAATCCGGTGAAGCTTTATAATATTGTCCTGGATGGTTTGTGCCAAGCATCTATATATGGTTCCTGACTCAACTTGAACAGGAATTATTCCTCCTTTTTGTTTGACTGTTAAACATACATTGAGATTTTTAATACGTTTTTTTACAAAGCTTTCATGTGCAGATTTGAATTGTGTAAAGTCGCTATACTCTCCCGGTTTACTTTCAAATTCATCAAACCAGGCACAGGAAATATCACCCTTCCAATCTGCAATATTGGCCTTGGCATATTGTTCCCAACCATCCTTATAAGCCAGAAAAAGCGCATAGGACAATGCTGGCGGTATGGTTGCCGTGGATATTAAAACCCTGCTACCCAATAACCCTGCCCAATGCACCAACCGGCATAGTGCCGGTAAATCTTCCAGCCCAAAATCATCGGGTTCATCCAGCACAAGGTCAGAAGTTAACAGCCGCAGCATGGGGGCAATCTGCTTTCCACCTTTCGTCCCTTCAGTTGCCGGTATCAGATGATCGATAGTGCAAACGAGTACAGGGGCATTTATTAAATTATCCAGATTGTTTTCCTGTGCTGTCCATTCTGAAAAACTGTGTTTAGCAAGGCTTCCTTTGTAGTCCAGTGTTAAATCAGGATCTAAAAGCTCATTTTGTGATTCACTGCCAATTTTTTCATATTCAACGGTGCTTTCCTGGTTCTGTTGATTTTCAAACAACTGCTTTACGGCAGTGCTACCGACAGCTATCGCAAGTTCCTCTTCGTTAAGTTTAATTTCTTTGCGATACTCCCTGCCTGTTTGGAGTGTCAGAGTTCGTAACCCCAAGGCCACGCAAAATCTTTTCCTGCCTGTTCCACCCCCTATTGCATAAATAATTTTTGCATTCGCCAGTGTTTTTCCCTTGCCGGTCGATGCCATGTTAATTCCGAAAAAACCTTTCGAGACGGTGGATTTAGCCAATTTCTCACTGCACTTTCTGGCATCATCCTGCCACCCAAAGGCTTGTTTATGTTTCTTCTCTACATTGCTTTCAAGAACATCATTCTTCTCCAGGGAATTAAGGCTTGCATTTAATTTGGGCAATGATCGAGCTATCCTCTGTGCATGGTGCGCTACTCCTATCAAATGTTCATCGAGTTGTTGTTTAAAGCCTTTTGTTTTATCGGTATTCGCCCAAACTGTATAAATTGGACTACGCCATTCTTCTGTTACTTTTTCCTGTGCTGAATAATAATGATCCGCCAGCATCAGACAGAGACGTGAAATGTGTGCCGTAAAAAGATGATGATTTAGCCAGTCGGTTTCCTGATATTGCTGTAGGCTTAGTTTCGCATTGGCTTCTGATGCAATCAAACAGACTTTGGATCGCCAATGCATACTTTTATAGGGAAGGCCTTTTTCAAAGTTCCAATTATCTGCCAGCCTGTCTTGTTGATCTGCGTCTTTACAGTTATGTGAGTTCCAGACAGCATCAAAATTTCCGTCCATCCAGTCAGAAATATCATCAAATGTTGGTTGTGAATTTTCTTTCCACTTCGGATAAATCGGTAATTTATGGTGAGTTAGAATCAACCAGGCAACCAATTGAGCGAATGGGCTTAAATCTTTAAAAGGATGATTATTTTTGACACCTCCGTCCAAACCATCACCATCCTTAAAACATTCTGAAACTTGATTTCGTTCAACCTGACTTAGCGCTTCGAGCCACTTTGTATCAGCTTGGTTGCCGACAAATCCCTGAAATAATCTAAGTGACAACCATTCATGTCGATAAGGTTCAAACGTTTCGGTATTTTGTTTTGCATCAATTTTCTTTTGAAATAATACCGTTGCCTTCCCAAAATCATGAAACAAACCGGCAATAGCCGCAGCATATTGAATGACAGATATCATATTCCACTGATAATTATCCGTATATTGGCTGATCTCATTTTCAGTAAAATTTACCGGCACCACACCCTGTTCATCAAATTTACTTTTATTTCCCACCACCCATAAAAACTGGCTTCTGGAGCGGCTTCTGATCCAGTGGCAGGATACGGCGGTGCTTTTGCTGGCGGTGCGGCGGAGATTTTTTTTGACCGTTTTCAGGCCTTCTTCCGTGATAACGGTCTGCCAGGTATTATCACCAATACGGTTGGCAAAGGCATCGAGCACCCGGCGAGTTTTCTTGAGTGCTTTCTTTTCACACTGGGAGACAAGGTCACCATCATTGTGGCTTATTCTCCTTGTTTTGCTCCATATTACGCTCTTTACCCTTCAGTGCCATTGCCTTGACCTGATTAAACATAACATCCAGCGCTTTGTGGTCGGCAAAGGCCTGCAGGCATTGCTGACGGAATTCCTGATCGGTGGCGTTTTCCTTGGCACAGATGAACGCCCAGGGTAAGACGATAGCATCTTTAACCAGGTCGGCAATATCAAACACCAGCGCCCCACGCCGGGTTTTGCCGTGCATGACAGCGAAACCGTGGGGTATGCCCAACACCCAAAGCGCTGAGGCGGCAAGGCCGTATGCGAGATAGTTGCCATGATTGAGAAAGCCGTTGGCCTTGTCGGTGGCTTCACGGTTCCGGATAAAATCGGCCATGTTGGTATGCCGGGCCGCGATTTTATAGAGTTGTTTGGTCAGCTTGGCCTCGGCGGCAAGCAGATAGGTAGTTTTTGCCGCCGTCGCTATTTGGGCGTCATTGGCATCCAGGGCATCCGCTATGGCAGGATCACCGGCATCAAAACCCGCCAGTTTCAGGTCACGATCTTTGCCCCAAACTTCTCGTAAATATTCGATGCGGGCGTGTTGGAGTTCTTTCGCGGCTTGAAGAAGCTTTTCATCATCAAACCAGAAAGAAAGCCAGCCTTGCAGGTATTCCGTTGGACGGTATTCGCTCTGCGGGGTCAGCCATTCGATCTCATTGCCCATGTAAAGAGGCGTGCCGCCACCGCCACAAAAACCAAGGAGAACGCCCGCCTGGGCCAGCATGCGCACCGCAGCCTGAGTGATGGAAGTGCCTGTGCCCAAAAGTATTACAGTGGTATTTGCAATGGGAATATTAAAATAGAGATTGTCTTTTTTAGCTTCGGTGAGATACAAAACCCTGCCATCTTTTTGCATGACACGGCAGTGCTCCAGGTAGTACATATTGGCCCGCTTGGAATGCAAAATTGCCTTCAAATCTGTTAACGGCTCCATATTTCTGTTCTCCTCTTGATCATCTAACCAAGACACAGAACACAGCACGTAACGAAAACAGCAGATTCATACTCATGTCGTCTCTTGACACATTTTTTTTGTGGGGTCATGGGCACGTCCATCATTAAGTAAATAACGCATCCAGTTATCATATTTTTGCATTTGATTTCGGGGACGTATTTGGCTTTGTTGACGCATTCACACTTCTCCCCCGTATCTTCTTTTCTGTAGCCGGAGAAACCAAGACCGTTCCTTCACCATTCCTCTCCTTTAGCCTGCGACTCCCCACTCATGGGAAGTTGGGGCCACCCGGCAATGGTTACCCAAGCTGCAGCTTGGAAACGAGGAGAAAAAACGTGCCTTTTCCTGAAAGCCAGTACGATGTTGAATCCTTTTTACCACCCCGTTTTGACAGATACGGCCCTCATATTTCGGATTTCGGATTGCGGAATGCGGATTTTGGGCTCCGGTCGATATGGGTTTTGGAGCATTATAGCGTACTGTTTTGACAGATACGGTCACAAGCTGGATAAAAAAATTGCCTTTTGACGCTTTTTTTTCTTTTTAAAGAGCAAATGCCACTTTGACGCAATTTATAAGGGAGCAACTATAAGGCCCCGGTTAAACAGGCTCCGCGTTGAACAGGGTAAACAAGGCAATCCCCTGCTCGGTGAAAGCCATTGGACTGTATCTCAATCCCATCTTTCCACTATTGGAGGTGCCAAATTGGCATCTCCAATCATCAGATTCTTCTTTAGGCGGTTAATGATCTTTTGATGTAGGCGGCCTAAACACGGTATTCGGCTTACCTGTTAACGGTATCCGGACGGTTCTGTGTGTCGGGTTTTGAGGTTTAAAGTCTACGGATTGGTGATGACGGTTTTTGCTCCCAACAGGAAAAATAGCTCCTGTCAGGAGATGATAGGGCAGAGTTTGAGGTGATACTTCATAAGAACCTCTATAAAATAGGCGTAAGGCTCAAAGGTTAACTGTGAGGAATATTATTGAAAAGAAAGGTAAAGTCAAGGAAAATATCTTCCTTAATCCACAGATTTCGCAGACCCGCCTGCCACCTGCCCGCAATGCTTCGCAACGCGAGGCGGGCGGGTTGCAAGGCACGAGCGGGCAGGTTACACGGATTATCCTAATCATTTGAAGGACGATGATAAATATGTAGTGTTTAATGCTCCAAAGACGCACAAGTACGCCAAAAGCATGTGTCAGGGGGGTGCCTTGATTCCATTGGGGATCTGTCACAGGACAAGGGCGACAAAAAGAGGCTTGACAAAAGAGGCCTCAGGGAGGAGTGTCACAGGGTTCGTTCGTTGGACCCTACTTCATGAATCAAGGAGTTTTCATCCATTCCCGCGACTATCAAGATATTTGCCATCTTTGCACTGGTTTTGATCCTGAACCGATTCCGTCTCCATCTGGGTCTTTCCCTGTTGATCGGTTCGGTGACCCTGGCCTTGTGGACGGATCTCGGCCCCGGGGGCTGGCTGACCGCGGCCATGAGCAGCGTAACCAGCCTTCAAACCATCGGCATAGCCTCTATTGTGGGACTGATCCTGGTGATGAGCAGGCTCATGGAAAGGTCCGGGCACATGACCAGACTTGTGGAGAGCTTCTCCCTTCTTTCAAGGGATGCGCGGGTCGTGGGAGCTGTCATGCCTACCCTGATCGGACTTTTGCCCATGCCCGGAGGGGCCCTTTTCTCCGCTCCCATGGTGGAGGCATCCCTCCATGAGCATCCCGTCAGCAGAGAGCAAAAAACGATTATCAACTACTGGTTCCGGCACGTGTGGGAGTTCTGGTGGCCCCTTTATCCAGGGGTCGTTCTGGCCATAGCCCTGCTGGACGTGAGTCCTTGGCGTTATATGGGCATGATGGCACCGATGACCCTCTTTTCTGTCCTGGCGGGGGTCCTGTTTATCCTGAAACCCATGGGCAAAATAAAATTACCGGGTAAAGGCAGGCCTTCATGGTCTGAAATCGGCCATTTCCTGTGGGAGATGATGCCCATACTGGTGGTCATTCTAATCATGCTCCTGCTCCTGGGACTGGCAAAGGGCCTTCGCCTCCTGGGCATCCATGTGGAAATGACCGGCGTCTCGTCAATCCTTCCCGGGCTCGTGGCCGCCGTCGTGTGGGTATGCGTCGTCAATCATATTCCCGTAAGCGGGTTGCGGGGCGCTGTGCTGGATAAGGGGATACTCCCCTTTCTCCTCATAGTCTTCTCTATCATGGTCTTCAAGGGGGTCATGACCGAGAGCCATACCATCGGCCAGATACGGGACGAACTCATGGCCAACAGGATTCCCCTCCTGCTGATTATCATGATCATGCCCTTTGTCTCGGGCCTGATCACCGGCATCGCCATAGGATCCGTAGGGACCTCCTTTCCTCTGGTGATCCCCCTGTTCCAGGCCCTCCCAACCTACGATTCATTGGCCCTGGCGGCCGTGGCATACACCTTTGGTTTCATGGGGATGATGCTGTCGCCTGTACACCTCTGCTTTCTGGTTTCCAAAGACTACTACAAGGCCGGCCTGCTCAAAAGCTACCGCTACCTCGCCCTGCCCACGCTAACGGTCCTGGCCGCGACCATCCTCCTCTATTTGGGCGTGATGTCCCCGTAAAAGCCCCTTTTCTTGGAAAAATGCCCCACATGTACGGTTCCGGGGTCCAATAGCAGGCAGTCTCGTTTAAGCCCACCACAGGCGGAAAGGCAAGGGCAGATATCCCTCGACTTATGGCATTAAAGAATGGTCGAATCATAACTTTTATTGTATAATCTGAAGGGAGAAGGGATAATCTCCAAGAGGTCATAAATCATGTTAAATGAGATGAATGTTTTCAAAGAAATTCCGGGGTTTTACAGAATTATTCCGCTCAATGTTCTTCGAAACACGCCCGGTGTCACTTTTGACAATGTCCCCACTCAGGCCCTGCCCAGGATTGACGCCATTGACCGGGTAATCCATGAAAGCAGCGCCATCTCGCCGGGGCCTGTGGGAGATGTGGCACGCCCATGGTACATGCATCCGCACCAGGACGACAACCTGGTGGTTCTCCATGGCACAAGGTTTGTGGATATCTACATCAAAAAATATGGTAAAATAAAGAGCTTTGAAGTCACTCCCTACAAGGTTTTTGAAAACGGCGTGGTCATCTACGAAGGTCCGGCGATGCTGGTATGGCCGCGCGGTGTCTTTCACCGGATTAGGAGTTCGGATGAGGGGTCTTCTGCAATAAACTTTGCTGTGCACTACAAAGGAATAGATATACGTACCAATTTCAACATCTATGACATAGATCTTAACACCGGGAGGTTTAAAGTGATCCGAGAGGGGTTCAAAGATCAGCAATAGTCCTATTCCACACAGACCCTCTAGTTGCATAAATAACATGGCCAACTAGGCTTAAAGACTGGCATTATAGGTCATCGTGACTTTTAGTATCAGATGTTAGAATGCACTCCAGGTGAAATCCTGAAAACAGCGAAAAACAGCTCCTGTCAGGAGATGGGTAGGCAGTATTTGAGGTGATGCTGCATGGGGAAACTCTAAAGATTAGGCTCAAGGCTCAAGGCGTAAGGTTCAAGGTTCAAAGGTTCAGAGGTTGTGAATTATGATAAAAGGTTACTATTCAGGTTGTTAGGTTCAAACTTAACTATGAGGACTATTGTTGAAAAAAAAGGGGGAGTCAAGGAAAAACTTTCTTCATCTAAGATGATTGAGGAATTAGGAACGCTCGTTCACGCTTCTACGACTTTCCCTCGCTAATATATCCCTCATAACGGTTTCATCCATCAATTCCAGATCTGAAGGAAGGACATTGCCATTAACGTCATAGCGAACGACCGGTACATCTGAGCTGATATAGCCGTAAAGCAGGTTGTGAGCGTTATCCTCATCCCTGAGGACGCAGTCTGATGGGAGCTGTAGAGGCCTATCCATACCACATTCCCTCAAGATGTTTATTATGTAGTTCTTGCCGGTGGAAAGATTCATATCAGATTGATTATCTGAACTTCTGAGCAGCCCTTTTTCTGTGTGCAGCAGTTCCAGATTAGGGAAGACACTCAGGATATTCATATGGAATGCAACCTTGAACCCTTCCCCTATTAATCTCTCTTTTAGTTCTGCTATTTTCCTGTAGTTGGTTCTGACATCTTCTGCGTCCCTGCACGGCAAATCCAGGATAATAGATATCTCGAGGAAGATATCCCTGTTCATATATTTGATAATATTGTCAACGGCAATTTCGATGTCTCTGCCGGTGTAACCCTTGTCAACCTGGCGCAAAGAGA
>Ga0222639_1000727_pt1 | contig 14507 bp, 19 predicted proteins | sample AntAcemetagen185_FD_179863 | JGI IMG/M metagenome (GOLD analysis project Ga0222639, IMG submission 179863) | Saline water microbial communities from Ace Lake, Antarctica - #185 | ecosystem: Environmental > Aquatic > Non-marine Saline and Alkaline > Saline | place: Antarctica: Ace Lake...
AGTCGCGCCTCCGGCGCGCCAACCAATCGTTAGAGCAGAACTTTTTCCCGGCTCCCTCAGCCCGCTGCGCGGTCTGTTCCGCCGGAAAAAACTCAGCTCAACTCGCCGTTGGAAAGAAAAGAAACAATGCTCCCCATAATTATCTATATAGTATTTTTTGCTGTGGCTTTTGTGGGGGGAATAATCTCCATTTTAAGAGACCCACATCCTTGGCTCCAAATTGAAGAATTAAAAGTCATGTCACGCTCAGAGTTGAAAGCATGGTTTATAGAAGGAATCAAGCGTCATGCATGGTGGTGCATCTTAGCTGTTGCCTCATTTGCATTATTGTCTATGAATCTAGATTAACTTTCCAACCAGTCGCTCAAGCAGACCGGAAGGGCGAATGCAACTATCGAACGTTTTTATCTTCGCCGGAGTTTTCCGGGGTAGCACAGTTTTTGAGTCGGCCCCTTCCGGCAGCTTAGCTCTACGTTGGCTGAAAAATTATGAGGAAACCCATAATAAGCATTCTTGTTGCAATAATTGTCATTGTTTTAGTTGTGGTTGTTTTTGGAACGCGGCTTGTTTTTAACTATACCCTCCCAGTCTATCATTATGAAAGTTCTGACCGAGGGATGGCAGAAATTGAAATTCCCTGGAAAGGACGAAAGCTTGATATTGTGGAAGAACGTTTTGAAAAGTACAAAAAGTGGAAAAATGATCCAAACATCAAACTTTGTCGCACTAGCAAAAGGATATGGTCTGCTCCAAATCTGTGGTGGGACAACCTTACGAACAGAAGGTGGTATCTTCCCTATATTACGCCCTCACATAATCCCAAAACAGATTATTCTTGGAACATGTCACGAATAAATGAATGAACACGAAGGAAAGACCAGCCAACCAATCGCTCAAGCAGACCGGAAGGGCTAATGCTACTATCGAACGTTTCTAACTTCGCCGGGGTTTTCCGGGGTAGCATGGTTTTTTGGTCGGACCCTTCCGGCAGCTTAGCTCTACGTTGGCGCCGCCTTCGGCGGCGCCAACGGCGAGTTGAGCTGAGCAAGGCTCAGCTCAACTCGCCGTTAGGTAATTTTTATGAAGAAACTCTACTGGAAATATTACTTTGCATGTCCATCCTGCGGAAACGATAAAAAGTTTTTTAGACCAAGAGAACAATCATCAGCAGGAACAGGCTGCCTCATTTTTATTTTAGGTGGTCTCCTACCATTTCTAATTTTCGCAGGAAATCGAGGTGAACGCATCCAATGCGCTAAGTGTGGGTTTGTTTTTAGACGCCCTGCAATGCCAAATAGTCCTGTCGCAACTTTAGCGTTGTGGATAATCCTTCTGGTTATATTTGCCGCCATAATCGGTTTTATTGCCGAAGTTTCACCATCATTCTTTACCAGTTTTCCAGGCTCTAAATACGCACCAAAATTCCAGCGTTTTGTTGAAACACATAGTCGAGGTATAACTGCATATATGGTGAGTGGTATTGCATTGTTATTTGGATCGGCGATTTTTACTTGCATAATATCAAACTGGCGATATCACCGAAGACTACGGTCGCTTTACTACACCCGAGCACTAAAATTTGATCCAACAGAATTTTCCAAAGATTCGTCCCAAACAGAGGGAAGTAGCTCAAACTCAAAGCAGGAAATTACCTAACCAGTCGCTCAAGCAGACCGGAAGGGCTCATGCAGCTGTCGGACGTTTTGTTTTCCGCCCGCGTTTTTCGGGGTGGCATAGTTTTTCTGTCGGCCCCTTCCGGCAGCTTAGCTTTTCGTTATGCTTGAAAAAAAGAAGAGGAAAGACCCGGAAGAAATTTATCGGGGTTATTGAAAAACTTCCGGAAATATCTTTTTAAAAAAATGCCCTGTTTTAAAGATATAGCTTTAGTTTCCAGAGATTATCTTGACATATTTGGTTATCATATTGTCTCCATTCCCAATATATGTGCTCAATTGTGCCACGTGGCACAATTTTGTGTCGGGAACCAAAGCATAACCAATCGCTCAAGCAGACCGGAAGGGCTAATGCTACTATCAAACGTTTTCTCTTCGGCAACGTTTTCCGGGGTAGCACAGTTTTTTGCTCGGCCCCTTCCGGCAGCTTAGCTTTACGTTATGCGACAAGGAGAAAAACATGAATCAACTGAATAGAATTTGTTCGACATTACTTTCCGATGTTGAAGCGATATCATCTGCTTACCAAAATCTCCAAGATTCAATGAGGGATTTACAGGCAAAGTATCCTGACGAACGTATTGAAATTATATTGAGAGTGCCCTTTGCTGCTTGGGTACATTCAAAATTCAATGGGGAAAAAGAAGCCATATATAATTTTCTTGCGAAATCCATCAAAGATTTTCAAGGTGATAAATCACAACTATGGTCTTGGGGAGTAACACCAGAGCAAACTAATCCAGATATAGAAGCAATTAGACTGTTGGATCGCATTGATATTGGTACCGCTTATTTAGCTAAAGATCTTAATATTAAAGCTCCTTACAAATCAATCCAAGATGGGGGCTGGGAGCAACAACAATGTATTATGAGGTTCCTTGCTTTTGCCAAGGCAGCGAATGATATTATTGTTGAGTAACAGCGCATAACCAGGCGCTCAAGCAGACCGGAAGGGCTAATGCTACTGTCGAACGTTTTTATCTTCGCCGGTGTTTTCCGGGGTAGCATGGTTTCTCAGTCGGCCCCTTCCGGCAGCTTAGCTCTACGTTATGCGAATACATAAAATAAGGAGAAAACATGAAAAAACATCACCAGGAAATCATTGATAAACTTAATTTATTTTATGCTGTCGCAATAGTCCTATTAATCTTTGGCATATTTGGTTTGGCATTGGGAATCTGGGTTCAATTTTTTAGGCCATCTTCTCCGGGAGAATTGATGTTAAACAAAACTCTTTTTTTGTTCTCAATTGGTTTTATTTTTTCGGCAATAATTCATTTTCAATCGTTGAGCACTATAAAAGCATTAGCAGAAGATAAGAATAAAAACGCATAACAAACCGCTCAAGCAGACCGGAAGGGCGAATGGAACTATCGAACGTTTTATTTTTAGCCAGCATTTTCCGGGGTAGCATGGGTTTTTGGTCGGCCCCTTCCGGCAGCTTAGCTCTACGATAGGCCTCTTAACCATTCCAAGGGGGTGATCCAAATGAATTAAGGTATGTCATTCATGTTTAATTTAGGAATAATAATGGCAAAACGACTTTAGTATAAATTGGAGGTGTTTGATGAAATCAGCGAAGATGATCTTAATAGGCTTTTTGTTTGTTTCGATTATAGTATTAACAGGTTGCCAAACTCCGATGACACCACAAGGTGGATTACTCGTAACCTCTGCATCATATCCACATTTTCAAGCCGTTGTGGATGGAGATTTAGGATCGAGAACAGGCGAAAGTTCTTGTGTCTCTATTCTAGGTTTAGTCTCAGTCGGAGATGCAAGTGTAGAAAGAGCAGCTAGATCTTCAGGAATAACAAAGATAAAAACGGTAGATCACCATTTTTTACAAGTACTGGGTCTTTATTCTCAGTATAAAACAATTGTTACTGGAGAATAATTTTCTAATTGTTAATTGAGGCCTATCAAGTCGCTCAAGCAGACCGGAAGGGCTAATGCTACTGTCGAACGTTTTATTTTTTGCCCGCGTTTTTCCGGGCAGCATGGTTTTCCTGTAGGCCCCTTCCGGCTGCTTAGCTCTACGTTCGGTGAGAAGAGATAACAATGGCTGAACATGGCGAATGGAATCGAAAGGGTGCGACTCTAAGCGACGTCACTGCGAAGAAGGAATACAGTGTCGACCGGGATTTCATCATTAAGGGTATACGAGCCGGAAAGCTTGAATACCGTGAGGGGTCGATGTGGGGCAACCCGTACCTGAGGGTCTTGCGCAGTCAACTTGAGCGCTATATTGCAGATGAGTTCGGCGAGAGGAACCTAGGCAAAGTTAAGGATCAAGCTGAATTGCGTAAAGTCAAGCGAGAGATAACCGGGCTGAAGAAGAAGCTCTCCGCTCTTCAAGAGCGAAAGCATGCGCTTGAGGCAGCGTTAGGAAAATGAAATACCACCGAACCAGTCGCTCAAGCAGACCGGAAGGGCTGATGGAACTATCGGATATTTGATTTTTAGCCGGTATTTTTCGGGGTAGCATGGTTTTTTGGTCGGCCCCTTCCGGCAGCTTAGCTTTTCGTTCTGCACCAAGAAAATGACAATCTATTCACGAAACCAAGCAATTGATCTCCTCAAGAGCGAAACGAAAGGAGTCGAAGTCTATGCCTGGCCGAAAAAATTTGAAAATACTACATCCTTTGCCTTTCTCGTAATTTATCGCGGTCGAAAGAAAGAGGGGTGGTGGACAGCTCTACATCACAAGGTTGCAGTTGATCCAGATAAAACATATTTTGAGTGCATTGATGAATTAGATTTTGTTGGCCCCAAACTCTCAATAGGTGCAACCACTCGTTCAGAGTTTCCAACTGCTGAACAAGCAATTGATTTTGCGATATCACACTACTCAATTTCTGAGTTCATGGATTACGAAACCATCACTCAGAAGTATAAAGAGTTCTATTTGAAAAGCTGAAAAAGTGCAGAACCAGTCGCTCAAGCAGACCGGAAGGGATAATGCTACTATCGAACATATTTATCTTCGCCGGTGTTTTTCCGAGTAGCATGGTTTTCAGGTCGGCCCCTTCCGGCAGCTTAGCTCTACGTTGGGAGGCAAGATAAGATGAAGAAAATTCTGATTGCGGCGATCTCGCTTGCCGTCTTGTACGGTTGCGGTGAGCGACCAGTTGCCATCTCGTCGAATTCCATTCTTATTATCGCCCCTTACCGGCATGCCGGCACTTGGGTTTTCGATGACCCCAGCCGAGGACTGCGCCGAGAACCATTTGTTGCCGGAATACCCGGAATAATTGACAAGCTTGTGGAGAATATCCCTGATGCTGAAAAAGGATTCCGACTGCTCTTTTCAGCCCAGCCTTTTCCCAAACATACTCACACGCTCATTTGGAAACGCGAAGATTCTGGTGGCAACTGGTACGAGTGTCCTCAACTCAAAATGGAAGGGTGGTTGTGTCCGGCCATGTTCAAGTACTTTAGAGATGCTCCAAAGACCATATACTTCAAAGCGGAGAAAAAGTAAGCAGCGCAATGCCTCCCAACCAAACGCTCAAGCAGACCGGAAGGGCTAATGCTACTATCGAACATTTTTATCTTCGCCGATGTTTTTAAGGGTAGCAAGGTTTTATGGTCAGCCCCTTCCGGCAGCTTAGCTCTACGTTATGCCGGTACAAAGAAGAATCAAAAACGTGTGGAGAGCGTCATGAAATCGAAAACCATCCCTGAGAATGTGAAGAGTGAAGTCAAGGAGATCGCCGACCGTTTCAACCGAGAGACTTTTTCGAGAGATGACTGTTATTACGAAGCTCGCTTCAAAGGCAGGTATCTCTATCTCGACCGGAGTGAATACGGTAGAAGCGGCCCGATATGCAGGCTTACCTACACTGGCAAGATGAACGCCTGGGAGTTCGCAATATTCAAGTGGAGTACGGAAGAATACGACGCGAATGAGTGGTTCTTCCCGGGCGCCGGAAGTGTAGACGGTACAGTTCAAGGAGCAATGGTGGCTGGGTTGGAAGCATACCCGGCATAACCAGGCGCTCAAGCAGACCGGAAGGGCTAATGCTACTGTCGAACGTTTTTAGCTTCGCCGGCATTTTTACAGGTAGCAAGGTTTTTTGGTCGGCCCCTTCCGGCAGCTTAGCTCTACGTTGGCGCCGCCTCCGGCGGCGCCAACGGCGAGTTGAGCTGAGCAAGGCTCAGCTCTAACGAGTGGCAGTCGCGCCTCCGGCGCGCCAACCAATCGTTAGAGCAGAACTTTTTCCCGGCTCCCTCAGCCCGCTGCGCGGTCTGTTCCGCCGGAAAAAACTCAGCTCAACTCGCCGTTAGCCCATTGAAATACGTGAGGAACTTCAAATATGCCTGAGTTTCCAGTTTTTGCCACGTACCTGACTCACAGTCGTCAGCGCGATTTATTTCGCACGAAGGATCTCGTTACGCAGTGGGCGCGAAGCTATCCTATGATTTTCGACGAGGATGATATTCGCATAGCAAAGAATCAAGCGGAAATGGGCTATCACTTCTATGAATGGCTCGCAGCCGTACTCATATATCATACACACGGCTACCTGAGTTTAGTCGAGCAATACCAATTCAAATCACATTCTCGTAAACAAAGCATACTCAGACAGCTCACTAGTTCTTTAACTCTCGAATTCATCCAATATCATCCTGAATTCGGCAAGGTTCAATGCCCAGACTTATTGGTATATAACCCCAACTTTTCCGAATGGTTCTTCTGCGAAGTCAAGGGACCTTCAGATTCATTAACTTCCAAACAAATAGAATTCTTCCGTGCTCTGGCGAATAACAGTGGGAAGGATATACGGATGGTCGAATTTGTCTATCTGAGAAAACAGCGCATCACGGGCTAACCAATCGCTCAAGCTGACCGGAAGGGCTAATGCTATTATCGAACATTTTTTCTTCGGCGGAGTTTTCCGGGATAGCATGGTTTTTTGGTCGGCCCCTTCCGGCAGCTTAGCTTTACGTTATGTTGTAGAAATGATCGAAATCCTTGTAATTATTATTCTATGTAAAAAAGCCGGCAGACAGTTGCGGGCCAAAGGATATAATCCATGGCCATACTATATATTTATTGTCGGCCTTTGGTTTAGTGTTGAGGTTGCGTCAACATTAGTCATCTTCAAACTCATATATCCTTTTGTCATTGGAACAAACCAAAATATTCCATTTATTCTGGGTTATTTGCCTGTGCTGTTGTTAGCATTTGGGAGCGCGTATCTTGTGGTCAAACATGTGAAAAAGAAGCCATCCCTTATTATCTATGAGGAAAAAGAGAGTAATGCAACATAACCAGTCGCTCAAGCAGACCGGAAGGGCGAATGCTACTGTCAAACATTTCATCTTCGTCAATGTTTTCCGGGGTAGCATGGCTTTTTGGTCGGCCCCTTCCGGCCGCTTAGCTCTATGTTGTGCCTAAAATTATTTCAAATGCAGCTTGACAGTCATAAGTCATAAATCATATTATGCCATTATGAGAGTGACACTTTCCATACCAGATCCTATTGCAGAGCGGTTCAGGGCCGCTATACGGCCCCGGCGGCGTTCGCGTGTAGTTACACGCCTGATTGAGCAGGAATTGACCAGACGTGACAATACTCTCGCTGATGCCTGTCGCTCTGCTAATCGTGACAAGGCATTGGAGAGAGAAATCGACGATTGGCAATTATTTGATGACGGGGTTCAGGAATGAATCAGCCAAAGATTCTGCGGGGGGAGATTTGGTGGGTCAATCTTGATCCGACACAAGGGTCCGAGATCAAGAAGACCCGGCCCTGTCTTGTCTTGTCGCATGATACTCTCAATCGTTTGCGGAGGACAGTGGTCGTTGTGCCTTTATCCTCAGCCGCAAAACCCCATCCTCCAATTACCGTCCCGCTGACCTGCCAGGGAAAACCAGCCGTAGCTATCATTGACCAAGTCCGGGCGGTGGCGAAACATCGCCTGAAATCACGAATAGAGGCTGCCTCCAACCAAGACATTCGAGCCGTCGCAGATAGTATCGTGTCTATTCTGCAACTATCCTAAGTTTAGAGGGCACAACCAGTCGCTCAAGCAGACCGGAAGGGCGAATGCAGCCATCAAACGTTTTGTTTTGCCGCTATTTTCCGGGGCAGCAAATTTTTTGGTCGGCCCCTTCCGGCCGCTTAGCTTTACGTTAGATTTAAAATGATTAATAACTTACTACCTGAATTTTGCACGACTTCTACAGTTTTCGCCTTCCTACTATCATTTTATTGATCATTATACCACCAACTTCCAATTTTTCAGAAATTTGTGCAAAAAATTTTTTGCACGATAACAAATAATAAAAGGAGTGACTGTTCAGGAGCTACAATTTAGGAGACAGAATTTAGAATACGGCCGCCGGTGGCGACATTTGAGGCCACAGTGGTGTGGAAAAGACCCTTCAGATCGTGATTTTACTGTAGTTACCTGAAAAGATAAACAAGCTTCTGGAAGCTCAGGCACAATCCGTTCTTGATTTTGACTCCTGACTTCGGATTGTCGGTGTTGCAATAAAAGCAATACTACGCTGCCTCTTTTCGTCTTCGATCTAAGTACTTCAAAAAGTATGTCAAGCCCGCGGCGCGCTGCTCGTGCATCGAATATAACACTTCGTCACGATTACTATGAAAACGGATCTTGGCTGCGACAAAGAGCATCTTCAATCGTGCAATCCGAATCGTATGATCAGGTAAACTGATCTGCTGGGATCGCGGCACTTCTCTTCCGGCCTGCTGTTCCCGTATGGCGTGCCCCGCCAGCATCTTCATCCAGCGCCATAGATTGTAAGCCAACATCACGATCTGGAAGAACGCGTGATGCGTCTGAAAACTTCGCGAGGGTATCGCCAGTATCCCTTCACGTTGGGCCTCCCCAATCAAATTCTCCACGTCCGCCCGCTGATCGTAATCCTCGATTACCCGGTGAGGCCAACGCCAATCGCTGGTCACAAATATCCGGTACACGTAGTTTTCGCTGTCCAGCAACTTTAGTTGCCGATCTCCCATCTGATCCTTGCGGATGCGCATGACCACAAACCGGCAGGGGCGTTCCCAGTTCGCCGGCTGATAAACACACTCGTTATATTCATACTCTTCGTGCCGATACCATCCGTCTTCCGGAAACAACGGTGCACACCGTTTGTTGCCGAAGGTGAACGTAAAACCACTATCCAGACAGGCTTTTACGCTCTCCCATCCAATGAACTCTCCATCCCCACGCACATGAACGTGTCGTACACATGCCGGCAGCAACCGACGGAACTGCCGAATTTGCCGGGCCACTTCCGTGTTCCGAATCGTTTCCCCGCGCCGCTGACTCCCGCAGAGATATTCCCGCGTCCCAGCCAGAAAACACAGCACTGGCCGCAACCCTTTTTTGCCCCGGTGTTTGGTATTGTGCCCCTTACGAGCGCCCTCAATCTGCCCGTACACCGTGCTGACTGTTGTATCGATGTTCACCGTTACGCGCTCCGGCGCATACCCGCACAATGCCCAGACCTTTGCCCGTAACGGAGCCCCCAGTCGCAACAGTGAGGCCGATTGAACAATCGACAGCGAGCGCAGATAACGCCAGAACGTGCTGACCACCGGCAACGTCTTCACCTTCATAATCCCGCATAACATCGAATCCCCTTTTAAATAGGAGAAATGTCCCAAACGTTGAAACCCGATGAACAACAACATCAGTATCCCCAGTACCATCCGATAGTTGCCCAGTTTCGGCATCCGACGTGGATTTGCATAATGCGTCGCAAATGCCTTCTTGAAATCGATCAAATCCAGAAATTTTACCAATGCCAGCAAACCGCCGAAGGCCGTCAACCGTTCCGTACATTCTCCATAGGTTGTATCCGCTGTTATGCGGGGCGTCCGTCTCTCTGTGCTTCCTTCTACTTTCTCTTCTACTTTCTTTTTTGCTTGCTTACTTTGCCTTTTTCCGCCAATATTGTACTTAACCATCTGGGTTACCTCCGTTTGGATTGAATGTTTGTGGTTAAACCCAATCCTATAACGGTTCCCAGATGGTTTACTAATCTTTTTTTATCTTAATGGTGCAAAATTCAGGTGATAAAAAAGAATTTGCTCGCCGTCTCAGGAAGAACCCCACTCCATCAGAGGAAGCTCTTTGGCAGAAATTGCGGAGAAAGCAATTGGGTCATAAGTTCCGCCGGAGAGCTATACTTTACGGTTGGATTTTGGATTTCTGGTGTCCATCGAAGAAACTGGCTATTGAACTAAATCATGCTTCGGACTCAAATCGGGTGGAGGAACATGCCCGAAGAGATTCAATACTTGCTCAACACGGAATTAGAGTTCTACGAATCTTAGCTCCTCGTGTTTTCAACGATCCAGATGGAGTTGTACGTGAAATAATGGAAGCTCTTTGAATAAGATCTTGTTCGCAAAGATGTGGAAAGCTCATAACCAGTCGCTCCAGCGGACACAAACCCTGACGGGTTTGCGCCGCTGAGCTTAACGTTGACCACAGAAGTAATTTTCGAAATTTTTACTGTAAATACCCAACCAACAGTTGACAAAACCCAATAATCTGGCTATATTCTTCCCAGAATGAAATATAAAATCATAATTGCGCAAAGTGCCCAAAAAACCTTTACGAATCTCGATGCCTCATGGAGATCATTGCTTAAAAAGGCTATACGGAAACATCTCGAGATATCTCCAAAACGAGAGAGTAAAAGCAGGATTAAAAGACTTCGAGGATTGCGTCAGCCACAATACCGACTTCGGGTTGACAGGATGCGAGTATTCTACGACGTAAATGAGAAAAATAAACGCGTTGAAATACTTGATTTTGTAATAAAATCGGAAACATCACAATGGTTGAAAGAACATGGGGTGCCAAAATGAAAACACATACCATGACAGAAGCAAAGAACGATATCTGCTACCTCATCCGGGAGGCAGAGAAAGAAGAAATACTTATCACCCGGCATGGTAAACCGGCTGCTATTGTGCTTGGTTTTCATGATGAGGATGACTGGTTCGATTACAGGCTCGAACACGACGAAGGATTCATCAAAAAAATTGCCAGGGCAAGGGAAGAAATTCGAGAAGGCAATTATGTTAGTCTTGATGAACTGCCAGATTAAGGCACTGTGGCCAACCAAGCGCTCAAGCAGACCGGAAGGGCTGATGGAACTATCAAATATTTGATTTTAGCCGGTATTTTTCTGGGTAGTAGATGTTTTCTGTCGGCCCCTTCCGGCCGCTTAGCTCTACGTTCTGCGGATGAATAATCTGAACCTGATATACGCAGATTTTTCTTGCGTGATAATGACATGAGCATTATGATAGCATTATGGAAAATATAACATTCTCTTGGGACGAAAGAAAAGCAAGAGAGAATCTTCGAAAACATGACGTTCCATTTGAGGAGGCAGTAACAGCTTTCTCAGATGAGAATGCTCGTTTGATGCATGATCCGGAGCATTCTGGGGATGAGGAGCGATTCGTTCTTCTTGGCATCAGTTCGAAACTTCGCATTCTCATCATATGCCATGTCTATCGTCAGGACGAGAGAGAAATCAGAATTATCTCCGCCCGTAAAGCGGACAGAGATGAACGGAAACAATATGGGGAATTCTTATGAAAAAACACTATGATTTTACAGACTCTGTTCGGAATCCCTATGCCAAGCACCTGAAGAAACAGGTCACGCTTCGTCTCGGCACAGACGTAATTAAATACTTCAAGGTATTGGCGGGAGAGACTGGGATCCCCTACCAGAATCTGATCAATCTATACCTGAAGGAATGTGCCCACTCCGGTAAGAAGCTGACCCTCAAGTGGGCATCCTGAAAAACCGCAGAACCAGGCGCTCAAGCAGACCGGAAGGGCTAATGCTACTGTCGAACGTTTTCTTTTTAGCCAGAGTTTTTCTGGATAGCAAAATTTCTCAGTCGGCCCCTTCCAGCAGCTTAGCTTAGCGTTGTGCGCAGGAGATGAAGTCACGTGAAGCTTCGGTTCTATATAGATTTTTTCACTGGTCTTCCCCACATTTATAATCATAATGTTCGGGAGGATGAGGTAGAGCAGATTCTCAGGCATCCCGGCGAGGATCGGCTTGGCAAAGAAAGATCTCGGGTTGCCATTGGCCAGACAGAAGCCGGGCGTTACTTGCGGGTTATCTACGTACCCGATCCTGAGTCTGATAGCAATTTCGTGATCACAGCCTACGAACTGTCGGGCAAACCGTTGTTGGCTTATCGGCGAAGACGCCGGAAAGGATAAAAAAATGAGAAAGTCTAAATTTCCACCAGGTTGGGATGAGTACCGAGTTCAGAGCATCCTCGCTCACTACGAAAGTCAGAGCGAGGAGGAGGCAGTTGCCGAGGACGAAGCCGCCTATGAAGACTCCAAGCAGACCTTTATGGAGGTTCCTAACGAACTCGTACCAGCCGTTCGAGAACTACTTGCCAAGCGCGGGGCGTAAGTAGCGCACAACCAAGCGCTCAAGCAGACCGGAAGGGCTGGTGCTGTTATCGGACGTTTTTAACTTCGCCGTAGTTTTCGGGGTAGCATGGTTTTTTAGTCGGCCCCTTCCGGCAGCTTAGCTTTACGTTAGCCAATTAGAATAAAGGAGCAAGTTGTGACTTATCGTCACCTTATAACCTTCGTTGTCGCAATTTATATGGTTACATTCGGATGTCCACTTTATTCAAAGCCTACCCCACACAAGACTTCAATCTCCGCAGAAACCCTTATAGATATTTTAACAATCATAATCGCCCCAAACAGCCCTTTAGAAAACTTAAGGAATAATCTCAGTGCAGAACTTCAAGTGTCCTTGCCTAAGATTAAAGGATCTCTCCCCAAAAAGATTGGAGAGGTGATGCTTATCCCCATCGACGATGACAACGCAGGACTCAGGTTGGAGATAAATATCATCACTTCATTTCCAAGAGAAGTGAAGTTGAGAGCTATCATCAATTTCTATGATCCCGAACGAGGGCCATGGAACATGGGTGCACAATGGAAGGAACTCATTTTTCGAAAACAAAACGGTACATGGTTTCTCTATCAGGATTTGGGGGGAGCAATAAAATAAAAATTGGCTAACCAGGCGCTCAAGCAGACCGGAAGGGCTGATGCAACTGTCGAACGTTTTTAGCTTCGCCGGGGTTTTCCGTGGCCGCAAAGTTTCTCAGTCGGCTCCTTCCGGCCGCTTAGCTCTACGTTGCCGCCGCCTTCGGCGGCGGCAACGGCGAGTTGAGCTGAGCAAGGCTCAGCCCTAACGATCGGCAGTCGCGCCTCCGGCGCGCCAACCAATCGTTAGAGCAGAACTTTTTCCCGGCTCCCTCAGCCCGCTTCGCGGCCTGTTCCGCCGGAAAAAACTCAGCTCAACTCGCCGTTAGTCTCGTAACAAGAAAATGGAGAATCCAAAGAAAGTTGGTTATTTCCTTCTTATCCTTGTTGGTTTATTGGGGCTTATTTTCTTAATTGTTTCCATTCAAGTAAATGATTTCTCCTTTTTATTATATTACTTCGTATTTTTAGGGATTTTTTCCATTTTAAGTCTGATCTGCGGTATTGTAAATGTCGCTGTTTTTGGCCCAATTTTATGGTTGTTGGAAAAAATGACAGGAAAAAGATCTCCTGGAAATTCAGGAGAACAAAAACCTGAGTAACTTTATTTTGAGCACAGAGACTAACCAATCGCTCAAGCAGACCGGAAGGGCTAATGCTACTATCAAACGTTTTTATCTTAGCCGATGTTTTTCCGGGTAGCATGGGTTTTTAGTCAGTCCCTTCCGGCCGCTTAGCTCTACGTTAGCTTAATCAATGGAAGGAGAAATCCCATGAATAATAGGTCTTTAATAGCAATCATTACTGTACTTGTTCTTGCCTGCACGTGTACCACAGCATTTGCAATGGATGCCCACGGACTTACAATGAGTGGAAGCACACTCACGGCTGAAGAAGCAGAATCACTCGAAAAGCAAATAGTGCAGAATCCTCGTGATATTGCCTTACGCACAAGACTTCTTGGCTATTACTTTGGTAAGCAATTCCAGAATCTATCTGCTCGTGAAGCAAAACAGAAACATGTCCTATGGTTGATAGTGAACTCACCGGAAGCTGAAGTTCTTGAACTCCCTTATGGAACACTCGATGCAATATTGGATGCAGAGGCTTATTCCCAAGGCAAGAAAGCTTGGGTAGACCAACTCAAAAATAATCCGGAAAACCTGAAACTACTTGAGAACTCATCAAACTTTTTCCTGCTGCATGATCGAGAACTGGCAAAAGAATCACTACAAAAGGCACGCTCTCTTGATATGGACAATCCGAAATGGCCTGCAGCATTAGGACAGTTGTATTCGCTGGATATGATAACAAACTCTCTGAAGGTCAAAAGTGATGCTGCCGGAAAGGCATTGGAACAATTTGAAATAGCATACAAACTGTCAACTGACATGGCGCGAGATGCTCTTCTTCAATCTCTTGCAAAAGTAGCCTTGGCATCCAACAAACCCACAAAAGCCAAAGAATATGCTGAAAAAATGCTGAGCCAGAACAGTTCCGGTTGGAATTACGGAAACAATATTCACCATGGAAACATAATCCTCGGAAGAATTGCACTCACGTTGGATGATGTTGAAGAAGCGAAGGAACGTCTGATCAAAGCTGGCAAAACTCCTGGCTCACCACAACTCAATTCATTCGGCCCCAATATGACCCTTGCAAAAGAGCTGTTCCAGAGAGGCGAGAAAGATGTTGTTCTTAAATACATTGAGCTTTGCTCGAAGTTCTGGAAAATGGGAAAGGTTCGTTTGGATGAATGGTCAACTGCTGTTAAAGATGGCAAGATTCCGAATTT
>Ga0222639_1000728_pt1 | contig 14506 bp, 13 predicted proteins | sample AntAcemetagen185_FD_179863 | JGI IMG/M metagenome (GOLD analysis project Ga0222639, IMG submission 179863) | Saline water microbial communities from Ace Lake, Antarctica - #185 | ecosystem: Environmental > Aquatic > Non-marine Saline and Alkaline > Saline | place: Antarctica: Ace Lake...
ATCATTTTATCAATCATTGCATAAGGTAATTTCTTTCCGTAAACCTGACGAAAGAATTTGATTTATTCTTTTTTGTGCGTCTGGTAAGGCGCAATTATTGATAAAACGCTATTCTATGTTATCATAAAATTTATCCAAATACATTTTATTGGGCTTATATATTGATGATCGTCCCTCTTCTTTGGTTAAATATAAAATTTCGTTAGATTCATTATCAGAAAGAGCTGCAAAAAAATAATGTAAATTTTTGTTTGTTTCATTATTGTTCAATCTTTCACATTCATCTTTATCAGCATCAATACCAAAATAAGACAGACACTTTTCCGGAAAAACATTCCAAGGTCTTTGCACACCCCATCTTGCACCAACATCAACAAACGAGACAGAATCCGAATTATGTCCATCAATAATTAATTCAATTAATCTATTAGTTTCATTTTTCTTTATCATTATAAATTCCTTTTTCTCGAGTTTTAAAAGCAGCAGAAACATTAAAAACAGATTAATTGATTAAATGTAATATTTCTTGCTTTGAAGAGGAAATAAGTGCATGAAATAAGAATACACAAATACCAATCATTATTGTATAGATAACACCACTAAACAAAAGTGACGCAATCATATTCTCGAATCCCAAATTACCAAAGCAATAAAATTCCATAAGCACAAATTCCATAAGCACAAATTCCAAGAAAAGACAGTATAATTATTTATTTAAAAAAGATATTACCGAATGAAAATTTTAGTCTTTTAGAAATAAACCAAATTTCAACATCAATACCAATCACTTGAATAATTACCATTTACATGGCCAAGCCAGCTAAACCTAAATTTAAGCCATATATGGTTGATAGCGCTATCATAAAAAATATCGTGGGAAGTCACAATAGTTGAAAAACAATTCAATATTGCTATACAATTTAATGTTGTTGATCGCTAAAAGAAAAGAACCATCAATAATGCACCGACGTCTCATCCCCATTCCAATGGCAGAATCGGTGTTGTCTCCTTCTCCACCGGGACCACGGTGGATCATGTCTTTAACCATTTTTCAATTCGATTTCAGGCTCAGCATATTTTATATGTAAAACCAAATTTTCCGCACATACTATGTCTTTCTATTGGCTTTAATTAAACTCGCATAGGCTGAGGTCATTCTTTCTGCTTTAAAATTATTAACAAATCTTTTTTGCCCTTTTATTCCCTGCTCTAACCTCAAGTCTTCATTTTGTAACAACTCAATTACCTTAGCTGCATAATTTTCCACATCATCCTTTTCAAAAACATAGCCACCCTCACCATGTTTGATAACCTCTTTTAACCCACCCGTATTTGTTGACACAACAGGAACCTTATGGGCCATAGCTTCCACTGCTGTTAAACCAAACGATTCAAATTCCTGGGAAGAGATTAATAGGACATCTGTATCTTTAAATAAATTATCTAAATCATTTCTAAAATTTAATAGACTTACGTTATTTTGAATATTGAACTGTTCCACTTGATTTCGCACAAAAGCCACTTCGTTTTCCGAACCATAACCACAAATTATCAAGTGAGTTGCCGGAACTAATTCTACCACTTTTGAGAAAACTTTAAATAAAAAGGAATGGCCTTTTCTTGGCTCATAAGTACCCAACATTAAACAAACTTGGGTATCCTTCCTCAATGAAAGCTCCTGTTTTATATCCGATTGATATTTATTTTCTGTTTCAAGAGGGCCGATTCCATTATAAATAAAATTAATTTTTTTTGAATTTTCAAAGGCCTTCCTACAACGAATGGATTCTGATGCCATCTTTGAAACGCTAACTAAATGAGAAGAGTTTTGTTCTACTAATTTATCAATAAATGTTTCAAAAATTCTATTTTTCATAATGGGGATAGAAATATTGTGAAAATTATGGATGGCCTTTTGCTTTTTACTGAACAAACCCCAACATATTGTAGCGGCTCTACAACTTAAGCCGGCCGGATATCCTCCATTGATAACCATCAAGCGATCGGGTTGTCCTTCGAGTAATATTTTTTTTAATGAAACAACATAGTATGCAAGAAAAAACGATTTAAATAACTTAATAAAATGGTATATAAGTTTGGCTACTATCTGTTGCTTATTAAATATGCTGAATAAAGACTTCCGAATATCTTTTAAAAAAACAAGACGATGCCACTTAAATTTTATTTTCCCTTTTAATTCTCTTTCGTAAGTTTCAATTCCCGGGTGATTGCTGTTACATATTAATGTAATCTCATCATTTTTATCAGGCCAATGATTAATTAATGCAATTATAAAAGTATCAAGACCGCCTTTATACGAATTTTCCGTAAAAAAAATAATTTTATTAATTTCCTTGTTTATCATGGCTTTAAAATATGGTCGTTATTATAAGATGCAAAACACCAATACCCACCACCACCAAATAATCTAAGAAATATTTTCGTAGGTAATAACTTGCTCATTAAGAATTTGAAATATTTAATGATGAATCTCTGGATTATTCTATAAATACGTTTGAGTATTTGTAGAGGGGACAAATTATCAAACGAAATTTTTTGTAAGGGAAAAGCATCATGAATATTATATTTATAAACTTGTTCAAAGATCGGGTTTAATCCCAGTTTACGAACAAAATAATACACATTATTTACAGTAAACTCTCTTAAATGCCCGTTATAATGTTGAGGCCCTGGAAATGTCTTCTTAATAACATAATTATCAAAGATTGAAGATTCTAAGGGTAACTTAATTAAAAAATAATCTGTTATAATTGACAATTCATGGATTAATTTGTAACAATCAGGGACATGTTCTAATAAATCAATCAATGCAATTACATCTACTTTTTTTAATGGCTCAATTTTTCTACGCATTAAACTAACTGAATCAACAGGATTTAGATTTTTCAATTCGTGGTAAGATAAATTTGTTTTCTCGTGTTTATTTTTTGCATATCTTATCGAATTATTTGAAAAATCGAAACCAAAACCATTTTTGATATGATTGTTTTCAAAAAACAAATTTAAAAAAGAACCATATCCACATCCAAAGTCAATCATAGCGTCAAATAACACTAATAGCTTTTTTTTTTTAAGGCCTTTTTGAATAATATTAAACTTCCGCATAGCTCCGATTAAGTCATTCTTAATCATTTTTTCATTTTTTAAAGACCAACTTGAGTAAAAATTTTCCAAATTCATAAGCTTCAAACCTCGTAGAATTAACCCTTTTTACAGAGTGTAAATTGCACAATAAGCCATCAAAAAATCAATCACTATATCTTTTGTAAGCCTGTTCTCACTTAGCTGTGATGTTAAATAACCATATTTATACATATTATATTTATCAATGTTCAAGGGATTTGGTTTAATTGAATCGCCTGCTTTTATATTATCAATTAAATAATAACTACAACCCAGATAGTCCGCCAATATTATGGGATATTTATCATAAAGTGACCCATCGACTGCAAATTCACTATATGAAAAGAATATGATGGGCTTTCTATAGGATACTGGGTAACTTATAGATGTACTTGCAACAGCAATACTGAATAAACAATCTTTCACTAATTCATTTGTTTTAAAATAAATAATTTCTCTATTATTAAAAGGATTATTGGAATAATTTGATTTTGGTGATGCTGCTATAATGACTTTACAATGGTGTTGCTTCTCAATAATAGTGAAAAAATTATTTATTAAGGCATAGAACTCTCCCTCATTTATATTTTTCAAGCCTAACATTTCTCTATCAGGATGATTAACAAAATCTTCATCATGAAATACACAATAACGTCCTTTAATAATTTTTTCTTTAATGTCCCTAACCATACGATAGTTATCATAATCATTTAAGTTTATCGGAACAGTTAATGTTTTATTTTTGTACCTATTATTTCCGCTTTTCTCACCGGCATAAAATACTATATCGTATTCCTTAATAAACCCCAATTTTTTATATACGTATGCTGTTTTTCTGATTTTACCTTTGAAATATTTAATAATAAACGGAATTGTTAACCCGCTTTTTAATTTGTCTAAAATTCTGGTCTGTATTTTAGTTTTCTGATCGAACGGAAATTGTCCAATATTGAAAAATGCTATCTTTCCATTTATCTTAGTCAATAACCGGAATAAATCCATTACTTTATAGTTGTAAGTCATATAGGGGATGAAAAGACATTTTGTAATATCCGTATTTTTCAATGAATCCTTTAATTCTTTAAAAGAGGAATACACATACGAAATATCGGATTCCATTTTATCAGGCATTTTCAAACCAGGATAATAGATAGGCGTTAAATCCCAATATTCCACGATAAAACCAGCGTCTATAAGATCCTTTATGAAAAAATCCCTGAAAAATTTATTCTTTAGTGGCTGATAACTTAGAAAGATTATTTTAAAAGCAATCATCAGATCTCACACCATGAGGCCATTTTTTTCACGAGTTAATTTGTGTATAGGTGCCATTTTATATTCAAGTCACCCTCCATTTTTGTTATAGAATATTATTTTTAATACAGAGAAAATTTTGACCGTTGAAGATTTGATTAACTTTATTATCTCAAGTCTTGAAGAAGATATGAATGATGGAAATAAAAAAATAAAAATAGTGACAATAATTGTGTAGATTATACCACTGAATAAAAATGAAACAAGCATATTATCAAATAGCAAATCAGAACTCCAAAAAGAGCCATAAGCACTTATTCCAAGAAAAGACAGTATAATTATTTGTTTAAAAAAGATACTGCCGAATGAAAAACTTAGTCTTTTAGAAATATACCAAATTTCAACATTAATTGCGATAACTTGAATGATTACCATTTTTAATGCTAAGCCCGCAGAACCTAGATTTAAACCCCATAAGTTCGAAGGGGCAATCAGGAAAACAATAAATGGTATTCCCAATAGTTGAAAAACGATCCCAATATTGCTATACAATTTAGTGTTATTAGTTGCCAAAAAAAAAGAACCATTCATTTGCCCTAAGGTTTGATGTATTGGATATAATGCCATAACCATTATCGCAAAATGGGCATCTTTATATTGATTTCCTCCCAGGATAATTCCTATTTTATTTGATTGCACTGAAGTAAAAATGGCTATAAATGCGGCAATAAAAAAAAACAAAGCTGAAAAATTAAGGTATTGAGTCTTTATTTTCTCAAAATCATTTTTCCCAAAAGATATGGAGAACTCTCTTAAAATTAGTGGAGTCATTGCAGATGTAAATAAAAAACAAATACTTGCAATCCTCAAAGACAAACCATAATAACCTTGCTGGGCAGAACCAGCATAATTTTGCAAAATCCATCTATCAAACAATCCTACAATAATTCCAAATAAAGATAAGAGAACTAAAGGTTTCGAATACGCATAAAACTCTTTTATATACGTGTTTCTTTCTAATAAGTTTAACTTAACTTTAGGATAAATTGAAATATTGTTTTTCTTTAGTAATAATAGTAAGCAGATAAAAAGAAATAAGATTATAATATACTGAAAAATAAAGTAATTAAATAAGGTAAATAAGGCTAACCAGAACATTAAAAATATAATGATCACAGACAATATTTTTTGTGCGAGTCGTAAAATTTCACCTTTTGCAGTTAACGCAAAAGCGTCCACCATTTTTATTAAAACACTATTAGTCAGAGTTAAAAATGCCCAGAAGAATGCCATCCAAATGAACAAAAGTTTTTGATCTGGCCAAATTATTTGACATAGATTTGAATAGGATATGGGTAAAAAAACAAGCGCTGCAACCAATCCAATCAGTCCAATAAAACCCCAATAAAATTTAATTAGTTTATGTTGATTAGGTTTTTGGGAAAGCTTTGTATAAAAAGCAATGGACGTACCATTATCAAAGAAATTGAATACTCGTGTAAAGAAATTTGTTAAAAAACTAAAATTTCCATATGCAATTGGACCTAAGCTCCTAGGCACAATACCTGCAACCAAGATGCTGGCCAACAAACCAATAAAATTTGTAAATAGCTTATAAGAGAAACGTTTTTTTAATGAATCAGTCATTAATCGCTGTTTTTTTCTGCAAAATGCTGGTTAGTGGAATCCTGGTATGGTACAATTATAGTGTCTGCACGAAGTGGATCAATATCAGACAAACATGTTTGGTCCATCTGTAAAGATTTCTTAAAAATTAAATTAACTGCTTCCTTCTTCAAATGCATCCCGTCATAAAAATCTATTTCCTTCAAATTACATTTATTAGGATTCATACTGCCGTAGATCATGAAATCATATTTTTCAGATAAACTCTTAAAATATATTTCAGCTTCATTATATGCAGGATTTTTTGAAATAATAGAGTTATACGTAATTGGGTGGAATGGCGAGATAAAGCCAATAATTTTAATATTCTTTTGAGTAAGGTATTCAAAAAAATTATCTAAAATACCACATCTAACTTCATCCAGTTTTAAAAAACTGTGCACAGATCCATAATTAAAATTCTTTGCTAATGTATTTACTTCATCTAAAAGTCTTTTCGAATACTCATACTCAAAAAATGAACCATCGGAATACAAAATATATGTATCTAAAGAATCTTTTAAAGTAGCGTAGTATTCATCATTATTGAACCGATTTACAGACGATTGAAAGTAAACAAATGAAAACAATTCAGTTAGCTTCTTTTTCATGAATTTTATCTTTTCAATAGTAACATTTACTTTTAAATAAGACTTTCCAATCTTGGAAAGCATTTCATTATATTCATTTATAAGACTTTTCCATCTGGTATCAATAAATGCACCATTTAAAACCCAGGGATCTAAACAAATCACTATTGTTTTAGGCAATAAATCATTTTTTTCATATAAATGGAAAATCGCTAATAAATCATGGATATCAGCACCACTAACTGAATTATTGTAGAAATTTTTCATAGGAAACAATTTATTGCTAATTTGCATACTTCTACTTGAACCTAAAACGATAACATCCTTAGGCATATCCATTTTTTCAATATAAATTTTCTGCAATAACCTGTCATCATAATTTATAAGATTAGCAACGTTGCAACCTTCATGCAAATATTCAGCGGCATTTTCAAGATATTTACCACTATTGAAAATATGCGCAGGATCAATATATAAATTAACTGAGGCAATTATGAAAGGGACAGGTAAAAAGAGCAATAACTTTAAAAAAAATTTCTTCATTTTTAGAATTGAAAATAAATAAATGTGCTCTCGCCATTAAAACTTAAAACAATCGCAAATATTAAAAAATAATAAATAGGCCATCTAATAAAAATAGTAAATCTCTCAATTTGCATCCCATGTTGCTTCCTTCTTTGAATCCATTCGACAATTATAAAAAGAAGCAGTAAAAACAGGCCTGGCAGATAAGATTTATTAGGCAGACTGAAAAAACTAAGAGAAAATAAATTATTCAAATAGGAAAATGCGTGTGAAATTGATTCTGCTCTAAAAAATACCCATGCTAATAATGTTAATAAAAATGTAATTAAAATTTGTAGTAGTTCTTTGGCCCCGGGTAATATACTGTCAAAAGCTACAATTTTATTTGTAACTAATTTTCTCTTCCTAATGTTCCCAAAAAGAATTGAAGGGATATAATAGAGTCCGTTTAGGAAACCCCAAGCAACGAATGTCCAATTGGCACCGTGCCATAATCCACTTACAGTAAACGTAAGTAATATATTTAATATTTGTTTATGCTTCCTATCACTGCGACTCCCCCCCAAAGGTATATATACATAATCACGAAACCAGGTAGATAATGAAATATGCCATCTGCGCCAAAATTCACCTATGTCTCTTGAGAAGTAGGGTGAGTTAAAGTTCCGCATCAAGTCGAAACCAAACAATCGGGCTGTCCCAATTGCGATGTCTGAATACCCTGAAAAATCTCCATATATTTGAAATGCAAAAAACAGAGCACCTAAAAACAAAACACTGCCGCTTTGATGATTATAATTTAAAAAAATATCATTTGCATAACTTGCACAGGTATCAGCAATCACAATTTTCTTTACAAACCCCCAAAGAATCTGCCTTAAAGCATCTATTGCGTTGTGATAGGAAAAACATCTTTTTGTTTCAAACTGTGGTAAAAGATGTTTCGCCCTTTCAATTGGTCCTGCTACCAATTGAGGGAAAAAACTTACAAATGCAAAAAAAGCAATAATGTTTTTTGTAGGTTCTATTTTTTTGCGATAGATATCAATGGAATAACTAAGTGTTTGAAAAGTATAGAAACTAATTCCAATAGGAAGAACAATATTTAATGTTCTTGCATGCATTATATAACCAATAGATGCAAAAGCATCTACAAAAGAGTCGATGAAAAAATTATAATATTTAAAAAATCCTAGTAAACCAAGGTTTATCACTAAACTCGTAACCAACAAATGTTTTCTAATATTTATTTTTGAGGCTTTGTTAAGAGATAACCCAATAATATAATCAACAATTGAACTTATAAAAATAAGCGAAAGAAACCGGAAATCCCACCAGCCATAGAACACATAACTTGCTAAAACGATTAAGAAGTTTTGATGTGCAATTTTTCTATTGAACACGAACCAATAAAGTATAAATACTATTGGCAAGAAAACAACAAAAGCAAATGAATTAAATAGCATACATTATTTTAAAAAATTATTTTTCTGATTGGTTTTTTTCAAAAAGTCTCTCTAATATCCTCAATCTCATTAATATCCTGTCTTTTTTCCTCACCACTAATGTATTATACTGAGATATTATGGTTGCCTCAATAAAACCTAATCAAGAGGCTCCATGGCTTATAAAAAAATTGATGGGGAGCCTGTTCAAAACCTTTTGGTGAAATTTCCTTCACAAATCATTGAATTGTTTTTGTATGGACAAATCCCATATTGGGGAATCATTTAAGTACTTAATGAATTTTTCTGCACTTTTTCCATCACCGAAGTATTGCGATGGTCTAACTTTGGTTGGCAAATGCTGCAACGTTTTTAAAATTTCTTTTTTATCCTCTTGCACATTTAAAATTGATTCATAGCAATAACGATTGCTCTGTCTGCTCCCGATATTAATTGTGGGTATTCCATAAACCGGCGCCTCCCTGATACCCGCACTCGAATTACCTATTATTGCCTTTGTATGTTTGAGTAAGGAAAGGAAATACTCAAACCTCATTGACGGAATCAGCCTGAATTTTTGATTATTACTAAGAAGCCTCAAGGATTCGAAAATTATATCAGATCCTTTATCATTATTGGGATATATACACACATAATTTAAGTTTGAAGCTACTAGGGTATCAATGATTGTCTCTATGTTAGTCCTAAGATCATGTATTTCTGTGGTCACAGGATGGTATAAAAAGATATAATAATCATCAAAAATAATTTCATATTTCTTTTGTACTTCTGGCAAATCAGGCAAATCGTTCGACATCATCACATCAATATCAGAGGAACCAATAATATAAATTGAATATTCATACTCACCCATTTGTATCAAACGTTTCTTTGCATCTTCATTTGCTACGAAGTGGATATGAGATAATTTAGTAATAGAATGTCGTATTAATTCGTCAACAGTGCCTGACAGTTCCCCGCCTTCAATATGAGCAACTAATATATTATTAAGTGCACCCACAAGAGCCCCTGCCATTGCCTCAACCCGATCTCCATGAACCACTATTAAATCAGGCCTAATTTCTCGTATGTAATGTCCAATTCCTTGTAGTGTATTAGATAAAACAATATCCATGTCCGATGATGTATTGTTACTTTGGTTAATATATGGAAAAATATTATCAAAACCAGTTTTTCTAATTTCATCATACGTAGAACCATATTTTACCAACATATGCATACCTGTAGCAAAAATATAACTCTCAAAGTTTTGAGAATCTTCAACTGTTTTAATCAGAGGTTTCAACTTGCCGAAATCAGCACGGGTTCCTGTTATAAAAAGGATTTTACGTTTCATATTTCACCAAGACTTAGCCTATTGATGAATATATAAACTAAAAAAAACGTAATCTTTTTCGCACATTTTTTTAAAATAGCGCATATCATATCAATTCAGACCTCCAAATCATTCCAACCTAAATGCCCACCATTTTTTATACTTTTTGTTGCTTTACACCCAAGCAAATTATCATATTCTGCTGCCTGAATTTCTCCAGTTCCTGGACGTTTCACCCATATATTATCTTTTGTCAATGTTTCGCCTTTTTGAATCTCTTTAATTGCAACAACTGTAGCATAAGCAAAATCAATAGTAGGTTGTTCTTCGAGTAATATTGACTTATTCCCACCTAATGCTGCATGAATAGCACAACTCCCCTTGATAAGAACTTTTAGATCCTGCGAATCCATTGATATCGAAATATCCGGCCCGCTCCACGCTTTATCACTTGTATAATGTCGTTCGAGGATAGAGGCACCAAGGGCGACCGCACCCAAACAGCAATAGTTATCAACAGTATGGTCTGAAAGCCCTATAACTGCATTTGGAAATTTTATTTGTAGTTCTTCCAGCGCTCCGAGTCTAACTTTGTCATATGGAGTTGGATATATACTTGTGCAATGTAATAAACCATACTGAACACCAACTTGTTCAAAAATAGAAACAGATTTTGAAATAGCTGGCATATCGTTCATGCCAGTGCTCAGAATAATAGGCTTTCCAAACGCAGCAATATGCTTAACCAATGGATAGTTATTACATTCACCGGAGCCAATCTTGTAAGCTATCACTCCCATTGATTCTAGACGATCAGCCGCTGCACGTGAAAAGGGTGTTGATAAATAGATCATATTTTTAGATTCAACATAATTCTTTAGCTCCACATCCTCTTCAAAAGAAAGCTGTGCTTTGGCCATTATATCCCATATAGATTCGACGGCATTTCCAGGAATTACGTTCTTGGCTTCTGGGCTCATTTCATCTTCAATTACATGACATTGAAATTTCACACATTCACACCCAACAGAATACGCATCATCTATCATCTGAAAGGCTTTATTTATATCTCCTCCGTGATTAATGCCTATTTCCGCGATAACCAAAGGGGGATAATCTTTTCCGATTGCTCTATCAGAGATCTGGATGGAAGAATTTTTATTTTTCATTTTAAATGATCCTCATTTTATAAACCAACACCTACCTCAAATTTTTCAATCCAAACACCATCACGCCCTTGTTCAAACAACTCTTTATTGTACCACTTGTCCAATGTGCTCCAGAATTCTCTTTGTGACATATGGGTAAAATTACAAAAATTTTCCACAATGCCTTGATCAAGTCTTTTATCATATTCCTTGACCAAGGGGATCATTTCCTCTCTGCTTTTCATTCCTGCACGTATCCAGCGGGATGCCATTTCTGTTGCAGAAGCGTGCCCAAATTTAGGATATTTAAGATATTGATTTAACAAATACCCAAGGGAATCAATTTGGTTATACTGTTCAATAGTACCCTCACGAACATATTCATGCCCCAAATGGCGGAATCCATATCGTTTGGCAATTTCATAGTTGTGATGGGAATCCCAGGGCATATAGTAGCTCATATATACGGGGTCCAAACCAAACTGTGTACATTCTTCAAAAGTAGGTTGAACTGCCGATTCAAGATCTTTGGCAGTTAACTGGCCGTCTTCAAGCCACACATTAAAATCAATCGGTTTGACAACATCATTTAAAGGTTGCATCATGGCTGAAGGCGTTTCTTCTTTATGTTTGCCGCCATAAGTGTAATTTACATTTTCACCATAAACCAAAAGCTTCAAGCCAAGTTGCATGGCCATCCGATAAGGGTATGCATAAATCAGTGCGTCAGCATACCATGTGGGCGAACCGAGTTCCTTAAATGCCTTTTTAGCCATAATTCTTGTTACATGTGGATTTACATTATGTGTAATCATGTCGCAATTAAAAGCATCCTGGATGTTAAATGCATTTTTCCGACCAGTCTCTGTCCAGTCTACATTTCCTACACCCAATAAAACAGGGTTCATCCCCATTAATTCTTTCATTACATACACTTGATAGTGAGAATCTTTTCCTCCTGATACAGCAATGGCGCAGTCATATCCGTTACCATTACACCCACGATATTTATCGCAAAGTTTTTCCAGTTCTTTTCGTCTATAATCCCAATCAGTATGAGCTTGTTTTTCACTTGCGATACATCCTGCACAAACTCCATTTTCAAAAATTATACCTGGTCTTGTATCCGGCATAAGGCATTTCGTACAATATTTCATATAGAACCCCTTTTTTAATAATACGTTATTTATTTTAGAGTGTTTGACGTTCCATTTTGGCTTTATCTCTGAATATTATTTCAGCCAAATGAAAATCCCATAATGTATCTATATCGAGTGAATACTTCGATTTCATAATGTATGGATAGGTATTCTCAGGATACAAAGTTCTCTTATTTATTACAATATCACGTTTTACAAGGTAGATTGCACCATTTTCAAAATAAGCTACCGGAAGATCTTGTCGTCTCAAATAACCATTCGGTTTTTCTACAAAATCAGACAAGAGCCCTTGGCTGGATATCTTTCGAATTTTATAGGGGTGGGCAGGGGATTTGCATACACTAATTACTGAATCAACATCGCTTCTTTGCGCTATTTCAATAGCAGCACTAATATCTTTGCTTGTTCGGAATGGTGATGTAGGCTGTAAAAGCATTACATAATCAGGGACATAACCCTGGTTTTCTTTCAGCCATTCAAGTGCGTGAATAACTACATCAATATGTGGGGAATCATCTTGTGCTAAAAAAACTGGGCGGATAAACGGCACTTCCGCACCCAAGTTTCTTGCAACAAGTGCAATTTCTTGATCATCGGTAGAAACAATAACACGGTCCAGATCCTTATTTTGCATTGCTGCTTCGATACTCCATGCGATTAAGGGTTTTGATGCTAATGATCGAATATTCTTTCTGGGTATTCCTTTAGATCCACCACGGGCGGTTATAAGCCCTATAATTTTGGAAGATTTTTTCATGCAAGACTCCTTGTTCTGAAAGGCAAGCGGGGTCTGTCCCCGATAAGCATTAGTTTTTATTTATAAATCGTTGCATTTTTTTTGAGGGGGGAGGGGCTCTTACAGACTGCTTTTGTTTACAGACCAATCATAAGTTCTCTGAACCCCATCTTTCAAAAAAATCCCTGCCTGCCAGCCCGATTTTTAAGGCGAAAGACATCAAAACATTTTAGGCACAAGATCAAAAATAAACCATCCGCTGGTATGAAATTGTAAACAATCGAGTTTGAAATATGTATAGTAGTCATGAAACATTATAGAAAAGCGAATTTTCATGAATAATCATATAATCTGGACGGTGTGAATGCCTGGGTCGTAAGAAGGAATAATGCAAGGAAAAGCAGGCCAAGTTTAGTTGCCGTAGCTCTTTGCTTGGTGAGGAAAAAAGCCAGTACCGAGGAAAAAAGCCAGTACCATGGAAATTGCCATTTCCAGAAATCCTGCCAAGTGGTTTCTGTTTACATATACACCAAAGACAGAAGGGGAAGTGTGGTTTTCTGGATATATCCACCCGGGAAATAGGTTAAGGCCAAATCGTTTGAAGATGCCAATAACAGATATCCATATGGTGTATTTTGGGGGTCAGTATTTTTGGGGGTCAGGCTTTCCTTATTGTTGTTATTGGGATTTTTTGGCCGCTGATTGGCGCTGATCTTTTTTAAAGTGTCGGGTCTTTTAAGACTGAGAGTCTGCATTGATCAACTCATGTTTCAGTAAAAACCTAATCACCTCATCCACACTATGCTGCAAATCAAGTTTATCTGTCTCAATAACAAGAGAAGAATTTTCCGGTTCTTCATATGGGGCTGAGATGCCTGTCATATTGGTGATTTTACCTTTGGCAGCTTTTTTGTAAAGGCCTTTCGGGCCACGTTTTGCACATTTATCTCATTCGGCACATCTTATCAAAAAAACAATGCTTTTATGCCCGCACGATATGATCGGCAGGCTCCCGGTACACCCCACGCGTATCAACAATCAGCTTTGCATTGGCCTTGATCATCTCATAATCAAAATCATCATGATTCGTGGCTATCAACACACAATCCGCCTGTTGCAGGACTTCGGGAGTTAATTCAACTGAATCAAGATCAAAGCTGTACCTGCGCATCCTGGGAAATCGCGGCACATAAGGGTCTGAATATGTCACTATTGCCCCTTTGTTTTTCAAAATACTCATGAGTTCCACTGAAGGGGACTCCCGCATATCATCCACATTTTTCTTATATGCAATACCAAGCACCAATACTCTGGAGCCCTGAAGCGGCTTGCCTGCATTATTCAACGAATCCATTACCTTGTTGATAACCCATTTTGGCATGGCAGTATTTACTTCGCCGGAAAGCTCAATAAAGCGGGTATGAATGCCATATTCACGGGCCTTCCAGGTCAGATAAAACGGGTCGATGGGAATACAGTGGCCGCCAAGGCCGGGGCCGGGAT
>Ga0222639_1000730_pt1 | contig 14470 bp, 14 predicted proteins | sample AntAcemetagen185_FD_179863 | JGI IMG/M metagenome (GOLD analysis project Ga0222639, IMG submission 179863) | Saline water microbial communities from Ace Lake, Antarctica - #185 | ecosystem: Environmental > Aquatic > Non-marine Saline and Alkaline > Saline | place: Antarctica: Ace Lake...
GCTTTCAAAAGGAGCACTAGAACGGATTCAAGCTATTGAGCTGAACCGAAGGATGGTCTATGGCCGAGATCGAATTACATCCAGACTTCAAAGATTTCTTGAGACTTCTGAACTCTCACGCAGTTGAGTACTTACTTGTTGGTGGCTATGCCGTAGGGTGCCACGGTTATCCCCGTGCGACCGGAGATATGGCCGTCTGGATTGCGGTGAGCGAATCCAATGCGCAGAAGGCAACTATAGTGCTTCGTGATTTTGGCATGCCGGAGAAGGATGTCTCCAAGCGTTTGTTCCTTGAGAGAGACAAGGTCGTTCGCATGGGAGTCCCACCAGTACGAATAGAGGTCATCACTGGTGCCTCAGGTGTGGATTTTGCGGAATGCTACTCTCGCCGAGAGGTGATCGAGATTGACGGGATTCCAGTGAATTTTATTTCACTCGAAGATCTCAAAGAGAACAAACGGGCGTCTGCCAGACATAAAGACCTGGACGACTTGGAGCACCTGCCCTAAGAATTGGATGTACTCGAAGAGAAATAGCGCACCGCTTCACAAATCGGACATCTATTTGGAGGACTCAGCTATTCTGCTGTGACGAACTGCTGTGGGAAGGTGTCTCAGAGGTTCTCAGCGGAGGCGAAAACGAACAAGCCGCTAAGAAAAATTCTTAAGGAACTTAGGGTCTATTTGTCCTCTTGTCAGGGGCTGACCCCATTTACCACACGTCAGATCCTTGCTGATCAAGGGACCTATCCCACAAAGTGAAAGTATGTGGAACTATCGAGTCGTACGAAAAAAGAATACATACATTGATTCTACAAACAAGAAAGAAAGAGTGGATTACACTTATGCCATACATGAGGCATACTACGATGAAAACGGACGTGTTGGGGCCATCACCCAAGAGCCGGTAGAGCCCTTTGGAGAGAATGTAGAAGAGCTAAGGCATTCATGGGTAATGATGGCAGAGGCATTCGGTCTGCCTGTCCTTGACTATAGCAACATTCCTGAGCCGGGATACGACAGAAAAAAGGATCCTATAGGATCTGTACTTGATGAAAGACTGAAGGAGGTCGAAACCGGTAACAAAAAGGGGATTCCCTGGGAGCACGTAAAAAGGGGGTTGGAAAAGAAGTGGGGTCCATTTGACGAAGATGAGTATAGAAAACAGGTAGACGAAGAAAGATTGGAAAAGGAGAGGATTCATAGTGCGGCCTTTATTGGCACACCAACACTTAAAGAGCTCATCAAGAAGATGTATTCCGACTATCAGGAATATATCCAACACGACAGGGCTGAAAATCCTTGGAACTATTCAGAAAAGGATACCTAACCTTGCTCTTCCAGCCGACAGATAGACGCTGCGGCTGAAAAGCCCGTTCGATTTGAGAGATGATGTATATGAAGAAACGTCTCCGTAAGAAGAAACATCATGGCGAGTTTACCGAGTGGGGGCGGCAACTCGTCATTATACGGAACCAGAAAGAGGGATTCGATGAATTCCTTGACGCCTTCATCGAGGAGGCCATTGAAGCAAATGGATGCTACTGCGGCGGAGGCGGGAATGGAGAGAAACTTGGCTTTGCAATTGAGCTTGGCCGTCGCTCGGACGATCCTGATGTTAGACTGAACAGGATTACAGCATGGCTCGATGCTCGACCTGATGTGCAGAACTGGAGGGTGAGCGAGGAGTTTGACCTCTGGCACGGGGACTTCGAAGATATCGATGACGAAATTGAACAACAGGATTCAGCTTGACACAAAACGCCGAGGCAGTTTTGTGCTATAAGTCGAAAGACCCAAGCCTGTTTTTTGTTTCACCTGGTCCTGTGGGTTATGCAGCGCATCTGGCACTGAATTGATGATTTCTGAAGTTTTTCGCAAAAGTCCATCGGCAGGAAAACGCTTGTTTGGTAAAAAGAATGTTAGCTCAATGGGTTATGGAGACTTTCAAGAAATTGTCGCAGACGTCCAACAAATTTGTTGGATGAAGCCATCGATCGAGCAAAAACGCAACATTATTCTTTATTTACAGTCAGTTAATGCCTGGACTAATGCACAGTCCTTCTCGACGATACCGGCGCGGGACGTTTTCAGCTTTATTTAGAATCCCCTGGCGTGATCTGTTCCCCGAATATAAAGATGAAGAACTACCGGGAGTCTGTCTGTCCGGATCAAGATTGAAAGAAGGCCTGACTCAAAAAGAGCTTTCTGAATTGACGGGAATCCCGCAAAGCTATATTTGTGAAATGGAAAACGGTAAGCGACAAATTGGAAAAAAGCGGGCTAAGATATTGGCAAAGGCTTTGAATGTCGGGTATAAGGTCATTTTGTGAGGAATAACCGGGTCCCGATGGCGCTTGCTGACCCGGAAGACTGGCCTCTGCCCTTAGGACAAATGTGTTTTTCGGTCAGAGCATAGATAAAATAAGATTTCAAAATGATTTGGGGTTTGTCCTAAGTCAAGGGCTGACCCCGTTTTCCCGTTCTATTGTTGGTAGGGGAGACTTATGGGAAGGGGACCTCAGTATATCAGCAACTTTACTGACGGTAATACTTGCTGATTTACAAATGGATGTCTCGGATATCCGCAGGGATATCCTGGAAGCCACAACATCATTATGTAAAGAAAATGGGACCGTTCCGGCACAGCCGTCTTAACCAACAGCTCGTCATAGAGCAGCAGAATTTGTGAAGGGATTTTCAGCCTAACAATTTATCCGGTTTTCCGGATATCACCTCTTTTTTTATGTTATCCGGTTAGACACCTGGAAAATCTGGCCCATTTTTTGTCGAGTAAAAAATCCAGATAGGATTTATCCGGAACTGTATACTAACTTGTTAGGCAAAAAGGTGCAAAATGACATTATTTCAGAAATTCATGGCGGTAGTCAAAGAGGAACTCAATAATTTTGGGATGACCAGTTTTGGCAGTTTGGACGATCAAGAAATCATAGCATTAAACTTCAATTTAAAGGCTAAAATGATCCACCCACTTGCCCTTCCTGTCAAAGAAAGTCCAGAAGTATTATCTAAAATCAGCTCATTAGAACCCAATTACCAAAATGCATACGATGAAATAAAACTGAAACTTGAAAAAGGCAATGATATAAATCCATTTCTCAGTAAGCAAGCGCTAAAGCCAAAATTTCAGGACTATTTGTTGCTTGACTGGAATATTCATCATCTTCACCTTAACAACTTGAATTCAGGCGGGTATTTCAATGATAGGTCAGACTACTTGTTAATGGTTTTATTCAAGGATGGTGTTGCACATTTTGTTGATATTGAACACCACAATGATAATGAGGTTTTTGTAAAGAGAGAGTATTTGAAAATTATAAAAGACAACTGGCCAGGCATCATCGGTGCCTATGAGTTAATAGGAGCTTTGGATGTATCCTTTAATCCAACCAATGATGAAATCAAGAAATTAAGGAAAAACCAAATTAATACATGCCTAAAAATTGACGACAAAGTCTATGCGCCTATTGGAGGAGGAATCACCACCTCTGGTACAAGCGTTAACCATATTAACAAGGCCATAAAGTGGAAAAAATATATAGATTCTGTTGAGACAAAATATCAGTCGAACAAAGCAAGAGTCCTATATGATATTTTCAAAAAGACTGGAAAAAGGTTTTCGGACTTAGATTTGGACTTTGATTACCATAAAAATCATCTTGTGCTTATAGATAAGAATAGCAATCTAATAATTGAATCAATGAACGCCTAACGAATCGGTTAACTTGACGTCGAGAACGTCTGCGGCCTCAACGGGCAAGTTTCTTGGCGGCGCAAGTTACCTCAAACGTTAAGTATCCCTAGAAAATAGGAAAGAAAATTGCCTATAACTTTTACGTCAATAAGGTTTTATAATTTTAAAGCTTTCCGAGATTTTTCTGTAAGCCTCCAGAGAATGAATATTCTTGTAGGCCCAAACAACTGTGGAAAATCAACTATTATTAGCGCATTTAGGATTCTTGAGGTTGGACTGAAGCAAGCCTTTAAGCATCGTGCAATGCAGGTTCCATCTTTTCGAGGCGGGCACACATTTGGGCACCTGATTCCAATTGAACATATTCCTGTAGCAACGGAAAATGTTCACACGGATTACGACGAAGATACTGACGCAAGAATAGTTTTTAGAGTTTCTAACGGCAACAAGCTTTTTCTACATTTTCCTGTTGATGGAGGCTGCTATCTTTCATGGGAAACTCAAGGTCCTGATATCCAAACACCTGGCTTACTACGCCGCGCATTTCCTATTAAAATTCAGGTAATTCCTGTTCTTGGGCCTCTGGAACATGAAGAATCTGTTTTGACTGAAAACACTGTGAAGCGTGGATTAAATACTCATAGAGCGTCTCGTCATTTCAGAAATTATTGGCGATATTTTCCTGAAGGCTTTAATGATTTTGCGGCATTAGTTGCACGGTCATGGCCGGGAATGGAGATTGAAGAACCAGAACTTCTCTATTTACTTGATCAGAAATTAACAATGATGTGTAGAGAGAATAGAATTTCTCGTGAGATTTTCTGGGCAGGGTTTGGTTTTCAAATATGGTGCCAAATACTTACTCATATTTCGCGTGCGTCAGATGCAACTATTCTTATTGTTGATGAACCTGAAATATATCTCCATCCCGATGTGCAAAGACAATTATTGGGGATTTTAAGAGATATTTCACCCGATATCCTGCTTGCAACTCATTCAACCGAAATTATGGGCGAAGCAGATTATGGCGAAATAATTCTTATAGATAAACGCAAAAGAGCAGGAGAAAGGCTTAAAGACATTGAAGGTGTTCAGAGAGCACATGAAGTTATTGGTTCGGTTCAAAATATCACTCTTACTCAATTCGCTCGTACAAAGAAAATTTTATTTGTTGAAGGTGGTAATGATTACAAAATATTAAGACGCTTCGCAAAGAATTTGGGGTTTGAGGCATTAGCTGCAGGTACAGATATAACCGCACTTGAATCTGGGGGTTTTTCTTCATGGGAAAAAGTAAAAGCTCTTTCGTGGGGGTTGAACAGAACAATAGGTGCAGACATATTTATAGGTGCCATATATGATCGTGATTACTGGTGTGAAGAAGAAGTCAGAAGTATTAGCGAAAACATGGATAGGCATTTAAACTTTTCGCATATTCATAATAAGAAAGAAATTGAAAACTACCTATTAGCCCCTGCTGTGTTAGATAGAGCCCTCGAACATGCTATTCGTGATAGAGAAAGACGAACAGCTACGGAAATCGCTCTTGCAGAAAGAGCAGAAGATATTCTGCTTAGAGTTACTGCTCCTAAACAAAACGAAATTCAAGGCCAATATCTTGCTAAACGATCTGAATTTTTTAGACATTCTGGCCGTGACGTAGCTACTATTAACGCTGAGACATTAGATTCCTTTAACACTATGTGGGCGAATCTAGCTACAAGACTATCTATTGTGCCTGGCAAAGAGATTTTACGGTTGTTCAGGGCTGAAGTTGAGCGCTTGTATAGCGTTACTCTAACTGATATCAGAATCATTGATGCTTATGCTATAGGGGAAATCCCCGAAGACATTAGCCAACTTATTCAGTCTCTCGAAAATTGTCGCACGGAAGGCATTAATTGACAAATACTTAACCATTGCATTCACCAGACGGCAACAAGCGCGGCGGCGCTGACGCGAATTGCTTTGGTGAGCCGCTGGTGATGCAGGTCGATTTGCATGCAGTATAGAGTGACAGAGGCAGAATAATAATCAAACTGACTCCTGATAAAATATAAAGGAATGAGAGTGAAACTGACTGAGCGGGAAAAAAAGAAAATTATCGAACTGATTGAAGCGGGAAAGACACTTCCGGCTGTTTATAAGTCAAAGCTTTTTAATCGTAATGATACGGAGTTTATCGAAGCGACAAAGGATTACCGACTGGTTTACAAAGGTAAGGCACGAAAAGAGGATATTATCGCCCAAACGCCTGCCGGGCCCTTTCAGAAGATACGGTCTTTTCATTCGGATAATCCTTTTGAAGATGACTGGCGGAACATGTTGGTATTCGGCGACAACTTGCTGGCGCTTAAAACCCTGTATGAAGACCAGCGGGGCGAGAATAAATACAAAACCAAAAACAAAATCAAATTGATATATATTGATCCACCTTTTGCAACAAAGCAGGATTTCATGAAGGACAGGGAAAAAGCCTATCGGGATAAGATCATCGGCGCACAGTTTATTGAATTTTTAAGGAAACGGCTCATTCTGATGCGGGAGATTCTTGCGTATGATGGTTCTATTTATGTGCATCTTGACTGGAAAAAGGGCCATTATATCAAGGCGATCATGGATGAAGTTTTTGGAGAACATAATTTTATAAATCACATTGCATGGTGCTATGAAACCGCTGGGAAAAGCAAATCTAGCTATTCAAGAAAACACGACTATCTTTTATTTTACAGAAAACATGATAATCCCTTCGTAGATCTCACAAAATCGGCAATACCGCGCAAAAGAGGCAAGCACATGGTTATTGGAATAGATGATGAAGGGAGAGAATATGAGGAAAAGACAGATAAAGCATCTGGGCGTGTGTATAGATGGTACTTTGATAAAGGAAGATTACCTTTGGACTACTGGCTTGACATTCCTTTTTTGAATCGAGAAGCAAAAGAAAGAACAACATATCCAACACAAAAGCCCGAGAAACTTCTCGATCGAGTTATTTCTGTATCTTGTCAAACTAATGACATCGCACTTGACGCCTTTGCAGGCTCCGGTACTACCTTAGCTGTTGCTGAAAAACTCAACCGCCGTTGGATCGGCATGGACTGCGGCAAGCTTGCCATCTATACGATTCAAAAAAGGATGCTCAATCTGAGTACCCAGATTGGATCGCTAAAAAAAGATGAGCGCAGAGACTATGAGCGGGTGGCAGATTTTGAGGAACATTCCAAGGCAAACTCAAGAGGACTTTTTTTTATCTATGAAAAAGCCCGCAGGGGCGACCTTGTCATAACTGATTTATTTCTTAAAAACCTGAGTGAATTCATATCCGGCAACCTTTCCGTCAATAAAAAGGAAGAGTTTTCTCTTGTCTGCCCGGAAGACAAGCTAAAACTTATAAAGCTGAAACCTGTTGAATATGAAGAAAGCAAGGCAGGCGAAAAGTTAATTATAGTCGGCAAAGTGCGGTTTCTCATCTCTTTTATTCAGCCCAAGGAAACAACTGAAAAAGAAAAACCGTTAAAGTCAAAAGAATTTACCCTGTTCAGCGCTGGTGTGTATGATGCCAAAGCGATACTCCAACTGGATTGGACACAATATAAACCTTTTGTGGCACAGCTTTTCAGCGTGAGAATGGAAAAGCACAAAATACACGGTTATGATGCGGACGGGTATATCGGTGTGCATTCAGCTTTTATTTGGGATTATCCGAATCAGAAGAAGCTTCTTCTTGACCGGGAATATATCAAAACATTGCATACTGTTCTTGGCGGCAGGGCCGGCGGCAGGTTTTACGTTATCGCCCCTATTTCAGCTATAGGCTTTATGGAAGATGAAATCGAGCTTGATAATACAACCTATGTTCTTTTGAAAGTCCCATTGTCTGTACTTAAAGCCCTGATTGAAAAAGGAGACCCCGGCAGCATCAGACAGCCGGTCAGTGAAGCAGATGTCAATGAAGTGATAGACGCAGTAGGTTTTGATTTTATTTCACAGCCGGAAGTAAAAGCCAAATATCACCGCAGAAAACCGGAGGATCAAAATCTGTTCAACGCCGGCAAAAAGGATTTTTCCATTGAGATTTTATCCTTTAAATCTAACACGCTGGTTTATGACCCGGAAGATTTTGAAAATTTTGAAACGCTTTCAATGGTTCTTGTGGATACGGATTATAATGATGATTATTTTAATCTTGATAAGGTTTTCTGGGCAACTGATATTGTAAATGAAGATCACAGCCAGGCGGTGGCGCGGATACCGGAAGATGAGTTTACCGGCAAAAAGGTGATGGTGATATTTATTGATAAATACGGCAATGAATTGAAGGTCGTGAAAATGAAAAAGGACTTCAAATGAGCATAGAGTATAAAAACGACGATTTTATTCTGCAGATTGATGACTTTTCATCAAAGACGCTCTCTATAGTCAATAAATATGACGCTTTTCTTGACGCCCTGACAACTGCTGATTTTGAGCATGTCCGCGAGGCGATAAGAAGGGCCATACAATTTTTTGTTACGGATAAATATACAAATACGGAACAAGCCGCTATTCATGCCTTTAACATACGCGAAAAACTTCAGAACCGATACCGTGATTTATCGGAATACCTTGAACATGTGCGCATTAAAGACAAAAAGTCCTGCAGCATTGACCTTGCTACCGGTACCGGCAAAAGTTGGGTGATTTACGGGACTGCTCAAATAATGCTGGCTGAGGGTCTGGTAAACAAGGTTCTTGTTCTGTGTCCATCTTTGACAATTGAAGAGGAGCTTAAGAAAAAATTTGAGCGGTTCAGCGGTGATACCGTATTGTCAAAAATTCTCGAAGAACTTGAAGCGGATTATCCTTCGCCTGCCATTAAAAGCGCCAATGACCCGATTCTAAACGGTGATATCTGTGTCGAAAATATTCATGCGGCATATCAGAGGACAGGTTCATCCATTGAAGACAGTTTTAAAGGCAAGGGTGAACGTGCACTGGTTATCAGCGACGAGGCCCATCACATTTACAGTGAAGCTGACGCTGCCGTGAAAAAATGGTTCGGCTTCATCACTAACGAGGAGTACGGCTTTCAATATTTGCTTGGATTGTCAGGAACACCGTATATAGGCGATGAATATTTTCATGATGTCATCTACAGATACGGAATCAAGCAGGCAATAGATGATGGCATTGTAAAAAAAATTGATTACAAAGTTGAGGAAGAATCAACAAAAGAAAAGGGGTTTGATGAGACCTATCAGAACCATCTCAATAATCAAGAAAAATATGCAGATAAGCTGAAGCCAATTACAATCGTCATTACCGATAAAATCGTCACATGCATTAAAGTGTGGAATGATCTTGTGAAATACATTTCGGGAAAGGAATCAATCTCTTATGAACAAGCTGCTGAAAAAGTTATCTGGGTGACATCCGGCACTCCATCAAACAACAATGAAAAGGCTGATGTCGAGTCCATACTTGAGCAGCCGGAAAAAGCACGAAAGGAAAATCTGTCTCTTTTAAAGACAGTTGATGATCCTGATAATCCGGTCGAATGGATTGTGTCGGTAAGCATGCTTACCGAAGGCTGGGATGTTAAAAATGTTTTTCAGATTGTGCCTCATGAACAAAGGGCATTTAATTCAAAGCTTTTAATATCGCAGGTTTTGGGCCGGGGACTTCGTATCCCTGATGGTTTGACGGGTTCAGTTTTCGTCAAGATTAATAATCATGAAAAATGGACGTCAAATATTATCAATTTATACAACGAAGTTCTTGAGATTGAAAATCGATTTAGCTGGGGGTACGATGAAAATAAGTCCGACCTTGTATTCCCCTTGTACAACCTGGAATATTCCTCCATTCAGACCTCGACCGAAAGCAAGGAAAAACCTGCCAATGAGCCGGATACAGTTGCGTTTTCTCCTCAAAGCAGGGAATGGGAAGAGACAAGTTTATATTCTGAAAGCGGATCATTTCGATTTACTGTCGAAATGAAAAACACTGTTCCAATAGAGCAGGCTGCACGGGAAATTAAACTCTTTTTAAAAGATAAGGATCAGGGCATTTCCAAGCGTTGGCCCATATCCAAAATTAAGGAATTTATTGTCGGCAATCTTGAGAAAGATGGATGTGATGCAACATTTGTAAGCAGAGAAAATCTGTCCAAAGCAAAACAGGCGTTTGGTCCGATGTTGAGAGAACTCGGCAGAGAAACGCCAAGGATGAAAATGCAGCCTGATGATTTAGTTAAGATTCAAATTGATGATAATGAACATGGACTGGCTCCTCAGTTTTTCAATGAAAGTTCTTTAAAGAGCAATGGGTATCTGTTTTATTGTAAAAATTCGCCTGATTCTCTGCCTAAAGAGCAGCAAACAATGCTGTATGAGTTTATTGAAGACAAAAACAATTACTCGAAAGTAAAGGAAAAGATCGAAAAATACGGGGGCAATGAAAGCGAAATCAGGTTTCTTAAGGACAATTTGATTGAGATAGACAAAGACAAATTTAAAACGCCCTTAAATCTTTTTTATGTGTCGTATGAGCCAGAACGCAAATTCACCAGATCCCTTTTTAATAATATCGATCTATTTGATTCGGTTATCAAATCACCAGACAAGGGTTTTTACTGGTTTCCCTACTCTTATAAACCCGATGAAAAAGCCATGACCCACGTCAAGCGAGAAAATTTCAACCCCGACTTTTTCCTGAAAATGCAATTTAAAAAGGAAGTCCTTGTTGTTGAAATTAAAGCTGACGGAGACACAAATCAGAAAAACAGAGCAAAATTCAGGGACGGCAAAGATCATTTTGAAGCTTTAAACGTAAAATTGAAAGAAAGCAAAATCGACTGGATATATTGTTTTTACTTTTTATCTCCGGAGGATATTACAGAATTTTTTCAGGCGGTTAAAGACAATAGATATGCGTCATGGAAATCGTCTTTAATGCATGAATTGGAATGAAAAGCCTGTATAACCATGCTCTTGCAGCGGATCGCAAAAAGCCGCGCCCGCTGAAGAGCCGCGTTAGCTGAACGAAAACAAAAACCAAAAGGAGGACAATGATGAAAGACGACAAGAAAAAACTCACCACGAACGCCGGGGCTCCGGTACCGGACAACCAGAACGTCATGACCGCAGGCCCACGCGGCCCGCAGTTGCTGCAGGATGTTTGGTATCTGGAAAAAATGGCCCATTTCGACCGTGAGGTTATTCCGGAACGGCGGATGCACGCCAAGGGCTCCGGTGCCTACGGCACCTTCACTGTTACCCACGACATCACCCAATACACCCGCGCTAAGATCTTTTCCAAGATCGGCAAGAAAACCGAGATGTTCGCACGCTTTTCCACCGTGGCCGGAGAACGCGGTGCTGCCGACGCCGAACGCGACATCCGCGGTTTTGCCCTTAAATTCTACACCGAGGAGGGTAACTGGGATCTGGTGGGCAATAACACGCCCGTCTTCTTTCTTCGCGACCCGCTCAAATTTCCGGACCTCAACCATGTCGTTCATCGTGACCCTCGCACCAACCTGCGCAGCGCCAAAAATAACTGGGATTTCTGGACATCCCTGCCCGAGGCATTGCATCAGGTGACTGTGGTCATGAGTGACCGCGGCATCCCGGCAAGCTTCCGCAACATGCACGGGTTCGGCAGTCACACCTTCAGTTTTATCAACGCCAAAAACGAGCGCTACTGGTGCAAATTCCATTTCCGTACCCAACAGGGCATCAAAAACCTCACCGATGCGGAAGCTGAGGCGGTGATCGGCAAATGCCGAGAGAGCAATCAACGCGACCTCTACTACAGCATCGAGAAAGGCAATTTTCCGCGCTGGACCATGTTTGTCCAGATCATGACCGAGGAGCAGGCCACCAAACTCCCCTTCAATCCTTTTGACTTGACCAAGGTCTGGTACAAAAAGGATTACCCCCTAATCGAGGTGGGAGTCATGGAACTTAACAAGAACCCGGAAAACTACTTTGCCGAGGTGGAGCAGGCGGCCTTCAATCCGGCCAATGTGGTACCGGGCATCAGCTTCTCACCAGACAAGATGCTCCAGGGCAGGCTCTTCTCCTACGGCGACGCCCAGCGTTACCGGTTAGGGGTCAACCATCACGTCATCCCGGTGAACAAGGCCCGCTGCCCTTTCCACAGTTATCACCGCGACGGCCAGATGCGGGTGGACGGTAACTATGGCTCAACCCTCGGATATGAGCCCAACAGCTATGGTGAGTGGCAGGAACAGCCCGATTTCTCCGAGCCGCCTCTGGCACTGAGCGGGGCAGCGGCCCACTGGAACGCCCGCGAGGATGACAGCGATTACTATACCCAGCCGGGCAAGCTCTTTCGCCTGATGAGCAAAAAGCAACAGGAGGCACTGTTCGGCAACACCGCCCGGGCTATGGACGATGCGCCGGAGATGATCAAGATTCGCCACATCGGCAACTGCCTGAAGGCCGACCCGGCCTACGGCGAAGGAGTGGCCAAGGCCTTAGACATCTCGCTGAGCAAAGTTCCAAAGTAGACAATTGTCAGCTAACAACCGGTTCCAGCGGACGGAGTAATGCGCCGCCGCTGAACCGGAACGTTATGTGAAAATCAATAGCATTGAATATTAATATATTTTGAGCTATACTGATATTATTTATATTTAATGATTGAGGGGAATAATTATGGCGAGAATAACAGTTGAAATAGACGACTCCAAAGCAGTATTGCTTCGGAAAAAGGCTGGAAAGTTCGGAATGTTGCCAGATCAATTTGTAACTGCCTCTATTGAGGACCTAATTGGTCAGCCTGAACCTGAATTCGAAGACGCTATGCGAAAAGTCATTTCTAAGAACAAAGAACTTTATAAGCGGTTGGCCTAAAATGCGCTACCTTTCTCTTCGTGAAATTCTCGAATTGCACGATAAGATTATTGACGTTTCCGGTGGTGCCAGGGGAATTAGAGATATACGAGCCCTGGAATCTTCAATTAATCAGCCCCGCCTTACATTCAATCAAACCGATCTTTACCCCGATGTTGTGAGCAAGGCAGCTGCGCTTTGTTTCTTTCTGGTCATGAATCACCCGTTTATTGATGGCAATAAAAGAGTTGGTCATGCGGCAATGGAGACCTTTCTAATTCTTAATGGGTTTGATATTGAAGCATCAGTAGATGAACAAGAACCAATTATTCTTGAACTTGCCTCCGGGGAATTGACTCGTGAAATCCTTACCGCATGGCTCAATGACCATGTAACTCACATAACACACACATGAACCAGATAGGCCTAAAAAACGGCCCTCTGGTTATGGCGCCGTTAGCGTGACGAGTATAGTATTTATGATTAAATCATTGACAAAGATGAGTCTAACGGAGGGTACAGAATATTTAGCTGGGCGCGACAACGATCTCGCACGCCTCCTCGTGGCCGATGGTGTACCGCCCCTTTGGGAAAGAAAGCCTTGTTTTTCGACATTGATACACATTATTCTTGAACAGCAGGTGTCTCTTGCCTCAGCTAAAGCTATGTACCGTCGACTCATCGATAACTTGGTACCATTTACACCAGATCGGTTTTTGGAAGTGGGATCATCATATCTGAGGTCGCTGGGTGTCACTCGACAGAAAGCAGCGTATTGCATCAATGTTGCCGAAGCAATTCTTGGGGATCGACTTGATCTAAAAGCCGTATCCAGGATGGATGACCTTGCTGTTGCTGACACACTTACTCGAATCAAAGGCATCGGTCCCTGGACCGCAAATATCTATCTTTTGATGGCCCTGCGCAGGCCAGATGTTTGGCCCTCTGGGGATATTGCGCTAATTAATACAGTACAAAAGGTGAAGAAACTTCATGAGTATCCATCGCCATCTACACTATACAGAGTTGCTGAGGCTTGGCGTCCTTTTCGGTCAGTTGCGGCGAGAATGCTATGGCATCACTACTTGTCTGACAAGACTCAAGGTTAAGAAAGCATTTATGAACCCAATCAAAGGAAAACCATTTTTTTGTTCATGGAGTGGCGGAAAGGACTCTTGCCTTGCTCTTTACCTCGCTATCCAAAATGGGGCAATCCCAAAAACCCTTCTCACAATGCTGAGAGAAGATGGTAAAAGATCTCGTTCCCACGGCCTGCCTATTTCCGTGTTCCAACAGCAAGCCCTGGCATTGGGGATCCCTCTCGTTGTGTGTAAATCCTCTTGGGATGACTATGAACGAAATTTTACAGATACTATTAGCGAATTTAGAAAGGAAGGGATAGAGTATGGGGTCTTTGGCGATATTGACTTAGAAGCTCATCTCGAATGGGTAGAACGTGTTTGCTCATCTGTGCAGATTCAATCATATGAACCACTTTGGAAACAGCCACGGCGTGATCTCTTAGATAAGTTTTTCCGACTCGGTTTCATGGCTACGATTATAGCAGTAAAACAAGGGACCCTGGATAGCAGCTTTTTAGGCCGTACACTCAACGATGAGGTAATTACTGAAATGGAGAATGCCGGGATTGATGCTTCAGGAGAGGAAGGCGAATATCACACAGTAGTTACCAACGGTCCGATCTTCCATCATGCGGTTGTATTAAAACCAGGAGAGCATATCCTTCGCAAGGGTTACTGTTTTTTAGATATTTCTGTAATATCAACAGATGATTGAAAGAGATCCAGCTAAAAATGAAATACCTTCAGACATTTAACCGATGATAACATGAAAATCCCCAAACACCTCTATCCATTTGACGGGCACTATCTTAATTTGAACGGTCTCCGTTA
>Ga0222639_1000731_pt1 | contig 14467 bp, 10 predicted proteins | sample AntAcemetagen185_FD_179863 | JGI IMG/M metagenome (GOLD analysis project Ga0222639, IMG submission 179863) | Saline water microbial communities from Ace Lake, Antarctica - #185 | ecosystem: Environmental > Aquatic > Non-marine Saline and Alkaline > Saline | place: Antarctica: Ace Lake...
TTCTTCAGTACGGAACCCGTCTCTCCGATTTCAATAGCCCCTTTGTTCGGCAAAATATATTTAAACCAGAATTGAAAGAACTGGTCCCGCAGCCGGTAGATCCCTTTCCTGGACTTTAAAGGATTTTTCTCGGTAACCGGAACCTCTTTTTCAATTAGATAGAGATCTTCCAGTGTATATAGGTATTTGTGGAGGGAGCTCTTCTCCATCCCGGTTTCGTTACAGATCTCGCTTATCCTGTTCTTCCCCAGGGCAATCGCCTTTAGGATCGCCATGTAGTTCCGCGGTTCCCGGAGCTCCTCCCTCAGGATAAACTCGACCTCATTATAGAGATAAGCTTCCGGCTGCAGTATATGCTCTCTTATGTTATCGGCGAGTGAAAGATCCTGATCCAGCTTATTTAGATAGCCCGGATTGCCTCCGGCAATTGAATATAGTTCAAGCCGGCGATCAAACGAAAGTTCAGGATAGAAACCTTTGATCTTCGAAAAGGGGAGAGGCCTCAGTAATATCTGACCGGTTCTCCTGCCGTAAAGAGGGGTTTTATGTGAAAGAACTTTCTCCTCCATCATGGTCATGCTGGAACCGCAGAGAATTAAAAATAAGTTGGAATCCTTTAAATATTCATCCCACCCGGCCTGAAAAAGGGAAGGGACCCCTTTATTAGCCTCTATCAAATATGGGAATTCATCGATGGCGATTATCATACTTTCGCGGATGTGATCGCGGATGTAGTGGAAAAATTCTTCCCAGTCCTCGAAACCTCTCCTCTGGAGTATTCCGTCTCCAAAGTACTCTCCAACGGATCTTCCCAGGAGCTTTAAGTTCTCGTGCTCATTGATCAAGCGCGAAAGGAAATATATGTCGGGCCGGTTTTTGATGAACTCTTTAATGAGTTCAGTTTTTCCGATTCTCCGCCGGCCGTAAAGAACGATCAATTGAGCTTCTTTCGCCTTCCAGAATTTCCCCAAAGCGGTAAGTTCTCTTTTCCTGTCTATAAAACTCATAATCTTCCTCCGCGTGATATATTATTGTAGTCTACTCTAAAGTAGTCTAATCATAAGCAGACTAATGTCAAGAGTAATTCCAACTTTTTATTCCCCCGTGCCAAACTTTAGTTCACTTTTCCGCCGGAGGCGGATCAGCCTCTGGCTGAAGCTCACTCCATTTCTCCTTTTTTATTCCCCATTCCCCATTCTCTAATCCCCATTCCCCATAAAATCCTTTCTTCTTCCCCCTCACTTGTGTATAATTTCTTCCCGAAAAGAGGAGGCTGAATATCAGCGTGATAGAGCAGGGGAGGTTTAAGAATTGTCTATTTTCTGTCAGTAGTCGAATTCACCCGCCGAAGGAGGGCTTACCCGCCGTAGGAGGGCTTGTCCCTGCCTACCGGCAGGCAGGCACCGCAGGAGGGGTTTGACCCCATTGCCACCAGTCACTAGTCCCAAGCCCCTAATCTCCATTCTCCATTCCCCATTCTCTATTCCCTATTCTCATTTTCTGTCAGTAGTCGAATTCACCCGCCGAAGGAGGGCTTACCCGCCGCAGGAGAGGTTTGACCCCAAATTCACCAAATTCAAATTCAGTATTTGCTGAAAATTGATAGTCAGAAGACGGGCATTAATAAAATACGTTGAATAATAGCGCATATGCGCACTATAATAGCGCAACATGAATACACTGGCAAAAATAGTATCGTCCCGCGTCCGTTCCGAAATTTTCCGCATATTATTCGGAACAAAAAGTGTTGAGCTTCATATTCGGGGAATTGCGAGGTGCTCAGGATTAACCGAGAGCAACGTGCGCAAGGAACTTCGCAATCTTGATTCTCTTGGTTTGGTATATAGCCGTAGAGATAGTAACCGGGTGTATTATCGGGCTAACGAAAACCATCCGCTTTATCAGGAAATCCATAACCTGGTATTGAAAACTTCCGGTATTGTTGAACCATTTAGAGAAGCTCTTGATGATAAGAGAATAGGAATTGCTTTTATTTTTGGTTCCATAGCGGAAGGAAATGAAAAAGCCGGCAGCGATGTTGATTTAATCGTAATCGGAGAAATTGGATTAAGAGAATTATCCGGATTGCTTTCTGGATTAGCGGAGAAGATAGGGAGGGAGATAAATCCTCACGTTTTTTCTGGGGATGAATTTTCTCAACGCCTAGATCGAGATGACCCATTTTTAAGTAGGGTAATTCCCTCGTCAAAGTTATTTATAAAAGGAAGCGAAGATGACCTTAGAGCAATGGGTGAGTAATTCCTGGTTGAAAAGACATAAAACTGACCGGAAAGAAATCACGAATTTATTCAGTATCATTGACCGTGATGTAAAAGATGCTACAGAAAGGGATCTCTCCGCGGATTGGAAGTTCGGAATTGCTTACAATGCTGTTTTGACTCTCTGCAGTGCACTTCTTTACTGTGAAGGCTACCGGCCGAGCAAAGGTAATCTGGGGCATTATTATACTTTGGAATCCTTGGGGGAGATACTTCCTCAAAGAAAAAAAGATATTGAATACCTTCAATCCTGCCGCAGCAAACGCAATATAGTAGAATACGATTATGCTGGTGGAACGACGGATTCGGAAGCGAGGGAATTGATCGAGTTTGCAAAAGAGTTGTGCACAGATGTTCTGGAATGGATTAAATCCCAACATCCCGAACTTTCCCCTAAAATTACTAAATAAATGAATTAGGAGATGTTCTTGATTGCTTGACTAATGGACATGAATGACAGGCCCTTCCTTTTAATAAGAGTCATTAGTGTGATAATATTGCCTTAAAGTTGCAAAGTTACCACCGTCCCTAAAAACCCGATGCTAATCGGGACTTTTCGGGACCGATCACTGATCACCGATAACCAGTCCCCAGTCACTTTAGCTCACTTTAGCTCACTTCGAACTTTAGTTCACTTTAGCTCACTTTATTTCTCCTTTCTTCCTCCCTTTCACCTGTGTATAATCTTCTTCCAAAGGGAGGAGGCTGAATATCAGCGTGATAGAGCAGGGGAGGATGGTTTAAGAAGTATCTATTCTAATTCTTGTTAATTGAGCTTGACATAAGCGGATTATAATAGTATGTATTACACTAAAAACTGGCGAAACAAATACTAAAATGCCCAAGAAAATAAATTCTGAGATACTGGCTAAAGCCTTGAAACTGCTATCCGGCAGATTGGAACTGGAGGGATCTTCTCCCGTGAACATGGTCGTCTGCGGTGGAGCGGCTTTGATTGCTCTGGGGTTGATCGTTCGGACGACGAAAGACGTTGATGTCGTGGCCGTTATTGATGAGGGAGGCATTTTGAATAGTTGAAACCCACTGCCTTCGTATTTGCTTAAAGCAGCTCATCAGGTCGCAGTCGATTTAGGGCTGGATGAGAACTGGCTGAATGCCGGTCCTGCGGATTTGGTCGACCTGGGTCTCCCCCCGGGTTTTACCGCCCGGCTTCACCAAAAGAGATATGGGAACCAGGTAACCGTCAACTTCATCAGCCGGATAGATCAGATTTATTTCAAATTATACGCGGCAGTTGATAGGGGCCCCGGTTATCATGTTGATGATCTACTTGCTTTACAACCCACAATGGAAGAAATGGGCGCCGCGGCTGCCTGGGCTGTAACGCATGATATCTCGCCCGCTTTTAAATTGATTTTGAAGGATATGCTTGTAAAGCTCGGTTATGAATTGGTCGCTGAAACAATTTAGAGTTTCGTATCTGGAGCTGCTCCTGAGTTTCATCTGGAGGCAATGGTCCGCCCTCGGAGTGGCCGGCTATGCGGAGGGTGAAGACCGGTGGGTTATGGATCCGGAAGCGCTCTTGCTTTTTACCTGCACGATGGGCCGATATGAACCGCGGCTGTTCGATGAAGTCCTCGACTGGCTGGATGTGAATGGGCGCTTCATCAATGTCCAGCGATTGAAGACCATCATCAAGAAGGAGTCCTTTCAGGGAGAAGACATTCTGGCCGCGATCGCCGGTATCATGAGCCGTCGGGCCTCCATGCGGAAGTGGGGGAGACTTGCCCAGAAAATAAATAAAGATAAGGAACCCGAGGATTTGTTTTATAAAAAAGATGGTGAGCCGATGCCCTCTTTCGGAGAGTTGGATCGGGATTTTAATGAATATGGTTTTCGCCGGGGGCCACTGAAATTCCGGGGCTATTCGAAACCGGTCCGGACAGCACTGCCGGCCGGTTTAACCTATAAATTAAGATCCTTGTTCGGAGTTAACGCCCGGTGTGAAATCATGTTGTATCTGTTGACTCATGAAAGCGGCCACCCATCACGGATTGCCCGCGAGACCTACTATTATCAAAAAACGATTCAGGACACGTTGATCGATATGACCTTCTCCGGACTGGTTCAGGTTCGTTCCCAGGGCCGCGAAAAGCATTACTGGCTTAAGCCCGAACAGTGGAGTGCATTTCTGCCTGCGACCGGAGAATTTCCCGCGTGGATCACCTGGCCTCCGCTTTTCTCCTCTCTGGAGCGAATCTGGCTGAAATTAAATCAGCCTAAATTTTTATCTCTCGATCCGCTTCTTCAATCCTCGGAACTCCGGAAGCTCATGCGGGAAGTTAAACCCGATATTCAACGCGCCGGTTTCGCCCGGGTCTTATCCGATGACAGCGCCTATCTTGGCGAGGAATATACCGCCGCACTTTTTTTGGATATAGGGAATTTACTGAAGTAAAACAATAGACTAACTTAGCATGTTACGCAAAGTCACCAATGCCCTTGGTGCAACGATTCATCTGGAAATCCTCCGGGTAGAGCAAAGAAAACACAAAGTAGTAGCGGAGAGAAAGGCTGGATACGTTAGTAAATAGTGTCTGAACGAAAAGTGCCTCAATCACAGAGGGGCGGTGGCGGAGGAATCTTCGACTCGTTTATGGGGGGAGGGGAGGAGGAGAAGGAAGAGGTCTATCACCAGTGCCAGGACTGCGGCTACGAGTGGACGTGAGTCTTTGTTTAATCTACTTCGAACTTTAGTCACTTTAGTTCACTTTAGTTCACTTTCTTTCCCCTTCCCCCTTCCCCCCCACTTATGTATAATTTCTTCCCGAAAAGAGGACGCTGAATATCAGTATAAGAAGAGCAGGTGAGGATGGTTTAAGAATTATCTATTTCTGTCACTAGTCGAGTTTACCCGCCGGAGGAGGGCTTGCCCGCCGTAGGAGGGGTTTGTCCCTGATTTTTTCTCGGCCGAGGCATTAAATTAAGTCAACAACATCTTCCAATTTTACATGTCCACTGAACCGACAATTTTCTTGAATTTGAAACAATGCATCTCATTAGCTAAGAGGTTGGAAGCTATAGTCAGCCCCATAGCCAATAAGAAGGAAATTACTTTTGTTGGCTTTGGATTTCTCGTCCGCAATCGAAGATTAGCTGGTGCAATACTACAATTAGGGGAATCGCATGCCTATGAAGGACGGATGCTTCTTCGTAGTATGATAGAAATCCATATCAATTATTCTTGGATTCGATTAAGCTCTCCTAAACGACGGGCAAATAGATTTCTTAAATTTCAGTCTTTAGAAGAACTAATGATCCTTAAAGATGTCCATACATACATGAATCCAGAAGAATATCAAAAAGGAATATATAATCATAAGTCTGAGCGAGCTAAGGTCAGGCATCTATTTAGGAATTACAACAAGAACCGCAGGCTTCAATGGGATCGGACTTGGGCTTCAGTAAATTCAGTAAAAGATCGGTTGAAAGAAATCCTCGATAGTAAAACTGGAAATTCCGATGGGTTTATATATACCCTTTACCGTTGGGCTAGTTCTGCTATCCATGGTGGACCTTTATCCGTTGATGAGGTTTTAGAAACAAATGGACAATTGCGAGCAAAATTTCAGCCAGAGGCTAATCCACTAGCCCAAATTGCAGCGGCCTTTATGATATTGTTTTGCACAATAAAGGCATTAGCAGAAGATACTGGGATGCTTAACTCCATCGAGCCAGAATTATCTAAACTAGAACGTGGATTAAATATATTTAATAGCTGAAAGACGGGAGAATTGGAGGAATTAAAATATAATAGGACTGAAGAAAAGAACGATAGATAATAACATATGTGAATAACTAATAATAATGTTTCTAATTCTGGAGATTTCTTATATGGGCTTTCATTCCCTGGCATCTTTTAGAAGATGATCCCAGCTTCTTACATTCATCTTTATATTTTTGAAGATAACTCGATGGGACTCCAATGCCATCATTTAGGCGAATTCCAAGGCTTACTTGTTCTTGATTATCGGACATGATTCTAAATTTTTCTTCAGGGATTTGAAAGTCATAACGAGTTAAGATAGAAATAAGAGTTTTTTTCAGCCGTTTTAGTCCTTTAGGTCCGCTGATTATTATATCATCAACCCAAATAGATGGTTCTATTCTGGCTTTCACACTACAAACAGCTCTTTTTATATGTATGGCTACCGGATGAAGAATTAAACGAGCGATACAAGGACTGGTAGGCGCTCCCTGCGGCAAATGGTTTTTGTATGTTACGAGGCGGGTAAGCAGGGCAGCTACATCGGGCTTTGCTCCCCGACGTGTGAACATTTTTTTTACCTTGTGGGATTTTATATTGGGAAAGAAATCCTTGATATCCAATGTCATTACCAATGATTTTCGGGTGTGATGCTGGACAGCCTTTTGAGTGGATGAACCCTTTCCTCCAAAAAGAATGGGATCATATGGTAATCCAGAGAATAGCTGGCTCAATAATATCTTTTGAATTTTTTTAAGCGAGGTATAAGGAGCCTCAATTATGCGAATTCCCCCATTTCGCTTCTGCATTCCACTGGTATAATACATGTGGGGAGCCTTCTCTGATAATTTGGCTAAATTGCCCTCTGTTATTTTTAACAATAGAGCAATATCTTTGATTGTGATTTTGCTAAGGTCCATTGGTTCACCGGTAATCTATATAAAAATAGTATTTTGTAATTAAGGGGAAGTCTGCTTCTACAGGCCGCCAATATCGAGAGTAACAAAGAGACAACTTTCAAAACCTGCTGAATGCTATTCCAGGAAAGAATTCCCGATAATCTCAGCTTGCTACAGGCTATCTTAATGATAAGCCTGTGTTGATTGCTGAGGTCTGGGACTTGCCTGAATTGATTCAGAGCTTTGAATGCCGCCCCTCCGTCTTCCCTTGATAGAGAGCGAAGCGCTGAGAGAAGCAGAACTTCCCCGTGGGCACTGCTACCCCGTTCTCGGCGTACAAGTGCAATTTGAGACCTTGCCGCCTTAAATCGGAGTTGCTTTGCCCCGGTAGATAGTAGGTCCAATATATTCATTGCGACCACCTCCTTCTGGTTTTTGTTTTGCCCATACCGATAACCCCTGTGGTTACCGGATTTAATTAACTGAGAGAGAAAGACAGAATGTTATATCGATATAAGCAATCTATACGATATTAAAGAACTCTCAGAATATTCCACACAAAGACTAATCAAGCCAGTTATGGTGAAATAGCGGGAATAAGTCCGATTGTTAGCGGGAGGGGAATTATCTCAATAAAGAATATATTCTCTATTGTTTGAGATAAGAAAACAATAAATCCCACTGAATTAACCAGTGACAGTTTCCCGACTTAAATCCTGCTTATATTTAAACATGGAGTGAGAAAGGAGGAATTAATATCTACCAGGACAAGTTGTCAAAGAACAAAAAATCTTATTTGATTATTGCCCATACTGTATCATAATAAAGGATACTTGTCAAGTACGAAATATATAATATGTTATATGTCGTATTTCGGCCACGCGATCCATACTTGACAAATGATGGCAATTATCATAATGTAGTTAACACAATGAAATATTCCACTAAAAAATCTTCAATTCCTGATAATTATTCAGACCGTGTCCGCCACTTAAGGATTAAATACGAGTTAACGCAGACTCGTTTGGCGCAACTTATGGGAGTATCTTTCGCTACGGTAAATAGGTGGGAGAACGGACAGTCGAGGCCATCCCGTCTGGCCTGGCAGCAGATTTTGCGGGCGGAAAAGTTCGGATTAGAGGCATTAGACAAAGATTTTCAGCCGAGTCCCATGGTAAAAGAAGAACCTGCGCTCTACCAAGTAGCAGATAAATCTCACGGGATTATTGATTTTACCACCGATCCGGAGATAGTTCGTATAGTGGCGGAAGGCCACCGATTAACTTACGGTCATCTCTTTAACCCCGCCTTTGCTACGGAAATTTCGCGGATTGACCCCCTGCCTCACCAAAGAATTGCTGTCTATGAACATATGTTGACCCAGCCGCGTTTACGTTTTCTTCTGGCTGATGATGCGGGCGCCGGCAAGACAATTATGGCCGGACTCTACATCCGCGAGATGCTCACTCGACGATTATTATCAAGGGTTCTGATAGTCTCTCCTGCCGGATTGATCGGCAACTGGGAGAGAGAGATGCGGCAACTTTTTAGCTTGTCATTCCGGATAATCAGAGGTCCGGATGCCCGTACTTCCAATCCGTTTAAGGATCTAGGTAGTGATCTGGTAATTGTCAGTATCGATACGCTGGTAGGGGATTCTATGTTTTCCCGTCTCCAGGAACCTGGGACTAAACCGTATGACCTGGTGATCTTCGATGAGGCTCACAAGCTCTCGGCTCGCCAGGAACCGGATGGAACGATTCGGAAAACCGGTCGTTATCGTTTGGGAGAAGCTCTGGCCGGGATTACTCATGAAAATAAGCGTTGGCAGCTTGAATGGAAACCAACCCACTTTTTGCTTTTGACGGCCACTCCTCATATGGGAAAGGATTTTCCTTTCTACTGTCTCTGGCGATTATTGGAGCCGGAGGTTCTATCAACCTGCGAGGCGTTCTTTAATTATCCCCAAACAGCCCGAGTAGAGCATTTTATCCGTCGAACAAAAGAAGAAATGGTTAACTACCGAAACGAAAAAATTTATCCGGAACGTGTATCAGATACGCTCAGTTATGATCTCTCGCAGGGTGAAATTAGTGAACAAGCGCTTTATGATGCTACGACCCAATATATCCAGATTTACTATAACAAAGCCAGTCTTCTGAATCGTACCGCTGCCCATTTTGCTATGAGTATCTTCCAACGTCGGTTGGCGAGTTCAACCTGGGCGTTACTCCGTTCATTTGAGCGGCGAAGCGTGAAACTCAAAAAGATCATTGATGCCATCCAGTCTGGTGAGATTACTCCCGAGCAATTAAATAACCAACAGAGACGATTGGACAAGGTAGAAGATATATCTTTTAGCAAAACCGCGGATGAAGAAAAAATTGAAGATGGCTGGGAAGAGCATGAAATCGCGGAAGAAGAGGTATTAGGAGCTACCGTAGCAACGAGCTTAGCTGAATTAGAGGTGGAGCGACGACAGGTTGAGAAACTGATCCGGCTTGCCCGGCAAGTTTATGAAATGGGAGAGGAATCCAAATTCGAGAAGCTACGCGAGATACTTGGCGACCCGCAATTCAAAGATGAGAAGCTTATTATCTTTACCGAGCATCGCGATACTCTAAATTTTCTGGTCCGCCGTATGGAGGGTCTTGGATACACCGGAAAAGTCGCTCAGATTCATGGCGGAATGAATTACAGAGAAAGAGACGAACAGGTAGAATTTTTCAGGAAGAAGAATGAAGATGATGGAGCACAATATCTGGTAGCTACGGAGGCCGCTGGAGAAGGAATAAATCTTCAATTCTGCTGGTTAATGGTCAACTACGACATCCCCTGGAATCCGGCTCGTCTCGAACAGCGCATGGGTCGCATCCACCGATATGGCCAGAAACACGACCCTGTTATTATTATCAATCTTATCGCCGGCAAAACTCGGGAAGGCCGTGTCTTGAAAATCTTACTGGAGAAGCTGGAAAAAATTCGCCGGCAGCTCCACTCAGACAAAGTATTCGATGTTATTGGTCGTGTATTTGAGGACGTTTCAATTAAGGATTACATGGCTCGGGCGATTACCGATGAGTCAACCCGGGAGATAGAAGAAGAGATAGCCGGGCGGTTAACTGAGGAACAGATCCTGGCGATAGAAGAGCGTGAACGGGTGCTTTATGGAGAAGGGGGCGATGTCAGTAAGGAATTGCCTCGATTAAAGGCCGCTCTGGATAAGGAAATTTATTGCCGTCTTATGCCCGGCTACATTCGGAGGTTTATAGAAAAAGCTTTTCCATTGTTGGATATAGATATCGAAGGTAACCTCAATGGCGTTTTCTCATTGAGGGAAAAGCAATCCGGCGCGCTTAACTTTCTCTGGCCGGTAATGGAGGCGTATTCCGAAGAACAACAGAATTTATTTACTATATTTAAACCCGTAGATAAAGATGAAGAAAAAGAAGGGATTTTCCTGCATCCCGGTGAACCTATATTTGATGCTCTCTGTCAGCAAGTTTACCGACGGTTTTGTGATGACGCCTTGAAGGGCGGAATATTTGTCGATCCAACCGCCCGCCGACCATATTTCTTTCATCTGGGGCTGGTTAAAATAGAAAGGAAGGCCGATCCGGATCTTAAGCCGCTTTCCCGTAGTGAAGTGCTCGAATATCGATTAGTCGGTCTTAAAGAAGAACAAGGGGGCACGATTGAAGAATGTCCGGTTGAGTATCTCTTAATGTTAATCGGGAAACAAGGATTACCGCCTTCCGCGATTCGGTTTGCCGTTACTATTAAAAACGCCGTGGAAAGGGCGGAAGAGTACACGTCAGAAAAGATCGCCCGGGGAATCGCCGAAGAACATAAACAAGCGCTACTAAATTCCCTGCCGGAGAGAGAATCCTTTATTCGTCGTGGTTACGATTACCAGGAAGCTGAACTCGCGGCGCGTCGGGTGAAGCTGACCGCAAAAGTACGGGCGGGGGAAGCCAGGGCAAAGCACGAGTTAGAAAGAGTAAAAGGAAGCCAGAGACAGCTAACCCAACTCCGCGTGAAGGCGCTAAGAGTATTGAAACGGGAACCGGAATTGATTGAACCTTCCGGGGTTGAATTTTTAGTTCACGCATTGGTGGTTCCTTCCAGTGATCCGGAAGATAAAAAAAAGCAAGATAAAGCCATCGAAGCGATCGCCGTCAAAGTGGCTCGTTCGTATGAAGAAGCAGAGGGCGCCTTAGTGAAAGACGTATCAACTCCCGCGGTTGCTCGGGAGGCGGGCCTGCTGGATTGGCCTGGATTTGATCTACTCTCCATCCATCCGGATGGAGAAGAGCGGGATATAGAGGTTAAAGGTCGTGCCGGTATCGGCGATATCGAGATCTCTGAAAATGAATGGGCTAAGGCCTGTAATCTTCGGGATAAATTCTGGCTTTATGTTGTGTATAATTGCGGTAGCCCCCAGCCCAAACTACACCGGATTAAAGATCCCTTCGGTCAATTGCTTGTACAAGCAAAAGGTGGGGTCATTATTGATGAGCAAGAGATTATTACTTCAGCTGAATCTTAGGTTTTTAAGGAGTTAAACAAAACTAATGGATAATGATGAATTACATCGAAGAGTAATGCTCCTTAAAGAGAAACTTGAAAAGGGAGATGTCAAGTTTCTGAGAGGACTTAGAGCGGCGGATTCATTATTGAAAGTTCGCTATGGTGATGATGGAAAAGTCGATCCATCTACAGTAGATAGTGCTGTTCGTTCATTATGTTTTATGATTGCTGTTGAGGAGCAAAGAGAGCAGTTAAAATCCATCCCTCTTTTGGAAGTTCAGAGATTATATTTTAATCTTTTGGATAAATTTTTCGGCCACCTCTACGCTGAAATGATCAGGCATAATACTAATCCACATAATATTGCTCGCTATATGGCGTCACAAAAAAATATATTAGACGCCTATAAAAAAGATGCAGCCAAATTAGCATTTGGAATCAAGGAATTCTGGGAATATTATGCTCCTGTAGTCAGTATTCATCTGCAGGAGTTGCATGCTCTAAAAGCAACTTTTGGTGGAGATATTTTCCCGTTAGCTTCTTCGAACATAGCATGTTCAACGGGATTATATATCGACACTGTGATCCTTCCTGATCCATTACTCCGAGCAAGTACTTTTTATGAGATGATGCCTGTAGAAGGCGCTTATTATTACCTATCTATGCATGCCTTAAATGCTCTTCAATATAAGGATTTAACATTGGCAAATGTAAATCCCCCAATCGTTGTTATCGCTCCTGATTATTTGATAATAGATCAATATGCAAAGGAATATCTCAAAACTGTGGGGATGTCGGATCTCCTTCTCCATTGTAGTAAGATTTTTGGCCGTCAATTTGAGGGAGAAAAGCAACTTGATGGTTTTCTGGAACAGATAAAAAGTGTAACCGATTTATCAGAAATAACGAAGGATTCAAAACGCCTGCTTTTTAATGTCGAATGGGAAAAGGACTCTATCGGCACACAATATAAGAAGTATTTGGATGAGGTTCAAAGTCAAATGTCTCCTCAAATTAGATGGAAGGGCATAGGGAATACGGTCAAAATGAATATGTACGGCCGTATGATGATGGTCAATGACTCTCTGTTTAAAAGCCAGCGATATTCAGGAGTACCATTAATACAAGCCCCAACTTCATGGCAATATTTGCTATGGAAATATGAATACGATCAATTACGTTCATTAAAAGTTAATCCAGACCTTAAGAGTTTGTTTATAACTCATGCTCTGGCGACTGGAAAATCTCCCCACCTAAATTTGATTTCAAAAGTTCCCGCTCATGCTCTTATAGAATTAAGGAAACGAGGGGCTATGATAGAATTAAGGGAACTTTTCACGAAAGGGATTAAAGAAATAAACGTAGCGGATGAACAAACCTTTCAAGAAGTAATTGAGCAAGTAAGCATAAATATTGAAGAATCCATTAAGGCACAGGAGAAGAAGATCGAGGATCTATTAGTTCGTAAAAGAAAATATTTTGGTTATGATGTAGGTCCATGGATTGTGACTGGGGCCATTTCAATTGCAGCAGCGACAACAGGTAATATCCCTCTTGCTGTTTTGGCATCTTCAATAGGAATGGTTGGGATTTCATCAGCTAAAGATTTATGGAAAAAAGGGAAAGATATTTTAAAAGAAAATGATGAAATAAAAAGATCCCCCATTGGAATTTTATTTAATACAAAATAGTTACATTTTAAAATTAGTAATTATTAAAAAGGTTATATGGAATAATGAAAAATAATCAGGATAAACCACGATTAATAGAACACGCATTTCCATTAAAACAAGCCTCGCTTGATTCAGTTCATGAAAAGAACGTAAGGCATGGGCATATCTCGACGTTGCACATCTGGCCGGCACGGCGGCCATTGGCGGCATGTCGGGCGGCGTTGATTGCTACCCTTCTTCCCGATCCCGGAGATCCGAAAAAGCGGCAAGAGCTCTGTGAAAAGATCGGGGGGCGGGTGGTCGAGAAGATTGAGAAGAAGAAGATGCCTAACGGCAAGATAGTGGAGAATATTAAAGAGGTAACTGAAGGTGGAATTCTTCACTGGAAACGGGAGACTGAGAATAAAGAGACGCTTGATTGGTTCCGGGAAGAGATTAAGAAAGCTTACGGTGGGCGTGCTCCCAAAGTGCTTGATCCGTTTGCTGGTGGTGGCGCTATTCCATTAGAAGCAATGCGGCTGGGTTGCGAAGTAACCGCGATGGATATCAATCCGGTTGCCTGGTTTATCCTAAAATGCACTCTGGAATATCCCCAGAAGCTTGCCGGGAAAAAACTCCCTCTCCCTGATTTTATTCTGAAAGACCCGGAATTTATGGAGAAATATTTTAAGAGCCAGGGTTTTAAAGGGAAGCCATTGCGGACACAGTTGAACCGGATTGGCTTAAGCGAAGATAAGGAACCTGAATTAATTGGTTTTGAATCCCAGGATGTTTCATTAGAGGCAGACCTGGCCTGGCATGTCCGGGCCTGGGGTAAGTGGGTGTTGAATCAAGCTCGAAAGGATCTGGCGAAATACTATCCAACCTACGCCGATTTTGAAGCATTAAAGCCATCTCATAAGAAGTGGAAGAAACGTGAGATAAAGTTGGTGCCTTTTAAAGAAGACGGTAATCCGGATATAGATTCTTCAAATGCTAAGTTTGATGAGGACTATTTAAATAATGAGACAAACCCTCGTTGGATAGCGAAACCGACTGTCGCATATCTCTGGGCGCGGACAGTCAAATGCAAAAATTGTCGGGCGACGATACCTCTTCTCAAGACACGCTGGTTATGCAAAAAGGCAAAGAAACGCGTTCTTCTCACGATGGAGATAAATAAAGGTAAGACAGGCGTAGTCTTTGGAATACAGAATGATGTTCCGGTGAAAGGCGGAAATCCAGCACAGCGGCGTGAGCATGATAAGATGATTGGAGATGGAACAATGTCTCGTTCGGGCGCGAAGTGTCCGTGCTGCTTGGTGGCGATTATGACCAAGGAAGACATTCGATCCGAAGGTCAGGCGGGTCGCCTTAGAG
>Ga0222639_1000735_pt1 | contig 14427 bp, 14 predicted proteins | sample AntAcemetagen185_FD_179863 | JGI IMG/M metagenome (GOLD analysis project Ga0222639, IMG submission 179863) | Saline water microbial communities from Ace Lake, Antarctica - #185 | ecosystem: Environmental > Aquatic > Non-marine Saline and Alkaline > Saline | place: Antarctica: Ace Lake...
ACCGCCGCCGCTTCCCATGCCAAAGTGGCTTTCCACGTTGGCAGAGCTGTCATTGGATAAAGCGCCGGCTTTGTATTGTTCGACAGCCTGACGAACCTGCCCGCTTACTCCGGTTATTACCTTTATATTAGTTGCACCGAAAGTTTGAAAGGCGTTGGGGCCGCAGTTGCCTGTCAAGACGGCTGATACGCCCTTTTCAGCCATTAGCTGGGCAGACTGGATTCCCGCTCCTCCACCTAAAGCAATATTGGCATTATCAACTGCTTCAAAATCCATGGTATCCAAATCTATAATCAAAAAATATGCGCACCGTCCAAAACGAGATTCCACTGTATCTTCAAGTGTAGTCCCTGTAGATGAAACTGCTATTTTCATATTGTTTTCCTCCCGGTTAAGTATTTTTTTAAAAAGTTCATTATGAGAATATACTCAGAATCAATAAAAAATAAGAGGTAGTGTTAGTATTGTCAAGATTTTTTTTGATAAAAAAATTCTTATTCTGCAACTGCTTTATTTGATGGGCTCGTAAAAAGTCATTTGTAAACGACATTGGGCAGTTTTGGAATCCCAAAAATGCTCACAGAACGAACAAATCTTACTTTTTACTACACCATCTTATTTAAGAAGGAGTATTTACAAGACAGGATGTAATTCTATTGAAATTGACCGGTTCGAGTGAAGTGTTTCAAGACTGCTCGCAAGACCTGCCAGCTGTGTTCCGGGGTTTATGAGGCTTGCCGGCTGAGTTTAAATCTCCATGAACAGTACCATTCATCAGGGTGATTATCAGGAGGGCAGCCAATGCATTCAGTAGTTATTCTTTGATCAATGGCTCTGGCAAAATATGTATATTCCACTATTCCACCTGACTTGCAGGGATAATCATCAAGCCCTTTACGTTTTCTTGCTGATTGAACACGGCATTTATTCATTTGGAACACAAAACTTTCAGGCCCTTCGTCGATAAAGGACTGAACGTTTACACTGGAATACAAACGAAAGTTTAAAGCTTTTTTTAAACCTTCAAGCCCGGAATTTTCAGGAAGTTTTAAGAATTGTTTTATCGACCATGCTTCAAAAGGTGAAAAATGTGCCCAGCAGGAATCATTACAACGCTTGGCATCATTCATTCCACTGGCGAATTCAACTGCCTGGAACCAGACACCATCATTTGCAAGCCAGTTTACACCAACACTTTCCATAAGTTCGCAAAGCGACTGATCAGACATTTCCAGCAAAGGAGCAGGTATATTGTCAACCATTTTAAAATCAAGAACCCTGGAAAGCCTTTTCATTTGATAAGTATAGCTTTTTTCAGATGCACTGCCAAGCGTTTCAAGTGCTTTCTCCATACCCATCTGATGTTTTACTTCACTAAACCAGAGGGCATAATGGACTATTATCCGGTGAAACATGTCAAGAATAAAACGCGCTTTGTCTTCATGGTTCAGGTCAGTTGTGGTTTTAACCGAATCGTCCATTTGTCGAATCTCCTTTTACATTAAAATCAGCCTTCATATAATACAGCAAGTATAGTAGATTTCCCTTTTTTAGAAACAATCTGATGAGGTGTTGTGGACAAATAATAAATGCTGTCTCCCTGCTTAAGATCAAACCGGTCGTCTCCAATTTTTACATTTACAACGCCGTCTAATACATAGATAAATTCTTCACCCTCATGGACCGACATATCATCTTCCGGGTTTTCCTCAAGCCTTACAATAAGGGTCTCCATGTGACGTCCCTTTACTTCAGGCGCAAGGCTTTTATAGGTATAAAGCTCTTTTTGCCCTTTTTTTGATGTAGATCTTGCAACAATTTTCTGTTCGTTTTTTCTGGTAACTGAATAGAGCCTGTCTCCAACACCTGAAACCAGGCGACCGAATGCGCTGTCAAGCGCTTTTGAAAGTTTTATGGCAGTGCCAAGCTGAGGCTGAACTTTACCTTTTTCTATTTTTGAAAGAAATTCAACATCAAAACCAGTCAGTTTGGAAAGCTCATCTATGGAGATTTTCTTTTCTTCTCTGATAGCTTGTATCCTGCTTCCTGTATCTTCAAGGCTTTGTTTATCGGGTTTTGATATATCTCCTGTCAGGTCTTCAAAAAAATCAACATCTATATGGGATTTTTTATTCTTTGTTTCCATTTTTACTCCTTAATTTTATACAACAGGCTTTAACCGTCTTGAAGTTTCAGTCATTTTTGCTGCTCAGGCAGTACTGCCTCAGTGCCCCAGCTCGCGGGTATTTTCTGGCCGGGAGCCTCATTTAACTTTTCCTTTAGTTTTTTCAGACCCGGCCTGGCAAACTGCATGTGTCCTTCCTTTAATGTACGTCCATTTATGACAGCCTCGGAACGGAGTCTTCTCCCGGCAGTTTTTTCCATTTGCCTGCCAAGCCACAGAATACGGTCAATATCATATCCATGTTCAATCCCCATCTCATCAATTTGAACCAGTGTATCCTCAAGAGTAATCAAGCCGACATATCTGGGGTCTTCATAATAGTATTCTCCTGTTCCCTTAGTGGGACAATCATCTAAAAAGTTTGCAGGCTGTCCTCCAAGCCCGCCAAGAGTTGCCTCAAAATTTGTAATCCCGGCCTGCAATGCAGCGAGTACAGAGGCTGAAGCCACGCGTTTTGTTTCATGAAAATGAGCTATATGAAGATCCGGATCAGGCATTGCATCTAAAATCATGGAAAAATACCTGTAAACATCAGGACTTGAGGCACTGCCATCATGGTCTGCATGTTCAATGTCGTGCGCCCCTATTTCAAGCCATCTTTTTGAAAATTCCACTGCATCTCTCATATCGGTTGCACCGCCAATGGGACTTCCCCATATAGTGCTCACAGTCCCGCACATTTTCATGCCCGCATCATTGCATTTTTTAATGCAGCGCTCTGCTTCTTTCCAGTATTCAGGAAGAGTCGTCCCTGAATTGGCATAATGATGTTCTTCTTCTGTAGAAACCATCATCAAAAGACGATCAGGTCCAATACCTTTTTCTTTTAATTCCAGTGCTTTGTTAACCGCTGATTCGCGTATAGTAATAGCGGTAAGACAGATATCATCATAATTTATTTTTCTTTTTGCGCATTTTTTTCTAAACCGTTCGCCCCTTAAATAAACAAACAAATCTTCTGCATCCTTAAACTGAGGCATTAAATAGGTGCTTCCCAGATTGGTAACCTCTATGTAACGACAACCTGCAAAAATAAGTTCTTCAAGATAAAACATTTTTGCTGCAGTAGAGATAAATTTTTCTTCGTGCTGGAATCCATCTCTAATCGTTATATCTCCAACTGTAACCTTTTTGGGCATCCTGGGAAAAATCTTCCAGAAATCATATTTACTCATATTACTTACCTCACATTTTTTTAGTGCTTTCAATCTTTATGGCTTCGTAAAAAGCTGTATTATAATCCTTTGCAGCACTTGAAACCAGAATAACTTTTGACCAATCAGTCTTCAGTTGTGATTAAATTAAAATTAGAAAACTGTTTGAATGTATTAAAAATCGTTAGCAAAGAACCTTCTGATGTATTGTTATTAATAAAAAATTAAATTATCAGCATAATTGCTGTTTTTATTATGGCTGGTTCTTTGTTTACGATTTGTTATACATGAGTTTTTTCTGGTTTTAATTTAATTATAACTGTTGCGATAACCGGCAAAAACTACAGTTGCGTTGTTTGTTCACAGAGCGAACAACTCTTACTTTTTACTTAGTACACGTATTCTTAAATACGATTACGTATAATTATGGTTTCATTGTCCAATTTTCAGGAAGCCTAAAGTGCCTAAAATGCCTAAAGTATATTAAAGTGCCTAAAGTTAAGGTGTCGCTTCGCTCCATTAATTTATATAAAATTAGCTGCGCCAAAGGCGTATTCATTAACATTAGGCATTTTAGGCACTTTAGGCACTTTAGCTCACTTATAAGTCTTCAACTCATATAGGGTTAACACCTGTATATTAAATACGTCACCGTATTTACGAATCAAAGCACTAAGTCGTTGAGACCTCAACTTCATCAAAATCTAAAATTACCAAAAGAAGGTTCTCCAATCGGTTTAAGAAGGCTTACCTCAAGTGCCATGGCGAGCCACTCGCGAAGTTCCAGAAATTTTAAAACCCTGTCATTTAAAAGACGGGATCCGCAGTAAAAAGGATGAGCCTCTCCGTCATATTTTTCAATCATCTTTTGACGGAAGGCTTCCTTTTCTTCCTCAGTCATTGGATTTCCTCTGGCTTCCCGTTTTCTTTGTTCAATAAAAAGAAGTACGCCTGCTGCGCTGCGTCCGCTCATTACAGATGTTCGGGCTCTCATGGTGGCAAACAGAAAATTAGGTCTGTATGCCCTGCCGCACATGCCATAATTGGCAGCACCATTATCAGGACCTATTACTATTTGAATTCGCGGAACCTGAGCGCAGGAAACAGCCCGCACCATATCTGCTCCGTATTTGCCTATCCCCATATGTTCTGATTCCGATCCAACCATGTATCCAGGTGAACTCTGGATAAACAGCAGGGGTATTTTTTCCTGGCAGCACCTTACGATCCATTCAGTAGCCTTGCGCGCAGCTTCAAAAAATATGATTCCAACGCCATTTGAAGCAACTACACCTGTGGGTATCCCCTTGATACGTATTTTGCCTGTTAGAATATTATCTCCCCTGCCAGGGGCATAATTACCTTTATATTCGATAAAATAACTGTCATCAGCTATGGCTCCTAAAAATTTTCTGGTGTCAATTCCCTTATGAACCCCGGCCGGCATCATTTCGTATAATGTCTCCACAGTTGTTTCAGGAGAAGTCTGTGCGTAACGATGCAGATGGATTTTTTGAGGTGGCTCAAGAGATAAAATTTCACGAACCTTGTCTATTGCTCCATCCTGATTGGCACAAAAATGATCTGCTCCGCCTGATATGTGTGTATGAACCTTTGCACCTCCCAGGTCTTCGGCAGAAATAACTTCACCTGTTGCCATTTTAACCAGGGGCGGTCCTCCTAAAAAGGAATACGACATCTGATCTATCATTATTGACTGGCAGGCCATAAAAACAATATAAGCGCCTCCTGCCGTGTTTCCTCCTGTACTCATTGTAATCTGTTTAAGCCCTCTGGCAGACATGCGGGCCATGTTATAAAACATGGAGCCAAAGTGCTGGTCATCAGGAAAAACATCAGCCTGCATAGGCAAAAAAGCGCCTCCTGAATCTGCAATATAAACGCAGTTCAAACCGCATTTTTCTGCAATAGCCTGCGCGCGCATGTGTTTTTTAAGGGTAATGGGAAAATAAGTTCCAGCCTTAACTCTGCTGTCGTTGGCAAGGATCATTGTCCAGTTGCCGTGTATTTTACCTATACCCGTAACTATACCGCCGCATGGAACATCAGAAACTTCAGGGTAATCCATGCCAAAACCCGCAATGCGGCTGAGTTCAAAAAACTGCGTGCCTGGATCAATCAGTTTCTGAACAAGGTCGCGAACTGGTTTTTTACCATTTTTTGCAAGCTTGTTTACGGCCTTTTCTCCACCAGGCCACATGGCCTTGTAAACCAGTTCATCAAGCTTTTGTTCCTCTTTTTCCCAATGCGATCGGTTTTCCATACTATTGCCAGTCATATTTATTTCCCTTTATATACAGGTTTTCTTTTTTCACGAAAAGCAGCCAGACCTTCCAGTCGATCCTTTGTGGGTATTGTCACCCAATATGCATTTGATTCAATGGCAAGGCCTGTATTAAGGTCTGTCTCCAGACCATAATTTATTGCATATTTGGCCTGTTCAATAGCTATTGGACCTGCCTGGCAAATCATGGCCGCCATTTTTTTACATTCATCAAGGAGGTCATCCTGGCTGCAAATGCTGTTTACAAGCCCGATTTGCAATGCCTCCTGCGCATCTACCCTTCGGCCTGTAAAAATAAGCTCTTTGGCTTTGCCTTTTCCTATAAGCCTTGGAAGCCTCTGGGTTCCGCCTGCCCCTGGAATTATTGCAAGGCGTGTTTCAGTTAATCCCATTGAAGCGTTAGCTGATGCTATGCGTATATCACATGCAAGTGCAAGCTCTGTCCCTCCGCCAAGTGCTATTCCGTTTACTGCCGCAATAACAGGCTTGTTTAACAGTTCGATTGAAGTAAAGAGATTCCTGATAGTAAAAATAAAATCTTTAACCTGAAGTTCATCCATGCTCGCTCGTTCTTTAAGGTCTGCTCCGGCACAGAAAGCCTTTTGACCGGCGCTGGTTATTATTATTACCCTGATGTCCGGTTCAAGGCGCAGTTGTTCAACCTCTTTCTTAAGGGCATACAGCAGGGAAAAATTCAGCGCATTCATTATCTCAGGGCGGTTCAGAGTAAGTATTGCAACATTATCCTGTTTTTCTATTAGCAGAGAATTATCACTCATCTATTCCTCCATATTTTTGAGACCGGGGTCTCATTTTCCAGATAAAAGGCCTTTATCAATCCTCACTCCTTAACAACCTATATAGCGCGCAATTACTATTCTCTGTATTTCAGAAGTCCCTTCACCAATATCAAGAAGCTTCTGGTCTCTGTAAAAACGCTCTACATTGTATTCCTTCATCAGCCCGTATCCGCCGTGAATCTGCACAGCATGATTCGCTACTCTGCCCATCAGCTCTGAACAATACAGTTTGCTCATGGCTGCTTCTTTTTCAAAGGGTCTGTTATGATCTTTCAGCCAGCAGGCCTTATAAAGAATATTCCTGGCGCATTCTATCTCAACAGCACAATCAGCGAGTTTAAAGGCAATTGCCTGAAATTTGCATACAGGCTGTCCAAACTGAACCCTGCCTTTTGAATATTTCAAAGCTGCTTCATAAGCTCCCTGAGCCCCTCCCAGCCCCATGGCAGCTATGGAAAGTCTGCCATTATCAAGGGTTTTCAGCATCTGGTGAAAACCATCCCCTTTTTTGCCAAGCATATTTTCTTTGGGGATTCGCACATCATCAAAATAAAGTTCTGCTGTATTGGATGACCTCCACATCATTTTTTTATGCATTGTAACAGCTTTAAAGCCGGGTGTTCCATGTTCTACAAGAAAACAGGTGTATTCCGGCTTTCCGCTGGGTCTTGTTCCTGTTACAGCCTGAACAGTCACACCTGTGGAAAGTTCACAGGCTCCGTTAGTTATAAAAATTTTTGATCCATTAAGAACCCATTCATTGCCATCCGGAACTGCCGTTGTTTTGCTTCCACCAGCGTCAGAACCAGCAGAAGGCTCTGTCAAACCAAAACCCCAGAGAGCCTCGCCTGTGCAAAGTTTTGGAAGATATTTCTTTTTTTGATTTTCACTGCCGAAGTAGTATATGGGACCTATTCCAAGTGAGTTTCCTGCGGCAATAGTTGCTGCCTGAGAACCATCTACCCTTGCAATTTCTTCTACTGCGATTATGTAGGAAAGGCTGTCCATGGCCTGGCCTTCGTATTCTTCTGAAACAAACATTCCAAAAAGTCCGATCTCACCCATCTTTTTTGTAAGCTCAATCGAAAATTCTTCTTTTTCATCCAGTTCACCGGCTACAGGATCGATTTCCTTTTCAGCAAATCTTCTAACTTCTCTGCGAATCATTTCCTGTTCTTTTGTTAAATCAAAATTCAACTTGACCTCCTTTTTGCAGGCTGCATTCAGGAATACTCAAAACCTGTTCGATCGTAAAAAAATAGGACTTTTTACGACGCCATCAGGTTTAACTCTTTTAATTGATTAATATATTACTTACTGAACGGTCGTTCAGATTATTAATTTTCTATATTTTCCTGCAATGGTTTGTCAATATTTTTTTTGGCAGAAAATTTTTTAACAAGTGCTGTTATTTGTTATTTGGCGCAAAGGAATAAATCTTAACAGACTAATATAATTGATGGTTCTTATCTAATTATGTTCCTCGAAATAACAAAATTCAAAGGTATCGGCAAATCTGATAATTGGAAAAAAGATTGGAGTTATAAGGGATAGAAATGGAATCAAAATTGATGGTGTCGTAAAAAACTGCATTATGCCGCACTGCAGCACTTGAAACCAGAATAACTTTAAACAATAAGTCTTGATGAACTTGTAAAAAGTAAGATTTGTTCGCTCTATGAGCATTTTTGGGATTCAGATTAATCCCGGCTAAATTGCAAGAACTCGGGCTAACGCCCTCAAACAGCTTGCAATTTTTAACGCCAGGCTCAATCTGAATCTTTTTCCAAAACTGCTCAATGTCGCTTACAAATGACTTTTTACGAGGGCGTCAGTCTTCAGTTATGATTAAATTAAAATTAGAAAACTGTTTGAATGTATTAAAAATCGTTAGCAAAGAACCTGTTAATATATTGTTATTAACAAAAGATTAAATCATTAGCACAATTGCTGTTTTTGTTATGGCCAGTTCTTTGTTTACGATTTGTTATACATGAGTTTTTTCTGGTTTTAATTTAATTATAACTGTTGCGAGACCTTTGAAAAATGTTCAATTTTGTTTAAGTTCAAGGAGTGCGAAGATTTCAACCACATGAATACATAAAAAATTATTTATTTTAAATGTTGAATTTTAAATTAATAATGGTTTTTTCTTCATTCAAAACTCAAAATTATTCTTAAGCCTGAAGGAGAAATTGGGCAAAAGGGGGTGTTTTGCAAAGGTCTCAAAGTAGATGGGACTTTCTACGACGCCATCAAAATTATTCTGCAGGAAAATATACCATAGAAGTCTTTTTTAATTCCTGCAGACTGAATAAAAGGATATAAGAGGTTGCTGAGGTTGCTTCAGACAGGCTTTGCGCTATATTTCTGCATGACTCTTCATCTCTGGCATGTATCATGGTATAAAGATTATATGGCCAGTCACCGTTGGGATCTCGCCTGTAACAGTGTGAAACTTCCCTGAAAGAAGCCATCTTTTCACCCACACTGTTTATCCGGTCTTCATCAACCTCCCAGGCTACCATGGCGTTTGAAGTAAACCCTGACTTCTGGTGTCTCAGGGTTGCGCCAAACCGGCGCATTACTCCTCTTTCGCAAAGGTCGTTCAAGACATCCAGCAGTTTTTCTTCTGAAATTTGTAATTTTTCCGCTATGGCAAGATATGGACGCTTTGTGACGGGAATATTCCCCTGAATTGACGACACGATAAGTTTTTCAAGTTTTGTTAACATAATATTAATGATATTAATAGTTAACCCATTAAAAGTCAAGATTTTTTGAAAACCAGGGCTATCTATCTTTTTTCAGCAAACAGTCTCATAATATCTGCTTCTGTAGCTCTACAGATTCCCCTTTCGGTTATAAGGCCGGTAACAAGCCTCGCAGGAGTTACATCAAAAGCAAAATTTGCCGCCGGACTTTGTTCAGGAGAAACCATAACACTTCTTATTTCTCCGTGATCAAGGCCTTGAACATATTTAATTTCATCAGGACTTCGCGTTTCTATATGTATCTCCTTAATTCCATCTTTCATGCTCCAGTCAAAGGTACTCGAAGGAAGCGCAACATAAAAAGGTATGTTGTTGTCTCTGGCAGCAAGAGCCTTGAGATATGTTCCGATTTTATTAGCAACATCTCCGGTGCGGGTAGTTCTGTCTGAACCGACTATTACAATATCCACCATGCCATGCTGCATAAGATGACCGCCCGCATTATCGGCAATTATTGTATGCCTGACACCCTTTTCGCCAAGTTCCCATGCCGTCAACCTTGAGCCCTGGTTAAGAGGCCTTGTCTCATCCACCCACACATGAACATCTATGCCTTTTTCAAATGCAGCATATATCGGGGCAGTTGCGGTTCCATATTTTATGCAGGCAAGCCATCCTGCATTGCAATGAGTGAGAATATTGACTGTTTTGCTTTGTTTTTTACGGCTTATATCTTCAATCAGTTTTAGACCGTTTTCGCCTATTGCCCTGCAGTTTTCAATTTCTGCTTCAACAATTCTTCCAGCCTCATTAAGGGCAGCCTTAATCTTTTCAGATAAGGTTTTTACTTTAAGAGTTTCAGATAAAACCCTGTCAACAGCCCATGCAAGATTAACAGCTGTAGGCCTTGCTGATTTTATTCTTTTACATTCTTCTAATATATAATCATCGCTTTTCAGCTTATCTCCGGCATTCAACACGGCAAGATAAACACCATATGCTCCTGCAGCACCTATCAGAGGGGCGCCTCTTACACAGGTTTCCTTTATGGCATTTATTATATCATCAACGTTTTTGAGCTCCGCGACTACAAGCTGATGTGGCAGCAATCTTTGATCTATTACCTTAACAATATTTAAATCAGCACTAAGCCATATTGTTCTCATATTTTTATTGCCTATAGATCCTTCCTTGCTCTGGCAACATTTTGAACATCTCCCATTACAATCAAGATCAATCCCTCTTTCAGGAGCTGGGAAGGAACAGGATTAAATTCAATTTCTCCTGAATCTTTTTTTAAGCCTAAAATCAGCAGATTATATTTGTCCCTGATTCCTGATTCGCTGATTTTTTTTCCTGCGGCATGGGAGCCCTCTGAAATTTTTATTTGATGAATTCTTAAATTATGTTTACTGCTCCGAAGCATGGTGTCAAGAAAGTCAACGGCAGCAGGACGAATCATTTCAGAGGCCATTCTCAGCGCACCGATAAAATTCGGCGATACAACGCTATTTGCTCCAGCCTTTTTGAGTTTCGCTTCAAGCTTCGGATTTGTCATTCTGCTTATTATCCGTATATCACTCTTAAGCATTCTTGCTGTCATTGTAATATAAAGATTATCCTTATCTGAAGGAAGAGCAATTATAATTCCAGCTGCTCTTTTGATTCCAGCTGATAAAAGATTCTGATCATCTGTAGCATCACCCCTGACGTAAAGCAGGTTTTCTATATCACTGCAATTCGTAATATTTTCTTCCTCAAGCTCTATAAGAACCACCTGTTCTTTGTTTTTAATAAGTTCGGCAACAAGTGGGCATCCTGTTTCGCCTCCGCCGCATACAATATAATGATTATTCAACTGCTTTATCTGTTTATTCATCTGTTTTTTCCTCAATATTCCGGACAGTTCCCCCTCAACCAGCAGTGCTGTCATGCTGCTGATTGCATAGAGTAAGATCCCCATTCCAAAGGTAATGAGAACCATGGTAAATATCTGTGCAATGGGATTACCTGTAACCTGGAGAACCTCACCGTAACCAACGCTGGTTAATGAGATTACCGTCATGAATATGCAATCTATAAACTTTGGCTTTCCGCCATATAGAATATAATAGCCTATGCTTCCTGTCGATATAACAAGAACAATAGCAATCAGCACAAAATAGAGTCTTTTTTTAATATTCATGGAAAAACTTTTTAACTGAATTTTTTTGCGGCCTCAAAACCAAGTTCAAAAGCCTTTAAATTGGATTCTAAAAAGGCTTTTTTGGTCTTTGCTTTTATTGCTTCTTTTACGCTGTTTTTTGACAATGGTATTATGCCTGTCTGGATCAAAGCACCACACAAGACAATATTAACCGAAAGCATATTTCCCGCCTGCTTTGCAAGATCCACAGCATTAAAGGCAATAAGCTTTTTAGTCTTGGATCTGATCAAATCCTGCAAACTGTCAAGATCAGGGTAGGTACTTTTCCCAAGAGCTACAGTAAATGGAGGAAGAGGGGAAAGATTGGAAATCACAACCGTGCCTGGATTGCACTTATTAATGGCTCTGAGTGTCTCCGAAGGTTCAAATCCTACCAGCACATCTGCTTCGCCGTCAGATATTATACTGCTCTTTGCGCTTCCGAATACAACGGCAGATTCAACCACGCCTCCTCTTTGAGCCATACCGTGTATTTCACTCATGTGAACCTTAATTCCGGAAAGAAGAGCTGCTTCTCCTAAAACCTTTGAAGCAAGCAGATTGCCCTGCCCGCCAACCGCCACTATAATTAATTTTGTTGAGTTCTTCATAGCTTTAGTCCTGTTTTCCTGTAATTATTTAAAAGCCTGGGTTTGTTAACGGTTTTTTTATCTTGCAATAACGATACGATGTTACACCCTTTATTGCAAGTTTTTCTAATGAATTATTAAAGTATGACAACCTGCGTTTTGACCGTGTTGGGGCTATATCGTTACCTGAATCATAATTAATCTACCGGCTCTGCCGGTGAGAATTGAAAAGGTTATACCGTTTCAGGCATTAATAAAAGACTATAAATCAGACAGGATATACAGGATATTTTTTGCATATATCAGAGTGGTCTGGACATTTGAATGACCGAGAAGTTCCTGTATCGTCCTGATGTCGTAACCTTTTTCCAGAAGATGAGTAGCAAAACTATGCCGACAAATCGACTCCTGCAACATCATCTGCGCGGTCTTTTTCAAACAAATCCCTTTAACCGAATATCTCAATATCAATTATGCTAAATGCTGTATTTTCAGGATATTACCCCTTAACCCGGCATTACAAAACCCTTGACAAAAATATAATGATCGTATTAAATGTAACAAAAAATTTTTTCAACACCAAGTAGAATAAACTCAATATATAATGTTAGGCTTTAGCAGATATCTGGAAGAATTAAATGAACACAAATATTCTTTACAATGTTATGTCCAAATGGACTAGGGCAAAAACAAAGGCCGATAACTTATCCAGTAGTATCTCAACCTTTTGTAACGACAATCCAATTTCTCTAGAAGCTAAACTTCGTGAGGGTAGGCTTGGAGTCGATTTAATCTGTCAGATGGACAATTTAGAGATTCCGTTGAAGGAATGGAGTATTGAACTTGGAGAGGTTGTATATTTATTGCGCAGCTCTCTAGATAATTTAATCTATGTGTGTGCTCAAAGTTATTCGGATCCACCTACAAATCCTAGACGTTTACAGTTCCCGATAGTTCAAGATTCACGCCAATACCAGAATGCTGTACGAGATATACTTCCACAGATATCTCCTGAGGTTTCTAATCTTTTGGAGAAAATACAGCCTTTTCAAAGAAGTAACCCAGAAGTTGAAGGAGCACCGGAGTTTGATCCATTGGTTTTGTTAAATTGGATCAGTAATCACGACAAACATAGAAAGCCTCTACTATTCTTGGTTCCACCCAAGGAAATTGGCATTAATCACACTTGTGAATTTGAGTCTGAACAAGATGCGTCAGAAAATGTTCCACCAGATGTAGTAGTCCATGTTGATCCCCTTTCTCACGGGAAAAATATAATAGAGCATAGAACCAAACATCCAGTTAAAAAGATTTCTGGAAAATTAGATATAACAGCCCATGTAGCTTTCAATTCGCATAATGGTCTCAGAGATCTATCGGAAACTATGAATCAATTAACTTGGTATACAAAGCTTATTATTGATGAGTTTTCAAAAGAGTTACTATGAATAGAGTTAGCCTGATCGGGTAAGGGGGAGTTTCTCTCTCCCCCTCCCCACAACACCACTGCATGCGGGTCCGCACCGGGCGTTTCACAAAGCTTATCGGGCCGTAGCCGGATAGTGAATATTAATCCAAAGTTCCTTAATGGAGATTAGCCCCTGTTTCTTCAACCACTGATTCGTCATGCCTGCCTGTGTCGCTAAAGTCCGTGCCAGATGCCACGGGCCTTTACGACTCATTCCAACTGAGATGGCGGCTTTAAGTGAGACGCCGATACTTAAAAGGTTTCTCACCTTTGTCCGGCAAAGTCGCCATTGTTTCCAATAGCACATACGCATTCGTCTGCGCAGCCAGTAATCCAATTCCGGAATTGGTCGGTAATATTCCGATATTCCAAAATAGTTCATCCAGCCACGGATATACTGCGCAAGTTTCCTAAAGCGATAATCCATCGAGACAAACCAACTGCGGCACAAAAAGGGGCTTCTTATCAAAATCAAACGGGCAAACCCTCCCCTTTCGGCCGTAAAGCGCCTCCTTTACCGGGCCGTATCTCCAGTCATTTTCAACATCAACGCATCAATAATAATTCACCTGTCCCCTTTTTTCCTTGGTCGAGCGACTCCAGGCACCTTCCCTTCCTTCACCTCACCACTGCCCTCACAACCTTCACCAGTAACCTTAATTTATCCTCATCCGCCTCTTTAAGTAAACCGTCTAAGGTTTCTTTCAACTCTCGCGGGTTTGGGGTTTCATGGGCAAATTCAAAGAAGTCTTTTAGTTCTACATTTAGGGCCTTGGCCAGTTTTACAAGGGTATCAAGAGATGGAAACTGTAGTCCCATCTCTACCCTGCTCAGGTATCTGGAGCTAATCTCAGCCTTTTCTGCGAGTTCCTCTTGAGACAATCCCAGATTCTTCCTCAATTCTTTTATTCTTTTTCCAAACAACCCTTTTATTTCTTTCATCATATCCTCCATTTATTTTTATAAATATCATTTTTTATGGAGGACATTGAACACACAAACTATTAGAAATACCTTGACAAATTC
>Ga0222639_1000736_pt1 | contig 14420 bp, 9 predicted proteins | sample AntAcemetagen185_FD_179863 | JGI IMG/M metagenome (GOLD analysis project Ga0222639, IMG submission 179863) | Saline water microbial communities from Ace Lake, Antarctica - #185 | ecosystem: Environmental > Aquatic > Non-marine Saline and Alkaline > Saline | place: Antarctica: Ace Lake | collected...
AGCCTGCAAAAAAGTGCTTTTGCCTGATCCATTTGCACCGATAAGTGATATAAGCTCTCCTTTTCTAACAGAAACACTTACACCCTTTATGGCCATAATTTTATTGTAATAACATTTTAAATTTTTAATGAGAAGCATGGTAAATAGTTTTAATTATAATTTTGAATATTGAATTTTGAATATTGAATATTTGTCTCACGCAAAGACGCAAAGGCGCAAATTTAAAAAAACCAAAAGGAACGTCCAACATCGAACACCCGTCCGCCTCGCAAGCGAAGCGTTGCGGGCAGGTCGAATTTCCAACGTCGAATTATGGTACGCCTTCGGCGTTTTAATTTTATTAAAAAAATGAGCGGAGCGATATCCACATTCGATGTTTACCCGCCTTCGGCGGCGCCAGAGGCGACCAGGGTTCATTCCTTTTCTTTTTCTTCTAATCTTCTAATCCTAACACTTAACACCTAACACTATCTCTATATTTGTCTCACCACGAAGACCACGAAGAAATTGAAGATAAAAAATGTCTCACGCTTTGGGAAAACCTGTTAGCTGTCAGCTGTCCGGTCTCCGGTTTTTCTAATTTCTAATTTCTAATTTCTAACCCTTAATTCTATAATCCTAATATTATCTATTTTACCACAAAGATCACAAAGAAAAAAACCTTTGTACCTTTGCGCCTTAGCGCCTTGGCGTGAGATATTCCCTAATCCCTGTTTTTTGGTTTTCGGTTTCCTATTCCCTTCCCAGGTATGCGGTCATTACAGCCTCATTGGACTGAATCTCTCTTGGTGTTCCCTGGGCAAGCATTTTGCCGTGATTAAGAACAACAATTTTGTCTGATATGTTCATGGTAAGGCTCATATCGTGTTCAACAAGAATTATTGAAACCCCAAGATTTAATATTTTTCCAATCAACTCTCCAAGCTGTGCTGTTTCCACGGCATTTAATCCAGCCGCAGGTTCGTCAAGCAGAAGAAGTTTGGGCATTGACGCCAGAGCGCGTGCTATTTCCAGAAGACGCTGCCATCCAAAAGGAAGATCACTGCTTTTTTTTTCTGCAAATTTATCCAGCCCTACAAATGAAAGAAGCTCCATTGCATCATTTCTGGCCTTTTTTTCTTCCTTAATAATCCATGGTATGCGAAAAACAGCCCCTAAAAAACTGCATTTTGTTATAACATGCTGGCCCAACATTACATTTTCAAGCACAGTCATACTGTTAAAAAGTTCAACATTCTGAAAAGTTCTGGTTATCCCAAGCTCAACAAGCTCATTGATTTTTTTGCCGCATATATCCATTTGATCAAACAGTATGCGTCCCTTGTCTGCAGCATATACACCTGTAATCAAATTAAAAAGTGTTGTCTTGCCCGCGCCGTTTGGCCCGATTAGCCCAAGGACAATATTACTGTCAACATCAAATGAAATATCACATGAAGCCTGAACTCCGCCAAAAGCCTTATAAACAGAATCAATCTGTAAAAGCGGACAGTTATTTTTTGCGTTTTCTTTTTGATCGTTCATAAATATCAATAAAGCCTCGTGTTAATCCCTGAGGCATAAGAATCATAACCAGCATAAGGATTAGACCATAAACAACCATCTCAAAATCGGAAAATGCATGCAGCCATTCAGGAAGAAGGGTTAAAAGGGATGCTCCTAACAAGGAACCCCAGATACTTGCCATTCCGCCAATCACCACCATGGTAACAATTCGCACTGACACCATAAAACCAAAGGAACCAGGGCTGATAAAGCTGATAAGGTGCGCATACAAAAAACCTGCAAGAGCGGCCATAGCTGCACTTAATATAAAAACCTGCAGCTTAAGGTTCTTTGTGTTAATACCCACAGCATCTGCTGCATGAGCGCTGTCGTGAATTGATCTTAAGGCTCTTCCTATACGCGAATCAATCAATCTCTGACACATAATAATACTCAAAAGCATAACAGCCCAGACAAGAAAAAAATAGTTGCGCATGGAATCAAATGAAACAGGGCCCAATTCAAGAGGCGGAATGCCGACAAATCCAGACGCACCCCCTGTAACACTGGTCCATTCACGAAAAATAATATTGACTATCATTCCAAAACCAAGTGTTCCCATTCCAAGGTAAAAACCAGTAAGTTTTAATGTAGGAACCCCGATCAGAAAGGCAACGCCGACTGCGATTAAAATAGCAAATACAAGCGCCACCCAGGGACAAATATTATAACGCACTGTAAGAATTGCAGTAGCATATGCTCCTATGCCGTAGAATGCCGCATGCCCTAATGATACCTGGCCTGCATATCCCATAAGCATGTTAAGGCTCAGAGCAAGAAGGCTGTTAATGCCGATAAAGGTCAAAACCTGCAGATAGTAAGGATTATCAACACAAAATCCCGTTACAATAATTATCACAAGAAAAATCAGATAATGGATTTTCTTTTGTGAAAACAGGTTTGCAGTTTTTTTGTTTGCTTGCTTCATATTTTTATTTGGTTAACCACTTCAAACCACGAAGACCACGATATAATTCTAAATGTTGAATTAAGGTGTCGCTTCGCTCCAGTCTCCTAATCCTTAATCCTCTGATCCTTTAATCCTAATACTATTTGTCTCACCACGAAGAACACAGATAAGAAAAAATGTTTCTCACTTTGCGCCTTTGCACCTTTGCGTGAGTTAATCTCTAATCCTAACAGATAAAAAACAGGATTCCGTGTCAAGCACGGAATGACAAGAAACCGTTTGTAATTTAAAATTTATAATTTAAAACTCAAAATTGTTCTCAATCCCTGACACCCGACACCTAAAAACGCTGAACATCTTTTGCCTTGATTATACCGCTGGGCCTGACAAACAAAATTAAAAGCAACAAAATAAAAGCAATGGCATCCTTAAGACTGGATGAAACAAAACCAACACCCATGGCCTCAAGTATGCCAAGAAGAAAGCCCCCGATTACAGCTCCCCATAAACTGCCAAGCCCGCCAAGCATGGCTGCGCAAAAACCCTTAAGACCCAGCATGGTTCCCATATCATAACTGCACATTGTAACGGGAGCTATAATAACACCTGCAACAGCGCCCATGCCTGTGCTCAGGGAAAAAGCCAGCATGACCATTTTGCCGGATGGAATTCCTGTAAGCCATGCCGCTTTCTTGTTAATGGCGCATGCACGCATTGCCTTTCCTGTAAGAGTTTTGTTAAAGAAAAAATGCAACGCAAAAACACATAATAAACATATACCTACTATCCATATACTCTGTGGCAAAAGCTTGGCGCCGGCAATATCTAATGGCGGTTTGTTTGAAAAAGGGGGTACGCTGTAAGCATCTTTGCCCCATATAACCATTGCAATACCACGAAGAAATATTGAAGCGCCAACCGTAATAATAACAAGAACAATATGATCGGGTTTGCGTACTGTCCTGATAGCAAAACGTTCAAAGAGCAGTCCAACCCCGGAAACAATGATAATTGTAAATAAAAATGCCAGGTAAAAAGGAAGATTAAGAACTCCCCACAGGGTAACAAGGCATAAAGCTCCTATCATAACAAATTCACCGTGGGCAAAATTAATAAGTTCCGTGGAATTATAAAGCATGGAAAAACCGACTGCTATAACAGCATAAATGGCTCCGTTTGTAATTCCTGAAAAAATATATTGTAGAATTTCCTGCATAAGTATCGGCGTTAAGTGTTAAGTGTTATGCATTCCCACGCTGGAACATGGGAACGAGTGAGCTGTAAGCTGTGATCTGTAAGCTGTCCACTATTTCAGTCTCTGGTTTTCCAAATTTCTAATTTCTAATTTCTATTTGTCTCACCACGAAGACCACGAAGGGAAAAATGTCTCACGCAAAGGCGCAAAGGCGCTAATTGGAAAAACCTGTAAGCTGTTCTCCGGTTTAACCTATTCCCTGATCCTCTATTCCTAATACTATCTATTTTATCACAAAAAACACAAAAAAAAGGTTTTCCCTTTGCGCCTTAGCGCCTTTGCGTGAGATAATTCCTAATCCCTGTTTTCGCGTTCCTGTTTTCTATTTTATAAGTTCCCAGGTATTGTTTTTAATACGGACCACAACAAAAGCATCGGGCCCTAGACCATTATGCTCATCTTTTGTAAAATTAAATACACCACTGACACCGACGTGTCCTTTCATATTCTCAAGCGCATCGCGTATTTTTCCTTTATCACCATTAGTTCCCTTGAGCGCCTTTGCAAGCATGTTTATTGCATCATAGGCATAGCCGCCAAATCCGGAAACAGACGCACTGTACTTTGCTTCAAAGTCATTTATGTAGATCATAAGAACCTTTTTCTGAATATCTTCTTCAGGCAAAAGCCTTGCTACAAGAAGCTTCCCTGTTGGAAGAGAGATGCCTTCCGCTGCTTCACCTGCCAGCTTGATAAATTTTGGTGATGCTACCCCGTGACTCTGATAAAGAGGCATATTAAAATCCAGCTGACGCATATTCTTTGCAACAACCGCAGGCCCTGGATTGGTTCCCCAGCAAACAATCGCATCCGGGCCGGCTTTACGTATTTTGGTAAGCTGAGCAGTCATATCAGTATCTTTGCCGCCAAAACTTTCTACCTTAACAACCGTTATACCGTAATCGGCCGCCTGTTTTTGGAGCTGCTGGCTGCCGCTTTCTCCAAAGGAATTTGTAACGTTTAAAATCCCAACTTTTTTAATTCCCTCTTTTTTCATGTGCTGATAAATTGCCGCAACAGCCAGAACATCGCTTTGAGCTGTTTTAAAGACCCATGGTTTAACAGGATTAGTTATTGCATTGCCTGCAGCACAGCTAATCATAGGAATTTTTGCCTTTTCTACCATTGGAATAACGGCAAGAGAAGTTGGGGTTCTGCTTGGGCCGACAATAGCAATTACCCTGTTTTTGTTAATTAATTTACTGACAGCCATAACCGCTTTCGTGGGGTCTCCCTCTGTATCATATATTATGGCTTCCAAGAGATGACCGTCGATTCCTCCTTTGGCATTTATTGCATCAACAGCCATTTTCATACTTTTTTTCTCAGGGTCTCCAAGAAATGATGCAGGTCCTGTTACGGCAAAAATGCCTCCTATTTTATAGGTTCCCTTAGCCAAAGCAGATGATGCAATAACAAGACATCCGGAAACAATCATTATTGCGGTTAATAGAACAACTTTTTTAAATGACATTGTTTTTAACATAATATCCTTCCTTTTGTTAGGAGTTGATGGTTAAATATAATTTTGAGTAAAGAATCCTGGCCCATAGTACCAAGCCTTGGCTATCCCTAGAGGGGATTTGTTTTACATGAAAAAGATGAACATCGAACCCTGGTCGCCTCTGGCGCCGCCGAAGGCGGGTAAACATCGAATGTGGATATCGCTCCGCTCATTTTTTTAATAAAATTGAAACGCCGAAGGCGTACCTTAATTCGACGTTGGAAGTTCGATGTTCGACGTTCGACGTTCTTTTTTTAAACACAAAACTCCAAGGCAAAGCCATCTATTTCTGACCTTGCCCAAAGGACCAAGTTTTTCAGGACAAAATAAAGGTTAAATCCGGTCTGCGGCCCCCTGATTTTACAGAGTATATATTTTACTGCTTTCGACCATATTTATTCCGTTTTCTTTAAGCAGTTTTATTGCTTCATCAATATGATCAAACCTGAAAATCATAACTGCATTATCCCCGCTTTTCTGTACAAAGGCATACATATATTCTACGTTAATATCAGCCTTGTTGAGCAGACTTAATATTGCGTTCAGACCGCCTGGTTCGTCCTTTACTTCTGCTGCGACTACATTGGTTTTGCCCACGGTAAACCCATTGTTCTTAAGCGCTTTTTCAGCCTTTGCATTGTCATCAACAATTAATCGCAAAACTCCAAAATCTGAAGTGTCTGCCACGGAAAGCGCTCTTATATTTACACCGGCTTCTGCTAAAACTAATGTAACTTCGGAAAGTCGACCTGTTTTGTTTTCAAGAAAAACCGATATTTGTTCAACTATCATTTTTTCCTCCTTTTTTTATAAAAAATCTTTTCCTCACGCTATATTTTTCGGTTATCTATAACACGCACTGCCTTTCCCTGGCTTCTGGCAATTGCTTTAGGCTCGACAAGTTTCACCTTTGCTGAAACTCCAAGATATTCCTTTATATTTTTTGATATTTTTCTTTCCATGTCCTGCAAAACTTTTACTTCATCAGAAAAAAGATTTTCTCCAACTTCAACAAGAACTGTCAGGGTGTCGAGCTTGCCTTCTCTGTCAACAATGAGCTGATAATGCGGCTCGACTTCATCTATTTCCATAAGAACACTTTCAATCTGTGACGGAAATACATTTACACCTCTAATAATCAGCATATCATCTGTGCGTCCGCTTACTCTGTTCATTCTAATATGTGTACGGCCGCATATACACGGCTCAACATTAAGCGAAGTGATATCACGGGTTCTATATCTGATAACAGGAAATGCTTCTTTGGTAATAGTAGTAAATACAAGTTCTCCAGTCTCACCATAAGGAAGCGTCTCTCCTGTTTCAGGGTCAATTATTTCAGGAATAAAATGATCTTCAAACACATGAAGACCTTTTTTTGCCTCATGACATTCAATTGCAACACCCGGACCCATAATCTCGCTTAAACCATAAATATCCACCGCAGTGATATTGAGTTTCTGCTCGATCTCCTGCCTCATGTTTTCTGACCATGGTTCTGCGCCGAATATTCCAAATTTGAATTTTAAATCATGAAAAGATATGCCCATTTCCTGAGCCACTTCTGCAAGATGAAGGGTATAAGAAGGTGTTGCGGTCAATATGGTAGGGCCAAAATCTCTCATAATAATAATCTGTCTTTTTGTATTCCCGCCGGAAACCGGAATAACCGAAGCGCCAAGCTTTTCAGCGCCGTAATGAACGCCCAGACCTCCTGTAAAAAGACCATATCCATAAGCATTATGGATAATGTCTCCTCTGGAAGCCCCTCCTGCTGTAAGGGCTCGCGCCATTAATTCAGACCAGGTATTTATATCTCTTGCAGTATAGCCTACTACAGTGGGTTTGCCTGTTGTTCCTGATGAAGCATGAATACGGACAACATTATCCATGGGCACAGCAAACATCCCAAAAGGATAATTGTCACGCAGATCCTGCTTGGTGGTAAAGGGAATACGCTTTAAATCATCAAGGGTTTTTATGTCGTTTGGCGTTATGCCAGCTTCTTTAAATTTTTTACGATAAAAAGGAACTGTTGCGTAAACATGTTCAATCGTTGTCTGGAGACGACGAAGCTGTATTGCCTTCAGCGCCTCTCTTGGAAGTGTTTCAAATTCAATATCATAAATCATTACGAGGCTTCCTCCTTTCTTAATGTGTCTCAGCGTAAAAAATGTAATGTTTTTTCCACTACAAACCATTAACCACAGAAGTAGTGAAATATTTTATATAAGAAATGTATACTAAGCCCAAAAAAAAAGCTGGGATTTAGCATCCACAGCTCTTAAAATAAAAAACCATGGATTCCGACTTTGTCGTCTATCCATGGTTATGATTTTTATATCAAATTTGGCTTTTCTACCCTGCCATTCCATGGATAGACTTCCTAAAAAAGAAGCTCCCATAAAAGTTAAAATAGCAAAAATAGAAAAATCGAAGTGTCATAATAAATTAAGTGTTAAGTGTTAAGTGTTAAGTGTTAAGTGTTAAGTGTTAAGTGTTAAGTGTTAAGTGTCTATAATAGATGCAAAAGCGTATGTCAAGGAAAATAATATTTCCGGCACAACACGAGACCACGGTTAAGGGTTGCTCGTTCACGGTTTTCCAAATTTCTAATTTCTATTTCCTGTTTATATTTGTTTCACCACAGAGAACACAGAGAAAAAATGTCTCACGCTTTGGGAAAACCCGTAAGGCTGTAAGCTGTCCACTATTTCAGTCTCTGGTTTTTCTAATTTCTAATTTCTATTTGTCTCACCACGAAGATCACGAAGAAAAAAAGAAAAAAAAATGTCTCACGCAAAGACGCAAAGGCGCTAAATGGGAAAAGCCTGTGAGATGTAAGCTGTCAGCTGTTAGCTGTCCGGTCTTCGGTTTTTCTAATTTCTAATTTCCAGTTTCTAATCCCTATTTCCTAATCCCCTACTTAAAATTCGGTTTTCTCTTTTCAATAAAAGCTTTTGTTCCTTCTTTAGAATCTTCACTGGCAAGACATAAGGCGAATGCATCAATCTCAATATTGCATCCCGAATAAAGATCAACATTTGCTCCAGTATCAATAGCCTGTTTTGCTGCACAAATAGAAAATCTGCCCTTTGAAGCAATTGCTTCAGCCACCTTGACAGTTTCATCCATAAGCAGGTCTGAAGCAAAAACCATATTAACAATTCCGATTTCCATGGCTCGGGCTGCTGAAATAATCTTTCCGGTAAATATAAGTTCCTTTGCCATGTTTTTCCCCGTTAACCTCGACAACCTCTGTGTGCCTCCCATACCTGGTATAAGTCCAAGATTAACTTCAGGCAGACCGAACATGGCTTTTTCAGAAGCATAGATAAAATCACACGCAAGTGCAATCTCACAACCTCCGCCAAGGGCAAAGCCGTTTACTGCGGCAATAACAGGGATTGGGAGTTTCTGAAATTTATTTATTACCAAATGACCGTTTTGAGCAAATACTTTTGCATCAAGTGGATCAAAATTGGCTATTTCCTTGATGTCTGCTCCTGCAACAAATGATTTTTCACCAGCTCCTGTTAGTATAAGCGCTCTGATATTCTTATCTTCTACAATTTTGTCAAGAGCATCAGACAGTTCTTTAAGCAGTTCACCGTTTAATGCATTTAATACCTCTGGCCTGTTAAATGTAATCAAAGCAATGGCATTTTTTACTTCAAATATAATATTTTTATATTCCATAACAACCTCCGGGTTAAGGGGTTAGGAACGTCCAACATCGAACTTCCAACGTCGAATTATGGTACGCCTTCGGCGTTTCAATTTTATAACAAAATGAGCGGAGCGATATCCACATTCGATGTTTACCCGCCTTCGGCGGCGCCAGAGGCGACCAGGGTTCGATGTTGAGCGTTCAATGTTCGATGTTTACCCGCCTTCGGCGGCGCCAGAGGCGACCAGGGTTCATCCCTTTTCTTTTTCTTCTAATCCTAGCACTTAACACTATTTTCTAACCTAACAGCCTTCAGCCTAACAACCTAATCACCTATACCCCTTTATTGCCTGTATTTAAAAAAACTGTTGGATTTGTCTCATTAATGTATTTTTTTATGCCTTCTACTATGGCATCGCATAACCTGTCCTGATATTTTGAATTGACTAATCTTTTACATTCCCTTGAATTGCTTATAAAGGATGTTTCTATTAATATGGAAGGCATCTGTGCGCCGAGCAAGACATAAAAAGGCGCCTGTTTTACACCTTTATTCTTTATCTTGCTGTATTTTTTTTTCATGTCTCTGCATAAAGATTGCTGAACATAATATGCCAGACGGCTGGATTCATTGATCCTTGCATTTTGCATAAGATCGCTTAAAATGGTCTGCAAGTCGCTGATATTTTTAGTTGATGTGGCATTTTCACGGGCAGCGACCAATATAGCATCATTATCTGTTGCAAGATTTAAGAAAAAGGTCTCAATGCCGTAAGCCTTTCTGTTTCTCGCTGCATTTGTATGAATAGATATAAAAAGATCTGCATTTTTTGTGTTTGCAATTGCTGTTCGCTCTTCAAGGGTAAGGTACTTGTCTGATCTGCGGGTCATGATAACCTCGCAATTTAATTTTTCACGGATTTTTTTAGCAAGTTTTTTCCCGATACTCAGCACCACATTTTTTTCGTGAACTCCTCTTAAATAACCAGGCGCCCCATAATCACGCCCCCCGTGACCTGGATCAATAACAATCCTCTTAACTCCAAGAGATAACTGCTTTGCAAGCGCGGATGAATCAATTTTTGCATTATTTTTTGAGCCTGTTTTTTCAGAACCTGCTTTATACGCAGTTTTTGTGCCTTTTCCCCATACATCTATAACAATCCTGAATGGATTCCTTAATGAAAAAATCTTATAGCTCTTAAAGGACTTGATATCTACAACTACCCTGACTGAATCAGATGCATACTGACCTGCGCGTGCATTGCTAAGCAGATTATCATTAATGGGAATACTCTTTTCTACGGCCTTGCCTAAAACCGAATCCTTTAAATCAATATAAAGACGCTGCGGTTTTTTGATTGAACGATCTTTTTTCAGGAGTCTGTGAGTATATGATGTTTCTTTGTCAGCATCTATAACAATCCTCGTATAATTGAGATTAGACCAGAATCGAAGATCTGTTACAGTAGAAAATTTACCTGTAGATGGTTGCCCGTTCTTATTAACTATTTTTTTAGACAGGTATAATCCCGATGCTGCCTTTGCGGGCCTGTGTTTAGAGGGTTTTTTATTTTTTGGGTTTTTTTTCTTTTTAATCGATAAAGCATTCAGGTCATTCGATTTTAAAAGGGATCGTATCTTTTCACCAGCCTTATATTTATATTTGCTTTTTGGAAAACGTTTTATAATGCGCTCAAATAAATCAATTGCCTCTTTTTTGTCTGATTTTTTATACGATTTTTTGTAAAGGTCCTTAAAAAGATTTCCAGACATATAAAGTCCGGCAGCAGCCCATGGGCCTGATGGATTATGCCTGTAAACATCCTGGAATTTTTCTATGCAATTCAACCAGTTGTGTCTGTATTTCTGCTTTGCGGGACTTTTGCAAAGCTTGTTGTAACAGGCCTCGGCCCTAGCATACTTATCTCTTGCCATATCAGCCGAGGCTATATCATGCTGCATAATCAAAACCATGCAGCCAACAATAAAATACAAAAATATGAGTGGTTTTTTAATCAAATTTTATCCCGGTTCTCACGCCCGTCCGCCTCGAGACCTTTGCAAAACATCCCCTTTTGCCCAATTACTGCGTCAGGCTCAAATTTTAAGCCTCGAAATACTCAATGTATTCCTGCGTTTAAAATTTTCGCCTTCCTTGAACTTGAGCAAAATTGAACATTTTTCAAAGGTCTCGCCTCGCAAGCGAAGCGTTGCGGGCAGGCAAAGGCACTAAATGGAAAAACCTGTAAGCTGTTAGCTGTGAGCTGTTCTCAGGTTTTCCTAATTTCCAGTTTCTAGTTTCCAGTTTCTAATTTTTTCACCACGAAGAACACGAAGAAAAAAATGTCTCACGCCCGTCCGCCTCGCAAGCGAAGCGTTGCGGGCAGGCAAAGGCGCAAAGGCGCTAATTGGAAAACCAAAAAAAATGTCCAACTTCGAACTTAGAATTATGGTACGCCTTCGGCGTTTCAATTTTATTAAAAAATGAGCAAAGCGATATCCACATTCGATGTTAAGCGTTCAATGTTCGATGTTTACCCGCCTTCGGCGGCGCCAGAGGCGACCAGGGTTCATCCCTTTTCTTTTTCTTCTAATCCTTTAATCCTAATACTATTTATTTCACCACAGAGCACACAGAGACCACAGAAAAAACCGTTTTCCCCTTAGCGCCTTTGCGTGAGTCAGCCATCAATCACTATCATGCAATTCCTTTTGTAGTTTATTCAAATAATTCAACGCTTCAAGCGGAGTTATTTTCAATGTGTCAAGCTTTTTCAGTTTTTCTATTACAAAGGATTCTGGTCCGCGAAATAAATTGAGCTGTTCCTGCCTTTCTTTTAAGCTGTTATCTGTTTTTTGGAAAATACAGGAACCATTTAACCTGCGCTCTTTGTTTTCTATATTAAAAAGTATCTTTTTCGAGCGATTTACAACCTTTTCAGGAACGCCGGCCAGCCTGGCAACCTGAATGCCATAGCTTCGATTTGTAGCTCCTTTAACAAGCTTTCTTAAAAAAATTATTTCATCATTCCATTCGCCTACTTCAATATTATAATTTTTTACCCTGTTTTTTGTTTTTACGAGATCGGTTAATTCATGGTAGTGTGTGGCAAAAAGCGTTTTAACGCCTCTGTCTTTTAAATCATGGAGATATTCTGCAACTGCCCAGGCAATACTGAAACCGTCAAATGTGCTTGTACCTCTGCCAATTTCATCCATAATAACAAGACTATGTTCTGTTGCATTGTTTAAAATATTTGCTGTTTCCTGCATCTCCACCATAAAAGTACTCTGCCCCTGAGAAAGATTATCCAGGGCTCCAACTCTGGTAAATATTCTGTCAACAATACTGATTGAAGCCTTTTTTGCCGGAACAAAACACCCCATCTGTGCCATGAGAACCAGAAGCGCCACCTGCCTGAGAAACGTAGATTTTCCAGCCATGTTTGGACCGGTTATAATTAGTATCTGGCTTTCATTATTATCTATTTTAATATTGTTCGGCACGAAACGTTCACCAGTAATCATCTTTTCCACTACTGGATGACGACCCTCGTCAATCATAATGGCTCCGTCACGTGTAATTTCAGGCCTGTTGTAATTGTTTTGATCAGCAACTTCGGCAAAGGCACACAAACAATCCAGATCAGCCAAAAATCGAGCTGCTTTTTGAATAGCGGGGTTATTTTTTATAACTTCCTGCCTGACATCGTTAAATATCTGATATTCGAGCGCAGCTACCCGTTCATTTGCACTGATAATATTATCCTCATATGTTTTCAGTTCATCAGTAATAAAACGCTCTGCATTTACGAGGGTCTGTTTCCGAATATAGCGGCCAGGAATATCTTTAAGGCGTGTTTTGGGAATTTCTATATAGTATCCAAATATTTTATTATACCTTACTTTAAGAAATGTTATTCCAGTAAGTTTTTTCTCCTTTGCCTCTAATTTTGCAAGCCAGCTTTTGCCCTGGCTCCTTACTTCAACAAGCTCGGAAAGTTCTTTGTTGAATTCAGGCCTGATTATGCCTCCCTCATTAATTGTTGGAAGCGCATCATCCCTGATTGCCCTTTTAATCAGGTCTGCGAGTTCATAAAGATCATCAAAATTTTCATCCCACTTGAAAAACTCTGCTTTGAGATGTGAAAGGTTTGACAATATATCCGGGATACTGTTTATGGAGCGCTTTATTGCATAAAGATCCCTGGCATTTGAATATCCCATGGAAACTTTGCTGCCAAGACGTTCAAGATCGTATATGGATTTTAAAATTTCTCTGATGTTCCTGCGAATCCGAATATTATTCTTCACATCCTCAACAGCATCGAGTCTTAAATTTATTTTAATCTCATCAACAAGTGGATATCTGATCCATGTTTTCAGCTGTCTTGCGCCCATGGATGTTACGGTGCGGTCTACTATTCCAAGAAGAGATCCCTTCCTGGTTTTTGATATTATATCTGATGTAAGCTCAAGATTTCGGCAGGTTAAATTGTCAATTATAAGATAGTTATTTAATGAATATGTTTCGACACTCCTGATATGTTCAATCTTCTGTTTCTGAGTTTCCTGGACATAAAAGATTAAGGCTCCTGCAGCTCTTATTCCGGCCTTTAAATCTTCACATCCAAAACCCTTTAAAGAAATGGTTTTGAACTGATCAATAAGCTTTTTATATCCTTTTTTATATTCGAAAACATTGTCACTTAAAAAAGTAATTGATTTTTCAGGCAACGACTTCATTATTGATGAGAAAAACTGATCATTTTTTGATGATTCAGGTAAGACAATTTCACTTGGCGAAACCCTCCTTATTTCATCAATAATGGACAATAAATCTTCAGACTCTGACAAACGAAACGCCCCTGTTGAAAGATCAAGATATGAAATCCCGGTAGAATCACTGTTTTTAGATAAAGATAGAACATAATTGTTTGATTTTTCGTCTAAAAATTCATTATCAACAATCATACCAGGCGTTATGACGCGTACGACCTCTCTTTTTACGATCCCTTTTGCGGTACGAGGGTCTTCGACCTGGTCACATATTGCAACTTTGCATCCGTTTTTTATCAGACGTGAAATATAAGTCTGAGCTGCCCGAAAAGGGACACCGCACATTGGAACAGGAAATTCATCTTTCTTGTTTCTGGAAGTTAAAGTAATCTCAAGTATTTTGGATGCAAATTTGGCGTCATCAAAAAACATTTCATAAAAATCACCCATCCGATAAAATAATATGGTATCAGGGTATTTAGCCTTAATAGACAAGTACTGTTTGATCATGGGGGTTGTTTTTAAAGGATGCATATGAAAAATGTGTTCATGGATTAGTATGTTTTCGAGCTGTTAATTTTTAATTTTGAATGACAGAAAATTGTTTCACCGCCCGCTACGCTCAAGACGCTGAGGACGCAAAGAAATTTATTCTTTTAAATTGTCGTGAGAGGCGACAATTTAAAAAAGCAAAATGTCCAATAATCTTAATACAATCTTTGCGACTTTGCGGTGAGATGTTTTCTCTTTCCAG
>Ga0222639_1000742_pt1 | contig 14371 bp, 11 predicted proteins | sample AntAcemetagen185_FD_179863 | JGI IMG/M metagenome (GOLD analysis project Ga0222639, IMG submission 179863) | Saline water microbial communities from Ace Lake, Antarctica - #185 | ecosystem: Environmental > Aquatic > Non-marine Saline and Alkaline > Saline | place: Antarctica: Ace Lake...
CTTTCCCTCTGTTGCAGCCTTCGGCTCTTACACTTGCGCAGTTTAAAAACCCGGTCAATTATTCTTTTGGTGCTGCGCATGGAATTGGCAGAGGAAAAGGGACCGAAATAGAGGGCACCGTCCTTCTTTATCTTTCGGACAATAGCAAGGCGTGGAAAAGGCTCACTGATATCAAGCCTGAGACAGGGGTATTGTTTGTCATCACGCAAGATGATGTTGTAACGCGGCATAAATTTCTTTATGAGATTGCTCTCAAGGATAAATGCCTCCTGCTCGGTAGAGGTCAGGATGAAATCAAGGCCATCGGCCTTTGTCATCATCCTGCCGGTCTTGCTGTAAGGTTCAGGTTTGGGTCTGAAATAGGAGAGAACCCTTTTGCGAAGATTTTTCGCCTTGCCCACATAGATAACCCGCCCGGATGGATCCATAAAAGAATATACGCCAGGTCCGTTCGGGAGAGTCTTCTGCAACAGATTGACATTCAATTCATGCTGTGTAGGACTGCTCTGTTTCATTTCGCTTTTCTTCACCAACGAGTTTAAAAGGGACTTGCATCTTAACATGGTAGATGATAGTCAATATTTCAGTCAAGCTTATATAATCCCGTTAAAGCGATAAGAAATGAAACATGACAGATCTTACGAGACCTTTGAAAAACGTTCAATTTCGTTCGAGATCAAGGCGCATGAGGATTTCAACCAGAGGAATATATTGAATATTTCGAGGATTGAAATCCGAATGCAACGAGGAGATCGGCCGAAAGGGGGCGTTTTGCAAAGGTCTCCTTACATCTTCATCCTCATATTGCTATTTGCGGCCATTTCGGTCATGAGCGCCTGTTCCTTCAAAAAGGTACGTATGCCGCCTTTAGCCTCCATAGAGGGAATCCCAGGTCATTTCGGTAAGGGTAGAATAATTGATCTTGAGGAAGGGAAATCAATATCTTTTGAACAGCTCATTGATCAGTTACAATCAAAAGAGCTGATTTTTGTCGGGGAGGTGCATGACAACCCTGAGCATCATCTGATACAGGTTCAGATCCTCCAGGCGCTCATGGCCCGGCATGGTCCTCTAACCGTTGCCATGGAGTTTTTTGATGAATCGCGGCAACCGGTCCTTGACAGATATCTGGAAGAAGAGGTCAGTGAAACTCTGTTCCTGAAGGATGTTGACTGGGTTAAGAGCTGGTCCTTCCCCTATCATTTTTACAGGCCAATCATATTTTTGGCTAAGGAAAAAGGCCGAGCACTCCTCGGGATCAATGTGCCTAACAACATCGTAAAGAAGGTGGCCAGGTCGGGTCTGGACAGCCTGACTCCAGAAGAACGTGATCAAGTGGCAAAGGAAATCAACCTCGACAACCAGGCCCATCGCTATTATCTGAGCGAGGTTTTTAAAAAACATTCACACCATTATCAGCTAAAAAACTTCGACTATTTCTATCAGGCCCAATGTGTATGGGAAGAAACCATGGCCGAGAACATCGCCCGGTATTTGGCTGATAACAAGGGGAAAATGGTTGTTTTCACCGGAAACGGCCACATCACTGACAGGTTCGGGATACCGGAACGTGTCTTGAGGCGCCTCCAGGTGAGCCTTGCAACGATTGTCTTATACCCCCTCACAGATCGAACGATCCTGAATGAGAAAATGGCCGACTATATCTGGCTGACGAGTGATAGCTCGGCAGGACGTTTTATGAATCGAGCAAGAAAACGACCTTTTTCTGCTAAAAGGACTGGAACTTTTTCTGAAAATCAAGTATCAGATATCTCTCGCTGATTAAGTGCCTGAAGTTTAACATCTAAATAAGTCGCAGTAATCCCGCCGCGGCGGGAGATTCCCGCTTTCGCGGGAATGACGAAATAAAGCAAGTGTCTGTCATTCCCGCGAAAGCGGGAATCCAGAAAAATGGCACAGCAGAAGATTTAGCCCGATGTATTGAGAAGACACCTTGAACTTTAGGCATTTAAATCGTAGGAGGATAAGGCACAAAAATGAAAATATCACCAGAAAAAATTGACGATCTTAGCCCTGAAAGACGAAAAGCGGTCATGAAGAGGTCCATGGATGACATCTCATCAATATTTGAGGATGTCCGGAGCATAGTCGATGATATAAAAAACCGCGGCAACGCAGTCACTTTAGAGCATTACAAAAAACATAAGGCGGATATTACGACCTCTGATCTGGAGGCCACAAGGGAAGAAATCCAAGAGGCGTACAGCCTTGTGAGCCCAGAGGTAGTTGAATGTCTCAAGACCGCCGCAGCAAATATTACGAAATTCCACCAGGCACAGTTGGAACGTGAGATGTGGTCCATAGAAGTTTCAGAGGGCATTTTAGCCGGCCGGGTTACAAGGGCCATGGATATCGTGGGATGTTATGTCCCTGGGGGCACAGCCGCATATCCGAGTTCCGTCCTCATGACTGTGCTTCCTGCTAAAGTAGCAGGAGTGGGCCAAACTGTTGCAGTAACGCCTCCCAAAAAGGGGATGCTGGGAAATCCTGCCACCTTGGTGGCCGCTGATATTGCAGGTTGTGACCGGATTTTCAAGGTGGGGGGCCCTTGGGGTGTGGCAGGCTTGGCCTACGGCACAGAGACAATGCCAAGGGTGGATAAGATTGTTGGACCGGGAAACAAATACGTCACCGCTGCCAAGATGCTGGTCTATGGGCAGGTGGACATTGACTCACCCGCCGGACCGAGCGAGGCCCTCATCTTAGCGGATGACACAGGAGATCCGGAACTAATCGTCCTCGATTTCCTTTCCCAGATCGAGCATGACCCTGATTCTGCGGCTGTATTAGTGACTCCATCGGAAGGATTGGCCTCGGCGGTCTGCGAGATCATAGAGAGGGAATATGAGTCTCTTCCGCGAAGAGAAATCTTTGAGTCCTCTCTGTCGAAACACTCTTATGTGCTTATTGCTGAGGACATGGAACAGGCTATCGATTTTACAAATGAGTATGCCGCTGAACATCTTCAGATCTTGACCCATGACCCATTTATTACCCTGAACAAGATCAAACATGCAGGATCAATTTTCATGGGCCCCTACGCACCGGTGCCGGTGGGTGACTATGCCTCCGGTACCAACCATGTCCTTCCCACCGGTCAATGCGCCCGCATGTTTTCCGGTCTCTCGGTGGATGATTTTATCAAAAAGCCCACATTCCAGTATTTGAGCAAGGAGGGCCTCGCCAGCCTGAAAGATACGGTTATAACCTTAGCCGAAGCAGAAGGGCTTCCGATGCACGCACGGGCGGTTAGGGCGAGATTTAAATGATGCATGATGCAAAATACAGGATGAAGGATGGTTGGCTGGGGGAGTCTTCGCTGTGTTCCTTGCGCCTTACGCTTTTGTCAGATGTAGGATAGATAAACCGGAAAAGCGCTTGAAATGACAAATGACTAATGACCAGTGACAAATGACCAAAAAAAAGGAGGTTTGAAAAATGGCTGACATTAAAGGGTACAATATGCCTGAGGAGCTTTACTACCACGAGGAACATAGTTGGGCCAAGGTAGAGGGCGCAAAAGTTACCGTGGGGATGACCGATATGTTCCAAAAAGAGGCCGGTGACATTGTATTTGTTGATCTCCCCGAAGAGGAAGATGAAGTGAGCCAGGGAGAGACCTGTGGAAAAATTCAATCCAGAAAATGGATCGGTAAATTAGTGGCCCCGGTCTCAGGGGAAATCACTGAGATAAACGAAGAGATGGAAGAAGATACCAGCCTGATTAACACCGATCCCTATGGCGATGGCTGGATCTTAGTGATTGAGGCGGAGGATGAGGATGAACTCCAATCCGAATTAAAAAACCTGATCCACGGTGATGCGGTCCAGGATTTTGTAGATCGAGAAATAGCTAAAGCAGAGGAAGAAAAGGCTAAGGCCGAGTGACATTGAATATTGAATATTGATGATTGAATATTTTATCAGATCTCTGCAGAAAGTTTTAACGCTCTTAATTACCCTTGTGTTTCAGTAGAAAGACCCGGAAAAAGACGCCGCGAGAACTAATTCGGGTGCTTTTGCCTAAAATCGCAATATTCAATATTCAATAGAAAATGTTCAATTTTGGAGGTATCATGTGTGAAGAGTGGCGTCTATTTAAAAACCTGAGAAGATCTGTCTCCACTGCCGAGGGTCTGGCAGTGGATGACACCCTGCCTCAGTCCGTTGCCCGAAATAACTCTCCACCAATACTACACCTCTACACATTTGTTCCCTCAGTTATTGTTGGCAAATATCAGGATATCGAGGCGGCGTTGAAGCTTGAGAGATGCAAGGCCCATGGAATTGAATTCAATCGAAGGAGCACTGGTGGCGGGACTGTAATCATGGGCCCGGAAATTGTGGCCCTTGGTCTGGGTATAAACGTTGACCACCCCCGGCTCAAAAAGGGGGTAGGAGGGGTTTTTCAATCCCTCAGTCTGGTCCTTTTACGCGCCCTTGATAAGGTGGGAATCCAAGGCTATTTTCAACCAAAGAACGATCTCGAGGTGAATGGCAGAAAGATCGCCGGGCTTTCGGCCGCGTCAGAGGCGGACAGTTGTCTTCTTTTTCACACCAGCCTCTTGGTGGACTTTGACATTGCCCTGATGACAGACATCATGAATACCCCGGTTATCAAACTTGAAGACAAGGGGTATAACTGTTTCAGCCAGCGAATGACCACGGTGCGGGATGAACTGGGCAGAAAGATCTCTGTTACGGAAATGATAGAGGTTATCCAAAACTCCTTCGAAGAAGAATTCAGCATCCGCTTCAAAGAAGACAACCCGGATGAATGGGAAGAAAAGACCATCCAGAGTTTTATTGACGAAAGATACACTAAGGATGAATGGATATTTTCCCACAGGCATCCAAGGGCCCGGATGGGGGTTGGACAGCTAAAAACAAAGGGCGGTCTCTTGGAGGTCTATCTCGCCCTCTCCGGCGCTTCCATAGAGAGTGTCCTGGTTACAGGGGATTTCTTCTCCACCAGCGGAGACCTGCACAAGATCGAAAACGCCCTCAAATGGACCTCTGCCCGTAAAGAAAACATTGAAAACAATATCGCAACCGTATGGCACGACGATATGATCTACGGGATCGATGTGCCTACCCTGACAAAGGCCATTCTGTTGGCAAAGGAAAATCAGGTAAGACTTTAGGATTGATGATTGTTGATTGATGATTGTCGATTGGAAATCGATGATGCGCAACACTTCCATCCAGCAACCAATACCCAATACCGAAATTATGCCTAAACAACAGAGCCCCGAATACGCAAAAATGAGTCATGCCACGGCCATCTCTCTCGGTTTGATGGGTGGCAGGATGTATCGGGGCGCGGTGAACCGGTGCGTTAATCTTCTGGTTCATTATCCGGAGGGGTGTTCGGCAAACTGCGCCTATTGCGGGCTTGCCAAGAAACGCCCCGGGGCATTTCAGGAAAAGAGCTTTATTCATGTGGACTGGCCTCTCTTTCCCATAGAAGAGATCATAGATGCAATCAATAATGCCCCTTCCTACGTTAAACGGACCTGCATCTCCATGATAACCAATGGCAAATGCAGCCAGCACACCTTAGAGATGACGGCCCGCCTCAGGAGCGAGACCACCATTCCCATTTCTATCCTCATCAGCCCCACGATCCTCGAACGGGAAGACCTGGATGCTCTGAAGGAGAACGGGGCCGACAAAATCGGTGTGGCCATCGATCTGGCCACTCCGGAACTCTTTGATAAATTCAGGGGGGATGGAGTTTCAGGACCTCACAAATGGACCAAATACTGGGATATTATGGAAGCCGGGCTTGAGGTCTTTGGGGATGGAAATGTGGGTGCACACCTCATGGTAGGGATGGGAGAGACAGAGAAGGAGATGGTATCGTTGATGGACAGGCTGTGGCATATGGGGCTGGTAAACCACCTTTTTTCCTTTTTTGCCGAAGATGGCTCCAAACTGAGCCACATACCGCAGCCCCCCTGGGCCACCTATCTCAGGGTTCAATTGGCCCGCCACCTGATTGAAGAAGAGAAGAGCAGGTTCAAAGATATGGACTTTGATTCAGCAGGGAGAATTGTAGACCTCGGCGTCGCCCCCAATATATTGAAAGAGGCTGTCAATTCAGGGCTCCCCTTTATGACCACAGGATGCCTGGACTTGGACGGTGAGGTGGCCTGTAATCGCCCCTTCGGCAACTGCCTGCCGGACGTAAGACAGTGGAACTACCCCTATCGCCCCAACTTGGAGGAGATAGATCTTATCAGTGAAAACATTTTCGAACTGATCTAAAGTTGATGTTCTCGTAAAAAGTCTCCAAGGCCGTCACTCCCGCGAAAGCGGGAGTCCAGAACTGGTTGATTTTACTGGATTCCCGCTTTCGCGGGAATGACGACAACGGGTCCTTTCCGATTTTTTACGACTTTGTCAAAGTTAAGCTAAGAGCTAAAAAACCATACCGTTAAAGAATAACAGCAACTTGTAGTCATAACCATTGTAACGGCAGGGGTATAATCCCCAATCACGCTTTTGGGCGGAACACACTTTAGTCACTTTTTTCACTTCGCACTTGTTCCCCAAAATCCAACATAGTGAATGATCCTTCAACCTGGAGAAAACTTGTGGGTAAACAGAAAGTCCTTGGCGCAGCAGTAGTCGCAAATGTTTTAGAATGGTACGACTTCGGTCTGTATGGATATTTCGCTCCCATTCTCGCAGGTCTCTTTTTTCCAGCTCAGGACAAATTCGTTTCCCTGATTTCCACCTTCGGGGTTTTTGCTGTAGGTTTTCTTGTACGGCCTCTTGGGGCGGTTGTTTTCGGGCATTTGGGTGACAAGGTCAGCCGTAACCGTGCACTCTCAACCTCTATTATGTTAATGGCCGTCCCTACCACTTTATTAGGCCTTTTGCCTACATATGCCCAAGTAGGAATAGCAGCCCCCATTGCCCTGATACTGATTCGAATTCTGCAGGGTTTCTCGGTAGGCGGCCAATTAGGGGGCTCTCTGACAATTCTTGTGGAGAATGCCCCTCCAGGGCGGAGAGGGCTTGTGGGGAGTTGGAGTAATGGAGGCGCGGTTATGGGGATGCTCTTAGGATCCGGGATCGGAGCGCTGATTACAAGTACGGCCTCGCCGGAATGGGTCAACACATGGGGTTGGCGCATCCCGTTTCTGTTTGGGTCTCTGGTTGGGGCAGTCGGGTTTTATATGAGGGGTAGTAAGGAAGAGCCCGAGACTTTCAAAAGCCTGAAGGATTCCAGAGCTATTGTCGAATATCCTGCTAAGGAAGCTTTCGCCCATCATTGGAAGGAAATGCTCTTTGCTACGGGGCTCACATGGCTATCTGCCCTGTCATTCTACATGGTTTTTGTATACATGACCACCTATCTCTCCAGCGAAACCGGGATACCGCTTTCAACAACCCTCGATGTCAATACAGTCAGTATGTGCATATTTATGATCCTGCTCCTCCTGATGGGTTTACTTTCCGACCGCATAGGGAGGAAACCCCTGCTCATCGGCGGATCATTAGGGATCATTATTCTGACATATCCGCTCTTTTTGCTCCTTTCGTACGGTAATTATATGTACGATCTTGCAGCACAAGTGGTGTTCGCATTTGTGGTCGCTGCGATTCAGGGGAGTCTCCCTACTACCTTTGTGGAGCTTTTTCCGGCCCGTATCAGGTGTACGGCAGTGGCCTTGTCATACAATACAGGTTTTGCCCTTTTCGGGGGAACGGCCCCTCTGCTCTGCACCTTCTTAATAGAACAGACCGGAGACAAGATGTCTCCAAGTTACTATTTTATCCTCGTAGCCCTCATATCCTTAGTCCTGTTCATCAGGATCAAAGAGACATCCCGCTCGCCGCTGAGGCCATAAATCTACCTTTTGAGTATTAATCCTGGCGCACTCAGCGCAAAAACGTTTTGACAACGTAAACAATAGGTGCTAAAGTTCTTTTTTCGTTGGGCCGTTAGCTCAGTTTGGTAGAGCAGCGGACTTTTAATCCGTTGGTCGCGAGTTCGATCCTCGCACGGCCCACCAAACAATATCAAAGGGTTAACTAACATAGTCAACCCTTTTCTTTTGGTCAGTTTCCCCGATCAGAAGATAATCTGGAAACGAACCTGTAAAATATCGGCGGTGCCATCTTCAATGGGAGGGGGCGTTTCTCGATCTTTGGCTTTGGCTCGGATATAGTTGAACATGAACCGGGTTTTCTCATTGAGATACCAGTTCAGGCCTGCGGTGAGATCGTGTTCCCGTCCTCCTCGAATAGTCCCTCCGTTCAAATCTATATAGGAGAACCTCAATGCTAACTCCAAGGCCCCCCATCCCCCTTCAAAAAAATGGAAGTCGCGGTTTGGTTTTATCCGTGAGAAAACTCCATTTGATTTGTCATAATTTCGATGTTCTCCGGTAATAAAGTAGCTCCCGTACAAATAGAAGCCCCAGAACCGGGGATTATCCGCTTCATCTGAATCTGCAAACAGATGGAAATACTCCCCCTGCAGGGATAAGGGGCCGAAAACAATCGCCAATTCAGTGTTGATTATATCCATTCCTTGCGTAACAAATTCGAGCGTATCCACAAGTCTATGATCCGTAAGGCGCGACTCCGGACGTGCCCTCAGTTCTGCCCCGGTATCTTCTATACCGCGAAATTGGTGGGTATAAGAAAGGCCCACATGGAGAAGTTCTTTTCCACTCTCTTCATAGTATGGAAGGCCTGTGACGCGTGTGGTGAGGTCCCACCCATTGGCCTCGCTTATCCTATCTAATGAATCCCCCACCTCACTGAAAGAACCGGTGTTGAGGAAAACGCCCAATGCCCAGGTCATTTGTTGGTTTAACAGGGTGACCTGGTGATTGATTCCCACATTCCGACCCGGGGCGAACGCTTCGGTGGGTAGAGCTCTTTCCATAAAGGTAAGGTTTCCCAGACTGGTCAGTCTTTCCAGCGAAAATGGCTCCTTCATATGGCCCAGTGTGATCGGTCCAATATAGGGTATTTTCGTAAATCGGATCCACACGTCTTTGATGTCGCGCACAATAGCGAAATCCATAGCAAATTTGAATTCCATCCAGTCATACAGGGTTCCAAACATGGTGACTCTCAAATCGCGAAACTGGATGTTCCCGCCCTCCAGATCCGGGAAGGCCCTTTTTAACTCGTTATCAGCACCAATGTAGCCACCATCGAGCAGAGCCCTGCCATTAAACCTGATTTTCAAATTCTTCTCTGCGCTGTCAATATGAAAACCGTCTCTCCAATAGTAGTGCCACCCTATTAGAGGGCCTTCAACGCCCTTTTCCGCTGTTTTTTCCCATTCGTCCCACATACCGCCAATGTTTTCAGGCCATTGAGGCTCGGCTTGCGCATTGGCAATAAACACAACAAAGTAGAAAGAGCAGATAAGAAGACAAAAGACAGTTAATATGGATTTCACGCTTTTCATACGAGGAATCCTATCTGGCGGGATTTTGAGGACGTTTCCATTGGAGAACGGATCAGATACCCTGAAAACAAGCTGTTAAATGGGATAATGTTTGAGATTGGCAATTATAGGCTGGTGTAATTCAACATCGAAGAAATCGCAATAGGGCTGGCATTTAGAGAGAAGCATGAAGGTTGTTTTTTCCATTATATCCCCCTTCTCCTCTCCGAGAGAGTCAAAATTTCCCCCGCCCTTTGATATGATCATATCGGCTCTTTCGACCAGCGTTTTCACCTCTTCCGAACACCTGCCCAGTACCGTACCTGGACATGGACCGTCTATGCCATTCTCAACGATCGTGGCTATTTCGTCTATTCCTACTGAACGTGCTTCATTCAATATTGCGTCATTGAGGGTGGGAACGCTCCTGACAATGAATACCACATCCATATCATATCTTTCTTTAATTACTTCAATCAGAAGTTTATCAAAGACAATTTCACCGGCGTTGTCTCCAAGATAAACCATCGACTTACATCTCTTCAGGTCTTCTTTGAAGTTTGCGTAGGCCTTTTCCTGGATAGAGGTCTTAAGCTTCTCTCGTATTGAATTTTCAATATCGGTTGGCCTGTCACCCATCATTAGATCAATGGTATTTCCGAGTATGGCAAGCTTTACAGCAGTATGAAGTGGATCTAATGCCTCATCTACGATCTGCCTCAGGAAAGGATCGATCTCCATAATCCTTTTGTTTTGTGTTGCCTTCAGTTCATGAAAGGGATCAGAGCTGCCCGTAGCGCTCACGATCAACTGCATAACCAGCTCGATCACCTCCGGACTGGTGATATCCCAGCATTGCCCCCTCAACGAGGGAATTTCCAGGATTTCACAATACAACTCTTGAACCCTGCCCTCATCTAAGGGCAACAGCCTCATTGATGTGATCGACATGGTCAGAATGCAAGGGATGCAATCCGGTTTAATCAGCATATTTCTTCCGTTCAAAAGCCCTTTATCATTGCCCGAAAAACCTATGTTCCACAGGGATCGTTAAATAGTTGAGTGGTCGAGTGGAAAAAAACGTAAGATTTCAATAAGTCCGGGAGAATCAACTGGATTCCCGCTTTCTCGGGAATGACTAAATGAGCTAAGTGCCCGTCATTCCCGCGAAAGCGGGAATCCAGGACCTGTTACCGCAACCTATTGAGATGTTACGTTCCTGCTTACTTTTTACCCGTCTTGAATTTTTTCCAGAAATCTCTATCTTGATCCTTCCAGGCAGCACCCCATTTCTTATCAAAATAGGAAGACGACAACCTCTTATGCCAGGGTTCCCAGGTGGATTCACCCTCATCCTGGGATTTTAGTATATCAATCAGGAAAGTCGTAATCCTGCTCATCTCTTCTTTTGGGAGATAGGAATCAGCCCCTTCTTTGATAGATTTAACGAGATTGTCAGGGCTTAATGCGTTGGCTGTCAGCATGACAGACGTTATATTTCTGTGTTTGGCAATGTTTAACAGCTTGTAGCCATCAACTCCCATAATATCCAGAATAGCCATATCAAAATCATCTGACTCCAAATGTTTTTTGGCCTCATCAAATGAGGAGGCCTTGACAACCTCGCACATGTCCAGCATCTCTTCCAGTACATCGAGTACGTCAGGTTCATCATCCACTATGAGAATCTTCTTGCCATCTAATAAGTTATTGTCTGACATGATTTACCTCCCTACCTACCGAACCCCTTCAGCATAAGGTCGATGATATGATCTGTATCGCCTTTTCCTTCCTCTTTGCTGACCTCTCCGCCAAAGTCACTCTTCCCCGCAGCCGTTACAGGCCTGGATTGTGTGGAAAAGATATTTTCCGGAAACGGCAGATCTTTGTCTATGGCCCACTCAATATCTTGGGGGGACCTGTAATGTTTTTCAATACGCATCCCCATCTTTGCTATTTCTGTCACTTCGGCAACACTGATGCAGGGAATTGCCTGCTGCTCAGAAGGAACAGGCTCTACAATCGTACCACATCCCTTTGCAACAAACTTTTTGTCTTTCTGTCCTATGATACTCTGTTTTATCGACAGTGAGTTCTTATTGAGAATGAAGTTATCGGGAGAGACCATGCCTTGCACAATGCTTTCTCCAAATCCCCAGCTTGCATCAATTGTGATCTTGGATCTATCTCCTGTAACCGGGTCGATGGTAAACATTACCCCCGCGGACCTTGAGTTAACCATCTTCTGTATACCCACGCTTATAAGGACCCCATCCTGTGGGAAACCCACCCTCATCCTGTAAATAATTGCCCTGTCGGTGAAGAGGCTTGCCCAGCACTCATGGGTGGCCTTGGCAACCTCATCGTTGCCCCAAATCCAGAGATAGGTATCCTGTTGCCCTGCGAAACTGGCATCTTCAAGATCCTCTGCTGTAGCGCTTGATCTTACGGCCACGGGGAGGTCTATTATATCGCATTTATCACACAGGGATGTATATGCGGTAATTATTTCTTCTTGCATCTCATCCGGGATCGGTGTGGAGAGGATTGCCTGGCGGATTGAGGTCCCGGCCTTGGATACGGCCTTTATGTCATCAGCAGATACGTCAGACAATGTGTCCCTTACCCGGTTCCATAACATTGCTTCATCCATATATTGCTGGAATGCCTTACTCGTTACTGCAAATCCCGGAGGGACCCTTATTCCCGCATTCACCATCTCCCCCAAGTTTGCGTTTTTTCCTCCTACAAGGGGGAGAGCGCTCTTGCTACATTCTTCAAACCAGAGAATATACTTAAATTGAGATGACATGCAATACTCCTCCTGCCGTATCCTTAAACCGCCTGGCTGATTGAGCCACTCCCATTGATAGCGGACAGAGATTATTTAGAGAAGAGTATCGGAGTGTTGAAAATTTGGAAAATCGGATTATTTGGAAAACAAAGACTCCAAGATTTTTTGTTTTTCCATTACTCCACCACTCCAGTACTCCATCACTCCAATACTCCATCTCTTAACGTGTGCTTACTTATCCAGGATATAAACAACCCCGTTGTCACCATCCACCTTTATGCGTTGACCCGTCTTTATTTTGGCGGTTCCCTCAAACACATTGATAACGCATGGGATTCCATACTCCCTGCTCACGATGGCGGAATGTGAGAGACTCGCCCCCCTGTCAACAACAACAGCTTTGAGCAGACCGAAAACCGGGGTCCAGCTTGGCGCAGTTGTTGCCGCCACTAAGATATCCCCCTTCTCCACCTCATCAAGTTGAGATTCCTCCATGATTACCCTTGCTGTACCCTCTGCCACTCCTCCTGAGCCGCATATGCCGTATAGATCTGCATTCAGCTCAGGCTTGGGAACCGGCATTGCTCCAACCACCACCTTAAGGGCGATAGGATCATTGGACTGCACAAGGACCCCCATGGCGTCATCCATGGTAAAGCCTTCCTTGAGGATGGCGGGTGGATTCTCTTTGCTGCACCACCCCTCCCACTCTTTTCGTCTTCTCTCTACGATATGCTTGAGGTTGGAGCCGTCCGGAACAAGAGCTACGGCCCTGACCTCGTCCGGAATGAGAAAAAAGATATCTTCAGGATCATCAATCACCCCTGCCCCTACCAGTCTTTTCCCGATCGCAATGCACGACCTTCGTATCATGGCATGTGTATAAAGGTCTAAGTAGTGATTGTGTTCCTCGCTGAAGGCGCCTGTCTTCTGGGCAAGGCCGAGAAGGGTCTTGAACCATCCCTGCTGGTCCTCGGGGACTTTCTCTAAGACTTCCTTTGTGGCCTCCTCACGCCTCTGGGCCAGCTTCCCCCTCTCCGCATCGAGATTAAAATCACCTGCCTGTTTAAGGAAGAACTTTACGCTTGCTACGGCAGGTGTAGGATCTTCCACCCAGGTGGGCAGGTTGATTTCACTCATACGCTGCATACGCCACCCGTCCTCATCAAGAAGCACCTGAAGCTCCTCAAGCCATTTCTTGCCGGCATCACTCTCCCTGAGTGCTGCAAGGGCGTCTCCCGCCTTATTGTTGAGAATGATATCCGCGACACCCATCTCCTCAGCCTTCTTGGAGAACTTCCAGAGTTCCCTGTCCACCTCGAACACCTTGTTGTCAAAACCCCTCAGGAGATCGTGAAAGGTGGGATGTGTGTCGTCTATGCCGAGGGTGTCTTTACACACATTCTCAAAGAGGATGAAGGCCGTGTCGACGCCGTACATCATGTGCATATGAATTTCCCACATGCGCCTGCAAAGATTTATAACATCCTCGAAGTTAGCGAGAAGCTCGGCGTTGGTTACAGTATCTACATCACAGGTCTTCAACCTTGCGTAGTGGCCAAGCATCTCCTCTACATAATCGCCCCACAGTTTGTCATAGTCTTCAATGAAGGGGCGAATGGCCTCCTTGAACCTTACCTCCCGTTCCTTTCGCTCTCCCTCATCCATGACAAGGTTCAGGGTGAGATACCCGCCCCCGTCCTTAAACCGCCAATCCCATCCCTTGACCGTGGGAAGGCTCAGTTTCTCGGCCCCGTACTGCATCCCGTGACGGCAGAAGTTGATCCAGAACCATCCGAACATGGGAGTCCATGGCGGCACAGAATGAGTGGCATCCAAAAACCATGCCGGTGATTTCTCAAGGTCTACCTTCTCGTCAAACTCAAGGCCCGGAACTACATCATAGGTTTTCATTTTTGCTCCTCCTTCTCCGTTGTGGTTTTTGGTGATGGAAGGGCTCCCATTGAAATACAGCCCAACCTTTGGCCCTTACCCTTGTTAAAGCTAACTGGTTAAATGGTTTATCCAACCTGTCCATCCGTCCGGCCATCCAATCATCCATGAAATTCTCAAACTTTCAATCGCAAATCGTCAGTGCGTCAGCATCACACCAGGCAACGCATTGGGGGTCAGGA
>Ga0222639_1000745_pt1 | contig 14356 bp, 10 predicted proteins | sample AntAcemetagen185_FD_179863 | JGI IMG/M metagenome (GOLD analysis project Ga0222639, IMG submission 179863) | Saline water microbial communities from Ace Lake, Antarctica - #185 | ecosystem: Environmental > Aquatic > Non-marine Saline and Alkaline > Saline | place: Antarctica: Ace Lake...
CACCTAATTTCGCAATAAGCTGCCCGGGATTACCATTTATTTCGATTTCTCCATCAATGTCAGGATCTCCTTTAATAAATATATTTGCATTCCCGCAGATGTGAATACCTTCCGATTCCAGAGAGAGAGTATCGGCCTGAATCATTTGCCCCTGTATAGAACCGTTGATAAGCAATTTTTCCATGGAGTATTGCTGGTTTTCGTAATCAACCAGGGCAGAGGATAGTGTCGTAGAAAAATTATAGCTCGAGTCCTGCGTAGAATGTTTTAACTCTAATTCAAGATCATTAATATTTCCATTCAGAGGAATTGACGAATCTTCGTACATAATTAATGAATTCCGTAAGCGTATGGATTTAAACGAAACCTGCAGGGGATTTTTTACTTTTTCTCCTTTTTGACCGGGAGTTGGAAGAAGAAAGTTGCCGTTTTCATCCCGAAGGATTTTCGCTTTCAAGGAATCGACCAGTATAGAAGAAATGCTGATCTTGTTTTTTAGAATAGAGAATAAATTGTAATGGACCTCCAGTAATCCGATCTCAAAGGTAGATGACTCCGCTGTTTCATTATGAATAGTAATATCTTCGAGTTTAACCCATGAAAAAATATCTGTTTTCAAAGTGCCGATCTCTACTTGATCCTGAAATGTCTCCGTGAGCGCGCTTTCGATAAATTTCTTTAGGATGTTGCTTCCAATAGGAGTTCGCACAAAAATGTAGAGCAGAAGCAGTATCGATAAGAGGACGATTACTATTATCGTAATAATTCGAAGAATCTTTTTTGAAATGTAGTGCTGCATTAAGATCTACATTAAGGATTTGGCACTTTAGCTGGAACGAGTGACTCGAGGAAAACAAGTTTCCCATTAATAATTTTTATCAGTGTTACACCCTTTTGTGGAATTCGTTGATTATCTACATAACTCAGCATTCCAGTCACTCCTGCAAAGTTTTTTGTTTGTTCGAGAGTTTTCAGGAGCTCCTCAGATTTCATGTTTGATGCTCTCAGATAGATATCAGCAACAAGCATGACAGCATCATATCCAAGTGCTGTAAAAGAGCTGACTGGAAGTGCGCCGTATCTTTCCTTATATGCTGTTATATATTTTATTATGGGTTCTTGAGCGATCTCTTGATCATTAACCGGGGGTGTGGCGAAATAGATATTATCAGCATATTCTTCAACTAGAAAATGCGTGGCATAATAGATATCATTGGTTTTTGGACCTGCTGCTTCGAGTAGTAGAGGAGTATCATAACTATCTCCGCCAAAGATTGGTTGAGAGATACCTGCTTCACGAAATTGTGTAATAATATTTCCAACATCATTAGGACCGGCAGATATGAAAAGCATTTCCGGTTGCGGATCGAGTGACTTAATTTCTAAGATAAATTCATTAAAATCTTTTGCTCCACCTTTGAAAAATGATTCTTTTATTATCTTCCCACCTAATTCTGAATATCGTTCGATAAAATAGCGGGAAAGCAGTTTTGTGAAATCCATATCTTCATCGGTCAATACATAGCAGGATTTCAAACCAAGCCGTTCATAAGAGTATTCCGCCAGAACCGCTGACTGCACATTATCACCAAAGCACGAAAGGAACAAATAAGTGGGAACCTGTTCCGGCAATTTAGGCGATGTGGCGCCGGAAGTAATAAGAATTATACCATTTTGTGCTGCGATCGGTGCAGAAGCCAGCACCATATCAGTATCACTGAAACCGATAATTATCGGAACCTTATCTTCAAAAATGAGTTTACGGGTAGCTTCTTTTATCACTGCCGTATCAGATTTTCCGTCATAGAGTATAAGCTTCAGCTTTTTGCCATTAATTCCACCTTGTGCATCTATCAGCTCGGCAGCAAGCTCGGCACCTTTTGCAGAGGGCACATCAAGCGAAGATTGCGAACCTTCAAGATTGTAAATAGCCCCAATTTTATACTCCTGCTGCACTCTATCACAGGACACAAAAAACAGCAAAGTAGAGATAAGGATGCATACACAAAATTTCTTCATGACAATCTCCTGATGACTAATGAAATGAAAGTGGTAAATATCGTATTTTACTGTCAATTAATATGATGAGAGGATTATGTCTGTTTTTGAATAAAATCTTTTTTGTCAAGCAGCCACCTGCCCATTCTTTTTATCTCTCTTATCCTGCCTGCTTTATAATTTTCATGCACACTATTTGTATAGAGGAATTTCCTCAAGGAATTCATTCCTAATTTGGGGAGCTCATTTAATATTAAACTCAAAAAATACAAAGGATAATGAAATTTTATGAGATTATCCTTCACTGAATGCAGATCGTTATAATAATTATACATTTTACTTTTGAGGAGGTTCAAATCTTCGGAAGAGAGATAGTGGGTCCGTAAATTCGCATGTGAGAGATCATAAAAAGAAAAATCATCAGCATTTGTTAGCAATCCTTCTTTGATGATCTTCTCGCGCACTCTCGTTTTCAGAAATGGTGTGAGCAGAATGAAAAGAGGCACATCAATGCTGTGTTGTTTGGCAAAATCAAAATGATCCCAAATGGTTTTTCTATCGTCTTCGGGATTACCAAGAATAAATCCTCCGACCACTATGAGCTTATGTTTATGTAATAACTCTATTGCCATACTCGTCTGGTCAAGCACACGTTTGTCTTTTGAGAGAAACTGCACATTTGCTTTTTTTATGTTTTCAATTCCAAGAAAAACAATCTTGAAACCCGACTTAGCCATGAGTTTTATCAATTTCGCATCTCGAGCCACACCTGCCACGCTTGCCTGAATTGTATAATGGATATTCTGCAATCCGTTTTTGAGGATCTGTTCGCATAATTCTTCAAGATGAGCGGAATCCACAAAAATGTTGTCATCGATAAAAAATATCGCTTTTACTCCGAATTGTAAAGCTTGTCGTATGTCTTCGATGATTCTATCAACAGAATATTTACGAAAAATTCTTCCATACATCTGAGGCATACAGCAGAAATCACATTGCATGGTACAACCGCGTGATGCCTCAACCACATCGGCTCTTCTTCCAAAGATTGAGCAGTGCTTCGTAATTCTTGAAGTTCGATCCGGAAGTTTTATACTCTCAAGATCGAGAACGGGCTGTCTGGTATTATGAACAAAGTGTTCCTGCTTCTTAAAAGAAATATTTGGGATTTCGGAAATATCTTCGTTACTGCTTAGTGCTTTTATTAGTCTGTTAAACGCAACTTCTCCCTCACCTCGAACGAGATAATCAATGTATTTTTTTTCTTTGGATTTTGAGATAAGCTCATAAGCCAGCGTAGGATGGTATCCCCCGAATACTGTGATAATATTTTGATCATATTGCTTGATAAGTTCAGCAATTTTAACTGCTGTCTCATACTGGAAACTCATGCAGGTCAATCCGACAACATGCGGATGAAATTTCTTTAATAACCTGATAATGTAGTTTTTCAGATTGTGCTGAACCATGAGCAGGTCAGCGATCACGACTTTCTCGACAAATGCCGAATCCAGGTTGCCGGATAGTGAAGACAATCCCAGTGAAGGAACGCGCATTCCCTTATAAAATCCCAAAGTGTAGTTGGGCATAGAGAAAAGCAATATTTTCTTTTTCATAAAAATCCTATTCGAAAAAAAATTACCTGCACAACATTTCTTTGACAACTTTTTTATTAAAATGCCTTTATATTGCAATATGAACTCCGCTCACAAATTCGCAGTTGATAAGATGCTCGGTAGGCTGGCAAAATGGCTTCGTCTACTGGGTTACGATACGTTTTATAAGAATAAGATAAAACCTGTCACATTGCTCAGTATTGCCCAAAGCGAAAATCGTATAATCGTTACAAAGAACCGTTACTTCCTGAAACACCCCTTTCCTGTACCCATTCTGTTCCTAAATACCGACACACTTGAAAAGCAGCTTCTTGAGATTGATGATAAATATCCTCTCCAAAAAAATAAGGCATTTTCCCGATGCCCGCTTTGTAATAATGCAACTACTCCTGTTGAAAAGGAAAATATTAAGAAACTTGTGCCGGAATATGTATTCCGTACCCACGAATGCTTCCACCAATGCATACATTGTGGAAAAATATACTGGAGGGGTACTCATCCCCAAAGAGCTCTCGCATTCCTCGAAAAAATCGGACTGAAAATGTGATATACAAAAAGGAACTTTATAAAATTTGACAGGAAATTAAATATTTAAGAAAAGGAAGTCAAAGGATTAATAATGAAAAGAAAATAAAAGAATGGACATCTGAGACATAGACTAATTTCATGAAAACCAAATTCATTTATTTGTAACCTCCCTATTCTTCATCCCTGGAATAGTGAGGTTTTTGGATTATGAAGATTGAATTGGTGAAATATGAATTGAATTTGATTTTGAGGGATAAAATTTTAGTCGCTCTTTAAATAAGCTAATGTGTAAACTAAAAAGATGAAATGGAGCTATAAAATGAAAAAGCTAATTGCTGTAATATTTACATTATCATTTGTTTTTATCACTAGTACTTTGTTTAGTGAACAAGTTTTAGTAGAAATTTGGAATCCGGGAGATGAAGTACATGATGGTGCTATATGGATAGGATCATTACAGGTTTTGGAAGATGAAGTGTGGGAGAGTGGAGTTACTTCGTATTATTTTCCAATAGAAAATCCACCTGAGGGTGTATGGGCATATGGAAATCAAAATGGATTTTATCCGGGACAGGTATACTATGTAAGCGCTTATGATTATACACAATGTAATCCAAATACAGAGGAATGGTATGTAACATTAGAATTAACCACTACAGATGGTTATGATGAGTTCCGAACAACCAACCTATCTTCCGAGGGCTGGAACTGGGTTTCATTCCCTGTGATGGATCCTGACTATTCAGATCCTATTCAACATGTCCTTACACCAATCCTGAATGATTTGGAAGAAGTTAGATATAAAAATTTTTATATTCGGGAGACAACCCCTGGCAATTGGACCAATACCATTGGCGATTTCCGCAGTATAGATGGTTACAAGATAAAGATGAAAAATACTGCAGATTTGGAAGTAGCCGGCTGGTGGAAAAACCCAACTACTGTTATACCTCTTTATGAAGGACAGCAGAATTGGCTTGGATATTTCCTGCAAGAGTCCTTATCAATTCGTGATGCATTTGATTCAATCTGGGATTATTGGACATCAATAAAGTCTAAGCACTGGGCTGTTTGCCGTCAATCGAGCGAACCAACGCCACATACAAGAGGTACAGTAAATCCGGGAGAACTCTATATAGTAACGGTCAGCCAAGATTGTGGTCTGGTTTGGGGAACAGGCGAGCCGAAACCCCCTTATAAGAAACCCGAAACAGAATACTTTACCTATACTGAAACATCGGAGTATGAACCTATCATAATAGATACTGTTTATGGCGCATCACCGGAAGAGATAGGTATTTTTATTGGTGGTGAATGTATTGGAGGTAGTAAAATAGAAGATGGTTATCCTGTATTTGTTCCTGCATATATTACAGATGATACAACTCGTTATGAAGTTAACGAAATCACCTTCGGGTTGTACAATGGGATCAGAAATGAGCTAACACAAGTCAAGGGTGTAAAAGTTTATGATCCGATCATATCAGCTTATGTAGATAAACCAATTTATCTAAATAAAGATGATTTTAAAGTAGTAAGACTGAACACAGAAGAAGCTCCGAAAATTCCTATAGAATTTTCCCTTCATCAAAATTATCCGAACCCGATAAGAACTTCTACAACTATATCTTTTTCCACCCCGGAACTCACCGATAACGCAGAGATAATGATCTATAATGTAAAAGGTCAATTGGTAAAAACACTCCTACCAACTACAACTCACCAATCAGCGCTCACCAATGTATATTGGAACGGAACGGACGAAAATGGCAATCAATTATCAAACGGTATCTATTTCTATAAGTTGAAATCCGGAGAAAAAACAGCATTTAAGAAGATGATCCTCCTTCGTTAGAACTTCGGAGTATAAATCCTGATGCGTTAACAAGCAAACATATGGGTAGGTGTATCCGCCGGTTGACGGATGCACTTACCCAGAATAATAACTTTGCGAAAGTTTAAAACTTTCGCAAAGATAATAAGTTGGAGTAACTTATGTTAAAAAGAATTTTATTAATCTTTGTGATTATATCACTTTTGTCATTTTCTCTACTTTTTTCCGATACTATCATTGTAGATACAACTGGAGCGGGAGATTACACTATTATACAGGAAGGCATAAATGCTGCATCAAACGGTGACACTGTTTTAGTATATCCAGAAACTTATTACGAAAACATAAACTATAATGGAAAGAATATCACAATAGGAAGTTTATATCTTACTACACAAAATAATTGTTATATTGATTCCACCATAATAGATGGTAACCAAAACGGGAGTGTGGTAACCTTTGAAAGCGGAGAGGATACTACTGCTATATTGTGTGGATTTACTATACAAAACGGGAGCGGAACTCAACAGGGGAATTTTAATGTTGGTGGTGGGATTTTTTGCATTAATTCTCAAGCAACATTAAAGAATTGTATAATAAAAGATAATTTAAGTGAATTTGGTGCAGGTATTTGTTTATATTACACAACTATAAATATGAGCGATTTGTGTATTTTTAATAATCATGCAATTTCTTGGGCTGGAGGTATCGGTTTCAATAATGCATATGCCAATTTTGACCAAATACAAAGGTGTAATATATATTTTAATTATGCTGGAGATGGATCAGACTTAAGAGCTTTTAATAATAACAATAGTATGACTGCTTATATTGATACCTTTACAGTTGCTGAACCAAATGATTACTATGTAGCCCCGATAGATAAATTTGTTTTTGATATACAAAATAGTAAAATTGAATTAGTAAATCATGATTTATATGTAAGCCCTCAAGGTGATAACAATAACAGCGGCTTAAATCCTTCAGAACCTTTACAAACTATATCATGGGCAGTAACAAAGATAAAATCTGACTCCATAAATAAAAATACAATATATTTATCATCAGGTTCATATTCTCCAATAACTACTAATGAAATGTTTCCTTTAAATTGTAAGGATAATGTTTCAATTATCGGTGAGAGTAGACTTACTACTATACTTGATGGTAACAATATTTTTTATTTATTTCATTCAAATGAGGATTCAGACTACTTGATCGAGGGTATGACAATTCAAAATGGCTTTGCAGATATTGCCGGTGGTGGGATTTGTATTTATGATGGTTCAAATATTATTGTTAACAATATTAACTTTTTTTGTAATCGTGCAAATTCTGGTGGTGGAGCGATTAATATATTTAATTCACAGGGACTTTTTAAAAATTTAGTAATAAGAAACAATTCTTCTGATTGTGGAGGTGGAGTTGAAATTTCTATTAACTCAGATCCTGTTTTTATTAATTGTGTTATTGATAGCAATTATACCATAACTCCTGGTTGGGGAGTATCAGGTGGTGTGAGTTGTGTTGTAGATTGTAATCCTATTTTTATTAATACTCTTATTTCAAATAATTATTCAGATGAGTGTAGTGGAATGGGATTTGGAAACTGCCAACCAATTTTAATAAATTGTACGATATGTAATAATTCAAACAATCCGGATGGAACTATTAGTATAGGAGATAATACTAATTTAACACAAAAAAATATTATTTTACATAATTATTCTCAATATGAAATAACATACTGGTCAGCATATCCTCCTAGTACTGCAGCAATATATTATTCCAATATCAAGGATAGTATCGACGGAATCAATACAAATAATAACGGCACCATAATCTGGGGAGAAGGCAACATAGATTCTCTTCCACAGTTTGTTGGCGGGAGTCCTTTTAGTTATGAGTTATCGGCAGGTTCTCCCTGCATAGATAAGGGAACTCCTGACACAACCGGACTGCATCTACCCGCAATGGACTTAGCAGGCAATCCTAGAATCTTCAACGGTAGAATAGACATTGGCGCTTATGAATACCAGGATACAATAGGAGTAGATCCACCCGACACATCATTTATTCACAATTTGTATTTATTTAATAATAGTCCCAATCCCTTTAAGGAATCCACCACAATATCTTTTATTTCGGCAGATTATGAAAGGATAAAAGATTATACACTTTCTATTTACAATACAAAAGGGCAATTGGTACGAAGGTTCGACGGTAATACTCATGACTTTTGGGTTAAAACAAAAATAGTCTGGGATGGTACGGACGAACGGGGCAGGCAGGTCGCACCCGGGACGTATTTATACAAATTAGAGTATAATGGAAATGCGGTCGTGAGGAAAATGCTTTTGCTTCGCTAACGCTCTGCTGCGAAAAGCGTGGAGAGTATAGAGTAGAGCTGAGAGAGGAAAAGAAAAGCGATGTGAGACTATTGTAACTCAACATTCCGATGTTGAGTACGCAAGATTGGAATCTTGCGCTACAATGCAAAATTATCACTAGCACTTGCTATTCTGATCCGCCAGCTGGCGGAGGGAGGTGTGTTGTTTTAAACCTCACCCTGACCCTCTCCTAAAAGGAGATGGAATTAAATGAAGAATATTTGCCAGCAATAAAATTTTTCTCCAGTGTCATTCTCGCAGAAGCTGGAATCTAGTATTTACAAACAATAATAAAAAAATGTGCTATATTGCTAAAACCTTGCGAACGGTTGATCTTGTCAACCCACTGGTGATAACCCTCGCAACGATTTGAAAATCTAGGGTCAATTGCCCTCAACGGATCGTTGTTTAAGAAAATCGCTCACTTCTGAAACCTTAAATCAGTGTTCTTAAATCGTCAATCAAAGACAATTAAAATATTCTCGGGGAATCCATCCCCAAAGAGCTCTCGCATTCCTCGAAAAAATCGGACTGAAAATGTGATATACAAAAATGAACTTTATAAAATTTGACACTGCAAAGTGGGGTCATAAATTGTGTGCTAAATCAAAATGTATTAAACGGAGTACATATATATGAAAAAAGATATTCATCCAAAGTATCAAAAATGTGTAGTGAAATGCGCCTGCGGAAACACCTTTGAGACCAGAGACACCTTACCGGAAATCCACGTGGAGATCTGTTCGGAATGTCATCCATTCTATACTGGTAAAAAGAAATTAGTGGATAGCGCAGGACGTATCGAAAAATTCAGGAAAAAATATAGCAAATTCGAGACCAAAAAAGAAAAAAAAGAGCAATAGCATTTCTCCTCAGGGGAACTTTACACACCTTGAACCCATCAAATTTAAAGATTCATTAGGATACTTTTACCAAAAATTTAAAGCTTATGAAAAACAAACCGGAAATCGCTGTGGGCGGTCAGGCAGTTATTGAGGGCGTCATGATGCGCGGACCTCAACATATTGCTACTGCTCTACGAAAAAAGGACGGGCATATCGTCCTGAAAAAACAAAAATTCGTATCCAAGACAAAGACGAATAAATTTTTTGGCTTACCTCTTATCAGGGGATTTGTCTCCCTTATTGAGATGCTCTCTATTGGCATTAAAACTTTGAACTTTTCTGCTGAAGAAGCGATAAAGGACGAAGAAGCGGATAAGCCGGGAAAAAAGAAAAACGTGTTCCTTGATAAACTCTATACTGCATTCTCCTACATTTTTGCTTTCGGGCTCGCCTTTCTTCTTTTTGTGTTCCTGCCCTACCGAATTGCGTACTGGATAAATATAGAGAAAACAAGTATCCTCTTCAATCTTTTTGCAGGAGGGATCAGGATCATTTTTTTTGTTGTGTATGTTTATCTGATCAGTTTACTCAAGGATGTTCATCGGCTATTCCAGTATCATGGTGCAGAACACAAATCTGTATTTGCGTATGAGGGAAATCCGGATTTCACTCTTGAAGATACAAAGCAATATAGGACTTACCATCCCCGCTGCGGTACGAGCTTTATGCTGATCGTTCTTGTCATAGCAATACTTGTGTTCTCCATTTTTGATACGATCCTTGGGCTCATCCTTGGACACGCAATACCTCTTGGAATTCGAATAGTGCTGCATCTTTTGCTGCTTCCCTTTGTTTCGGGAATTTCTTATGAAATTTTGAGATTCTCAGGGAAAAATATTAACCACTGGCTGGTAAGAGCATTTTCTGCACCCGGGCTGGCTCTGCAGAGAATAACCACGCAGGAGCCGGATAGTCAACAGCTCGAGGTTGCGATCTGTGCACTTCACGCAGCACTCGATCTTCCGCTCATTTACCCTAATGTAGAAATTTTGAACGATGACGAATTTGCTGAATAAAGTAACCGAGCTCCGGCAGGAATACTCTGAGCTGGAAAAGCAGCTTTCTGACCCTGGTATAATCAATCAACTTGATCGATATAGGGACATTTCTTCCCGCTACAAGGAAATTTCCGAAATATTGCAGTGTACAGAGGAACTTAATCAAAATATCGAAGCACTGGAAGAAAATAAAGAATCCCTAAAGCATGAAGAGGAAAAAGAGCTCGTCCTTCTTATAAATGAAGAGAATGCCAACCTCGAAAGCAAAGTTGATAAGTATTCCCAGCGGCTGAAAACAATGCTCATACCAAAGGATAAAAATGATACCAAAAAAGCCATCATGGAAATCCGGGCAGGTGCAGGCGGTGAGGAAGCAGCTCTCTTTGCATCCGATCTTTACAGGATGTACACCCATTTCATCGAGAATAAAGGATGGAAGATCGACATCATGAATTCTAATCCCACAGGTATGGGTGGTTTGAAGGAAATTTCTTTCGAAGTTATCGGAAATAATGCTTACGGTACACTTAAATTTGAAAGCGGAGTGCATCGCGTTCAGCGTGTTCCGGAAACGGAATCTTCAGGTAGGATACACACCTCTGCTGCTTCGGTAGTTGTATTGCCCGAAGCTGAAGAAATCGATTTTGATATTGATGAAAATGACCTGAAGGTCGATGTGTACCGTTCATCAGGTCCAGGCGGTCAAAGTGTTAATACGACAGATTCGGCAGTACGTATTACCCATATACCCACTGGTACAGTTGTCACCTGTCAAGATGAGAAATCACAACTGAAAAATAAGCACAAGGCAATGAAAGTTCTCCGATCACGTTTACTTGACATCGAGATCCAGAAACAGCAGCAGTCAATAGCCCGGCAACGAAGAGCGATGGTTGGTTCTGGAGATCGAAGCGCAAAAATCCGCACATATAACTACCCTCAATCACGCATTACCGATCACAGGATCAACTTCACTTCACATAATTTAGAATCATTTATGGATGGAAATATTGACGAACTCATCGACGCTCTGCATATTGCCATGCAGGAAGAGATGTTAAATAATGAATAACATCATTTTTAGTTAGAACATAAATGATCAGCATTATTATTATAGCAATATTTTTTGTTGGGTCTGCCTTTTTTTCCGGCAGTGAGATCGGTCTTGTATCCCTCGATAAGCACCGATTGAAACACGAAGCTGCTAAAAGCAAGAGCAAAAAACGGCTTTACGATTTCATAACAAATCCTGATAAAGTACTGGGCACTACCCTTATTGGTAATAATATATCACTAATCATTGTTTCATCTGTCTTCACTGCATTCATGATCAAATTGGATGTTATGTCTGAAACCCTTGCAGCACTGCTTCTTGCCGGGGGACTTCTTATTTTCGCCGAGATCATCCCCAAAATACTTATCAGAAATACCTGCGACACTTCAATCCCGAAATTTTTCTTTTTGATACGATTCTTCTCATTCTTGTTTCATCCTCTGATCTGGGTGTTGAGCAAGATAAATAATGCATTCTTTAGACTGTTTAAGATAGACAAAAAGAGCAGCACTCACCTTTTCACCAAAGACGATCTTTCATATCTTCTTGAAGTAGCCGAAAAGGATGGTCACGTAAAAAAGGATGAACACAATCTGATTGAAGAAGTGCTGGACTTCCGCGATTTGACAGTGAAAAATATTATGATCCCCCGCACGAACATTGTCGGGGTCAAAGCAGACACTCCTATACAGGAAGTGATTAATTTAATGAAAGAAGAAGGATTTACACGTTTCCCTGTTTATTCAGTGGATATCGATCATATCGAAGGCATGCTTATTATTCACGATCTTCTTGAGGTAGAAGACCTTTCATTACCTGCAAAAAAATTCATCAGGGATGCCTATTTTGTGCCCGAGATCATGAAAGCAACTACACTATTTAAAAAGATGCAGCAGAATAAAACCCCTCTCGCGGTTGTGGTAGATGAATATGGCGGCACTGCTGGTATTATTTCTGTGGAAGACCTCCTTGAAGAACTTGTTGGTGAGATCGAGGACGAATATGATGCCCAGGAAAATGATATCAGTAAGGTGAATGACACAACCCTTCTCGTTAACGGTGAGGTTGAGATCGAGCGCTTGATCGAAGATTATAATATCGAGCTCGATGAAGGTGATTATGAGACCCTTGCAGGAATGCTTATTGAAAAATTTGAGCGAATTCCTCGTTACAATGAAAAACTACTTATAAAGAATTATGAGTTCACGATAAAACAGGTTACTGCAAAAAAGATTGAGAAAGTAATGGTAAAAATCCTTCCTAAGCAGGAAGAATCCGACTAGCTTTCTTTCCCTCCTGAACAAACTTCAGTAATCTTTTACTTCTTTTTTAACTTGGGAAAATACTTCTTTTTTAACTTATCGACAAGTTCATTCAGACGCTTGTTATCTATTAGACCAAGACCTGCAGCGATTAAAAGAATTCCCTGCAAAAACGGCGTAAATAAACCAATTATACCGAGGCCGAGGAGCGAGTAACCAGCGATCTTTCTAAACGAAGTTTTGGCTTTCACACTTAAACCGCTGTTACTTTTTTCACTTCAGGAATTTTATCTTTGAGTTGCTTTTCAATGCTGTACTTCAGCGTCATCTGAGAAAATGGGCATCCTCTGCATGAGCCCTGAAGTTCGACCTTGACCTCACCATCGTCGGTAACTTCAATTAATTTCACATCCCCACCATCGCCCATTAATGCCGGACGTATTTTTTCTAATTCTTTTGATACTTTTTCTTTTAGTTCCATATTATCTTCAACAATTTTTTTATATAAAACCTACACGTTTTTTCATAATGTCAAAACTAAATTTTTCTTGGATCTGTTATCACACCCTTGCGCGCAGAAGCAGCAACTGTTTCCGGAGATCCAAGATATATCTCTGCGGTCTTATTGCCCATCCTACCTTTGAAGTTGCGGTTCGCAGTTGAGACAGTCACCTCATTATCTGCCATCACACCCTGATGAGCGCCAAGGCATGGTCCACATCCTGAAGGAAGTATCACTGCACCTGCCTTGTTAAGAATACTCATAGTGCCGTCATCGGTTGCTTCTTGATATACTTCTCTGGATGCAGGGAGAATTAGCAACCTGGTGGAAGGATGTACTGTTTTTCCATTCAATATCGCAGCAGCCGCATGAAGGTCTTCTAATCTACCGTTTGTGCATGTGCCAATGAGACACTGATCGACCTTGATCCCTTCAGCTTCCGAAATATCTTTCACATTATCGACGGTATGCGGGAAAGCAATTTGCGGAGTGATCTCATTCAAATTATAGGAATACTCCTTTTCATAAATTGCGTCATCATCCGCCCAAACCGCATGATACTCCTCAACATTATGCTCTTTCAGCCATTTTTTGGTCAGCTCATCAACAGGGAATGCACCATTCTTTGCACCCATTTCCACTGACATATTTGCAATTGTCATTCTATCTGAAATATCCAGATTTATGATGCCCGAGCCGTGATATTCAACTGATTTATAATTTGCTCCGTCAGCACCAAGATCGCCGATTATTTTTAAAATGAGATCCTTGGCGGATACCCTCTGTTGAAAACGCCTTTCCAAAGTGATCTTATATGATCTGGGAATTTTGAACCACGTCTCACCTGTTATCCAGATGCCAGCAGCTTCGGTTCTGTCAATACCTGTTGAAAAAGCACCAAATGCACCGTAAGTACAAGTATGGCTGTCACTTCCGACAATTACACTACAGGGTAAAGCAAGTCCTATTTCCGGAAGAACCTGGTGGCAAATTCCCCTGCCTATATCATAAAAATGTGTGATATGCTGCGTTTTTACAAATTCTCGAATTTCTTTATGATTGTTCGCAGTCTTTACACTTGCAGCGGGAATAACATGATCGAGCACGATCACGATGCGGTCAGGATATTTTACTTTGATACCTTCTTTAACCTGGCTGAGCTTTTTTATAATTGCAGCAGAATTATCATGAGTTAGAATATAATCCGGCTCAACAAAAACGATTTCACTTTCTTGAACTGATTGTCCGATCTTGTTTTCAAAAACTTTC
>Ga0222639_1000749_pt1 | contig 14314 bp, 7 predicted proteins | sample AntAcemetagen185_FD_179863 | JGI IMG/M metagenome (GOLD analysis project Ga0222639, IMG submission 179863) | Saline water microbial communities from Ace Lake, Antarctica - #185 | ecosystem: Environmental > Aquatic > Non-marine Saline and Alkaline > Saline | place: Antarctica: Ace Lake | collected...
ATGCCAAGGCAAAAGAATCCGCCGAAAATGGTATTTTAGCTCTTGCGGCAACCACCCACGACTGGTATGCTGCACGGGAAAATGGTGCTATCTACCTTCACACACAGGACCGTCTTCTAACAAAGGGCGTTGTAGTGCCTGATGAGCGCCACACCTTTGCAGAAAAGATGGAACTGGGTGACTACAAAGGTGGTCATACAACAGCAAAAAAGCTGAAATCTGCCCTTTTTTCGATTGAGGCAAAATATGATGCTGCTCAGGACGCTCTTGTGAGTCTGCAGACCGAAATAATCAGAACCCAGCAGAAAGGAGTGGTAACTGATGCTTCGACGGCCGAGATTGAGGAACTCTTCGGAAAGGGAGAGTATGCGAAGGCACAAAAGAGTGCTGAAAAAATGGCAACGGCGGTCGTAGCTCGGGATCAGGAATTCGATGCTGCACAGCGGGCCCTTGCCACACTGAAGAATGAGATTGAGCGGCTGAAACGTCGCGACGGCGGTGGGTCGTAAGGAGGAACCTGATATGACACTCTCTGAGAAGATAGCCGGAGTCGCTGACCAGAGTGCTATTGAATCACTTATTAAGCAGGGGGAGTATGCGAAGTCCGAACAGGACGTTGAAAAACTGATCGCCAATCTTCGTGATCTGGAAGCAGCGTATGAGGATGCTATACTGGCCTCCTTAACCGTTGTCCGGGAAGAAGAACGTCTGACGGAAAGAGGAGTAGTTTTTAGTAGCAAAAAAGCCGAAGTCGACGTGCTGATCGTTGAGGGGGCCTATGATAAGGTGGTTCGACGATCTGCTGCCATCATTAAGGAGTATCTGAAGCGGGAGAGTGCCTGGCTCAAGGCTCAGGAGATTGTTGTTATTCTGGGCAGTGAGGTAGAACGGGTTACTGAAAAGGGCATTGTGATTCCCGAATCGTTTGATATTGCCTCTGTCGGCGTCCTGATGTATGAAGGAGAGTACGCTAAAGCCGGACAGCGAGCCAAGTCCCTGATTCAGAAGATCCGGGCTCTTGAGAATACATTTAATGATGCCTCGGGCCTTTTTGCTCTCCTGATTCGTGAACGAAACCGTCTGGACGAAAAAGGTGTGCCACTTCCGGAAACTGCCGACCCGTCCCCGATAAAGGTACTCCTTGATGCCGGAGACTACAAGAATGCTGCTGTCGGTGCGCAGGAGATCCTGGATCTGCTCAAAGCACTTGAGGCTGCTTATGACCGGGCGATGCAGATGGCTGATCTCCTTGGCAGTGAGATCAGCCGTGTCGGGGAAAAGGGCGTAGTGCTTCCTGCCGGAATTTCCCTTGAACCGGTGCTGGATGCAATCGATGCCGGTGACTTTGACGGTGCTGTTGACGCTGCATCTGATCTTATCCAGCAGATTCGTGAGATTGAGGCTGATTATGATCGTGCTGTTGATTTAGCCGGGCAGGTCCGTGACGGAAGCGAACGTCTGAACGGTCTCGGTGTCTCAATTCCTTTTGATCCATCTGAGATTGACGATCTGATTACAGCAGGCCGCTATGACGAAGCAATAGCCAGAGCACACGGGATGCTGAAGGATCTTGATGGTCTTGAAGCTGAACGGCTCTTAAACGAACGCTCAATCAAGGTATTTCAGGATGAGCTTGATCGGGAGATCGGGCGACTCAAAGACCGGGGTATCATTGTTCCATACAATACCGATACCCTCGCCTCGCTGATTGATACAGAAGAGGATGAGAAGGCCTGGGAAGAAGCTGGCAATCTGCTAACCGGATTACGGGATCTGGAAAACCTGTATGATGCTGCAAAACGTGCCCAGGACCGACTGGTTACTGAGACGAAACGAATCAGGGAAGACGGTATTGTCGTGCCGGATTATACCGGCGAGGTCGCAAAACAGATGGCGGCAGGAGACTATCGTAAGGCCTGGGAGACGGCCGGTGATCGCCTGCTTGCTATTCTGCTCATTGAGCGTGACGCTCTGGACGCCAGAGCCGCCCTTGACCAGCTTCGTGCTGAGATTGCCCGCCTGAAGAAAAAAGGCGTCGTGATTGCCGATGAGAGCAACCTTGTTGAAAATCTGATTGGCGAAGGGAAAACAGCTGCCGCGAAGAAAGCTGCCGCCTCACAACTTCAGCACCATCTGATGATTGAGGGACGCTTCGATGCGGCTTTAGCGGCCCTGAAAAATAGCGAAGAAAAAAAGAAGCAGCTTCTCAACAAGGGTGTGATTGTACCTGAGGTTCCAGCAGCCATCGGGGATCTGATGAATAACGGTGCCTATTCTGACGCACTTGACGCAGTCCGGTCTTTTGTAGCACTCCTGATTGCTGCTGATAATCAGTATAATGCAGCTATTGCGGCTCTGAAGGCTCTCTCTGATGAACTGTCACGAGTGCAGAAAAAAGGTGTTCTGGTGCCTGACAACCGGACAGCGGTAGAAGCACTCATCAGTGACGGAAAGTATCTCCCGGCGCAGGAGCAGGTCCGAACGGAGATACTTCTCATCCGATCTCTTGAATCCGGCTATGGTGTTGCCCGGAAAGCCCGCAAAGCACTGGCCGAAAGGCTCGCTTCACTGAAAAAGAAAGGTGTGGTGGTACCCTTTGATCTGGTTGCGACTGATGCTCTTCTTGAGAATGGGGATTATTCAGGGGCTATCGCTGAAATGCATGTCTTGGCAAAGAATCTTTCAGCAACCGAGCATGCCTTTGACACGGCTCAGAATGCCCTGAAAACACTGAAAAGTGAGATCGCTCGGCTTACGCAAAAAGGGCTTGTCGTTCCGGAGTCACTTTCGGCGGTGAAAGATCTGATAACGTCCGGGAAATATCCACAGGCACAGAAAAAAGCAGAGACGGCCATTCGAATGCTGGTTGTTCTTGAATCCGCCTATGATGGTGCGCTCGAAGCCCTTGCAGCATTGAAAAAGGAGATTGCCCGCCTGAAGAATAAAGGCGTCGTGATTGCCGATGAGAGTAACCTTGTTGAAAATCTGATTGGCGAAGGGAAAATAGCTGCCGCGAAGGAAGCCGCCGCTTCACAGCTTCAGCACCATCTGATAACCGAGGGACGCTTTGATGCGTCGGTTGCTGCCCTGAAAGATGGTGAAGAAAAAAAGAAACAGCTTCTCAACAAGGGTGTGATTGTACCTGAGGTTCCAGCAGCAATCGGTGATCTGATGAACAAAGGTGCATATTTTGACGCACTTGACGCAATCAGGTCTTTTGTAGCACTCCTGATTGTTGCTGACACTCAGTATAATGCAGCTATTGTGGATCTGAAGGCTCTCTCTGATGAACTGTCACGACTGCAGAAAAAAGGTGTTCTGGTGCCTGATAACCGGAAAGCGGTAGAAGCACTCATCAGTGACGGAAAGTATCTCCCGGCGCAGGAGCAGGTCCGAACGGAGATACTTCTTCTCCGGTCTCTTGAATCCGGCTATGATGTTGCCCAGAAAGCCCGTAAAGCACTGGCCGAAAGGCTCGTTTCACTGAAAAAGAAAGGTGTGGTGGTACCCTTTGATTTGGTTGCGACTGATGCTCTTCTTGAGAAAGGGGATTATTCAGGGGCTATTGCTGAAGTGCATGTTCTGGCAAAGAATCTTTCAGCAACCGAACATGCCTATGATGAGGCTCAGAACGCCCTAAAAACACTGAAAAGTGAGGTGGCCCGACTTACGCAAAAAGGGCTTATCGTTCCGAAGTCACTTTCGGCGGTGAAAAATCTAATAAAATCCGGAATCTACCCAGAGGCACAGAAAAAAGCAGAGATGGTTCTTCGAACACTGGTCGTTCTTGAATCTGCCTATGACGGTGCGCTGGAAGCTCTTGCTGCACTGAAAAAGGAGATTGTCCGGCTTACCAAAAAAGGTGTTCTGGTCCCGGACCGGACCGGCGTTATAGAAGATCTGATTGGTGCCGGAAAATACCATGAGGCATGGACGGGTGCCTATGATGAGATCGTCTCGCTTCGGGTCATCGAACAGGAGTATGACAACTTCACGCATTCGATGGGGGTTTTTGCATCTGAGACGGACCGTCTCCTGACGATGGGTGTAAAAATAACCGATGAACACCTTTCAGTTCAGAAGATGGCCGATGATGGCAACTATCAGAAGGCGATTTTCCGTATTGGTGAGGTGCTGGATAGTTACCGACTTCTTGAGTTTGAGTTTGAATCGGCACAGGATGCCATTGCTCTCCTGAACAAAGAGATTGCCCGTCTGAAGAAGAAAGGTGTCGTCGTCTCAGTTTCTCCGGGTCCAACAGAATCACTCATCGCAGAAGGTGAATATCGAAAGGCCCGTGAGGAAGCAAACCTTTTGATCTCAGATCTGCGTGCGACAGAATCACTCTTTGATTCCGCCATTGAGGCTCTCTCTCTCCTTACCCAAGAGATTACCCGCCTGAAGAAGAAAGGCGTCGTTATTCCTGAAAATACAACTGAAGTACAAAAGTTTATCGAAAAGGGTGAGTATCATACGGCCCGCTCAACGGCTGAAGTGACAATATCTGAACTACGGCGGATTGAGTCGGATTACAACGCTGCTATCGAAGCCCTGAAAGGACTGAAAAAAGAGATGGCCCGGATTAAGAGTCGTGGGATTATCATGTCTGAAATTACTGATGCCGTTACCCAGCTCATCGAAAATGGTTCTTATTCAGCATCCCGTTCAGAAGTATCAGCGATTATTCAGCGACTCAAAAAGGTTGAGATCGCGTATGAATCGGCACTTGAAGCCCTCACCTCTCTTGAGCAGGAGATTGCACGGATACAGAACATGGGAGTGCTACTGCCGGTTACGACCCGGGACGTCACCACACTGCTTGCGTCAGGTGCTTATGGCGAAGCTGTAAGCATGGCGGAAAAGATTCATAAGCAGGTCAGAAACATCGAGATTGAATACACGACAGCCATCGATGCACTAGGCGACCTTGTTGCAGAGATTGAGCGTCTCCATGAGAAGGGAGTGATTATTGACGATGATATCACAGTCGTTCATCTGACAATCGAGAAGGGCTCGTATGTGCAGGCCCGGACCATGGCAGAAGATCATCTTTCAGTGATTCGTGCCGCCGAGATCGAATATGATTCTGCTCTTTCAACCCTTGCTGAGCTGAAAACCGAAATTCAGCGCCTCAGGAAAAAGAGTGTCCATATCGATGCCGATACGGGTCCCGTGGAGAAGCTGATTAAGATCGGCGCCTATCGAAAAGCAAAGGATCAGGCGGACTCCCACTTATCTGCCCTGAAAAAGACTGAGCGTGAGTACGACAGTGCCATCGGTGCGCTGGAACAGGTTCAGGCCGAAATAGAACGCCTGGTACAGAAAGGCGTTGTCATTACCGAAGATGTGGGAGCCATACAAGCACCTATCAACGAAGGTGCCTACAAGAAGGCAACCACGGTCGCCGACAAGATGCAGGGGCGCCTCCGTGAGCGGGAAAGTGATTACGATGCGGCAATTGGATCTCTTAAGTCCTACCTACGTGAACAGGGGCGGGTCGCTGAAAATGGCGTCCCGGTCCCTGAGGAGTCTGCTGCTATTCAGACATATATCGAAGTCGGCGAGTATGCTCAGGCACGATCTGAGGCGGAAGCCCTGGTTTCCCGCGTTAAGTCGTTTGAGTGGGAGTATGAACTGACGATGAGCGCCTACGAGTCACTGAAGACAGAAGTCGAACGGCTCAAGGCGCAGGGAATTGTGATTACTGACGATCCCGCCCAAGTGGAGGAGTTTATTGAGAATGGGCAGTATCAAAACGCGAAATCAATTTCTGAAGGTCTGCTTTCAAAGATTAAGACAACCGAGTGGGAGTATGGACTTGCAAAGAAGGCGCTTGAGGCGCTTGAACGTGAGATGGTCAGCGGAAAGAAAGGAAAGAAAGGGGTTAAAGTCGATACGGAAGGGATCAAAGCAACCATTCGGGAAGGCCGGTACCGGAAAGCAAAATCAATGGCTGAGGAACTGATCAGCACACTTCGGTCCTGATGGTCTGAAATTAATTCCTTATATTTTTCATTCTTTTATTCTGATGCTCATTTTAAAAAACTAATTTCAGTCCTATTCTTCTTCCATAAGTTTGATCTGTCGATCTCATAAAATGTCCATGAGTACTACTATCATAGGTGTAGGGAATTCCATGCTGGAGGATTAACATCAAAGTTGAAAATAAAGCGAAATTATTTCATATGTCATACTAATATTCAAATACAATGAAAAAGGCTGCAATAATTTTCTTCTTCTTGGCGTTGCTTATCATGATAATTCCGGTAAGTGCTGAGATGGGATATGTTATTCATGCCAATGTTGTGGGTGCTGAAGTCTATTTTGGGGGATGGAACGCCGGCACGATCGATGAAAACCACCAACTCTACATTCTCTGGGAGGAAGATTCTACACTTGCTACCTATTCCCTGTGCATTCTTGCTGATGGATATATTGAGGTGATGGACACGCTTGACCGGCCAATAATCGATCAAATAGATCACCACTATTATACCTTATACCCTTATGACAATTCACCGATGATTTTTGGGACTCTCCATTTAGTGATAAAACCGAATGGGGGTGATCTGTATTTGCGAAAAGCGGGTAGCAGTGATGAATGGGAATATTATGAACCTGATTACGGTGGTGATAACTTTTTCCGCTATATTCCGGGAGGAACGTATGATCTGCTCATCAGGAAACTGGGATTTATACCCGTCCGTGATACGGTGAAAATTCCGAAGGGCAACAGAATTGATCTGTTCTATATGATGGAAGAGGGAGAGGAAGATGCAGAAGCAGCGGCTCTGGGTCCCTACCAATTTTCTGTTGCTCCGATTCCAACTCCTGTGCCTGCAGGAACGTTGATTTCCAGTCCTGGCATCAATTCTCTCTGGGAAGTGCCGCTCGAAGATTCATTTTATTGCACGGCGATCTCTCCTGATGCATCTGTTATCATCGCGGGAATCGGGAACTCGCGTACTGCCCGTTTCAGGCCTGATAAGATCGGGAAAGTCTATTGTTTTAATAGTTCTGGATATAACGTCTGGACTCAGACAACCGATGGATCAGTGTTGGACTGTGCTCTTTCAGACAGCGGAGATGTCGTTGTTGTTGGCACCGATGACGGAATGTTATACTGTTTTGATGGTCAGGGATATCTTCTCTGGAAGGAAAAAGATCCGGGATCTTTTGTTGATGTTGGTCTCTCGTCTGATGGATCCTATCTGGTTGGGGGGTCTTCAAACGGATGTCTTTACTTTCTCGATAGTACCGGAACTATTCTTTGGAAGTATCAAATAAACGGCATTATCAACAGTGTTGCGATGTCAGCAGATGGTAATTTTATTGTTGCCGGGTCTGCCGATGGGGCCACCACGCTTTTCGATAGATCAGGGAATAAATTGTGGGACCAGAAGGCACCAGAAGCGATTACTTCTGTCAGTCTCTCTTCAGACGGAAGTCTGATTGTAGCAGGATCTGAAAAAGGGAATGTCTATTTGTTTGATGATGATGGATCAATTATTCGGGAATATTTGGCGCTGGGTTCAGTATCTAACGTTCAGGTATCTTCAGGCGGGAACGTTGTTGGCGTGGCATCCGATGGCAAAAAGCTATGCCTCTTTGGCAGGGATGGTTCTTTGTTCTGGGAAAAATCCACGCCAAGCACCGTAGAGAAAATTTGTTTTTCTGCTGATGGTGAGTGTATTGGAACATCCTGTATGAGATTTATGTACCTCTTTGACCGTGCTGGTGAAGAGATCTGGTCGTTTGAACAGTCTGGCAGAATTATTGACATGGATATGTCTGCCAACGGTTCCCGAATTTCTGCAGGTGGTAATTTGTTCTATTATCTGGATACCCCAGCTGATGAGGAATCAATCTCTTATGGTGAATCTGGATCTACACCATCAGGGGCATCATCCCAGTCTCCTGCTGAAAAGACAGAGCCATCCTTTGAATCGTATATTCTCTTTGGTGCTATCGCCGTTGTATTTTTCTTTTCTATCATTGCCGGTGCATTCTGTCTTCTTGGATGTCTGCGTAGTGATGATGATGAGGAATAAAAACAGCAGGGAGTTCAATCCCGAAAAATATTTTGAATTGAAATTGTTATTCTGATTTTTATTATTCTGCAAGCATCCGGTTCATGGCCTGTGCTGCGTGCTTTGCAGAGCCCATGGCCTGAATGACTGTAGCAGCACCTGACGCAATATCGCCGCCGGCAAAGACGTGGGGGATGGAGGTTCTGCCGTCTTCATCGACAACCACATTGCCTTTTTTCGCACGCTCAAGACCCGGTATAAGGGAGACCAGGAGAGGATTTGGTCCCTGGCCGATGGCTTCAATCACTACATCGGCTTTGAGAGTGAAGTGTGCCTCGTCACCGGTCATGGGTTGTGGCGACGGTCGTCCGCTGGCGTCAACAGCACACATCTCCATCTTTATGCATTTAATACCGTCAACCTTTTTCTCGCCAAGAATTTCGACCGGGTTGGCACAGCAAAGGAAGGTAATGCCCTCGATAATTGCGTTTTCGGTCTCAGGCGCCCGTGCTGGCAGGTCTTCCTGCCGCCGCCTGTACACGAGCGTTACATCAGCGCCCATCCGGCGGGCGACCCGTGCGGAGTCCATCGCCACGTTGCCGCCGCCGATGACTACAACATGCTGGCCCTTCTTCACCGGAGTATCATAGTCGGGGAAGCGGTCAGCGTGCATCAGGTTGATCCGGGTTAAAAATTCGTTTGCTGAGTAGACGCCGCCCAGGTTCTCGCCGGGTATACCCATAAAATAGGGCAGACCGGCACCGGTCCCCAGAAAGACTGCATCATAGGCAAGCAGTTCATCAGCGGTGATACTCCGGCCGACAATATGGTTGCATTTGAGCGTTGCACCCAGTTCGAGCACCTGATCAATCTCACGCTGCACGATATCCTTGGGAAGTCTGAAGTTCGGGATACCGTAGGTCAACACTCCTCCGGGGGCGTGGAGTGACTCGAAGATGGTTACGTCATGGCCAGCTTTTGCACATTCTGCGGCAGCCGTGATCCCTGCCGGACCTGAACCAACGATTGCAACCCGTTTCCTGGTGGACGGTGCTACTGGTGGGAGTTCAGGGCCTGCCTCCGCTTCCCAGTCGGCGATGAACCGCTCGATCTGACCAATGGCAATGGGCTTATCTTTTATGCCAAGTATACACATCCCTTCGCACTGGTGTTCCTGAGGACAGACCCGCCCGCATATGGCAGGCAGCATATTGTCAGCCTTAAGAATCCGTGATGCTTTCCTGAAATGACCCTCGGCGACTTCTTTGATAAATCCCGGAATGTCGATGCCAACCGGACACCCCTCCACACACTTTGGTCTTGGGCAGTCCATACACCGGCGGGCTTCCAGTACGACGGTGGATTTGGGCAGACCCTGATCTACTTCATCAAAATCCTTCGTGCATTCTTCTGCCGGGCGGCGGTTGATGTGGTGCATCAGTGACCCTCACAATGGTACTGGTGTTCGTGTTCGTGGTGGTGTTCGAGAGAAACCTTTTCCTCATCTGTATAAATCCGCTGGCGATTCATGAGCTCGTCCCAGTCCACCAGATGAGCATCAAATTCCGGTCCGTCAACGCAGGCAAATCTAGTTTCTCCGCCGATGGTGACTCGGCAGGACCCACACATGCCGGTCCCGTCGACCATAATTGGGTTCAGACTCACAAAGGTAGGGATCTCCTTGCCGATGGTCGCAAGTGAAGTAATTTTCATCATAATCGCGGGACCGATAATCCAGACGGCGTCGATTTGTTCGCCATCAGCGATCTTCTGTTTGAGGATGTCTGCCGGGAATCCGTGGAAGCCTAAACTGCCATCATCGGTGCAGATGACACACTCGTCGGATGCTGCTTTAAGCTCGTCTGCCAGAAGGAGCAGGTCTTTGTTTCGGGCACCGATGATGGAGGTTACGTTGTTTTCTGCAGCTTTCAGGGCTTTTGCAAGGATAGGGAGACAGGCGATACCAACACCGCCACCGATGACGATACAGTTGCCCCATTCTTTTACATCACTGGGCTGGCCAAGAGGACCTGCTATGTCGAGGATGCTCTCTCCGGCCTGCATTGCGGCAAGCTGGGTTGTTGTCTTGCCTATGGCCATGAAAACGATTCTGACACTGCCGTTCTCTGCTGCTGAGATGGTCAGCGGAATCCGTTCGCCGTGGTTGTCGATTCTGATAACAACAAACTGGCCGGCCTGGGCATGGGTCGCCACATGTGGTGCGGATATCCAGAATTCAAAGATATTCTCTGCAATCTCCGCTCGCTTTTCAATCTGATACACTCGTATGTTCACTCCGGAATATGATACGCTAAGCTTATGGGTTAAAAATTGTCTTTTTGATAACTTAAGTCCTCGGCTTAGTGGCAAAGAGATGATTTCATTTTGGTTTGAATTTCTTGTGATATTGGTCTGAAAATTACTTCGTAATTTTCATCCAAAAATGCGAAGACTTCGTCATCATCACCTTTGGTCTGAAAATCCCTTCGCTCTTTTCCTCCAAAAGTGGGAATACTTTGTCTTCATCACCTTTGGTCTGAAAATCCCTTCGCTCTTTTCCTCCAAAAGTGGGAATACTTTGTCTTCATCACCTTTGGTCTGAAATAATCTGTAGGAATTATTAAAAATAATGATGTTACGGTTCGCTGACTTTCAACAGATGATCCAGGTCTTTTCTGAGGATAGGGAGATACTTCTCAACGACACCCCAGACAACTTCGTCAGAGACATGGGCGTATCCGTGGATAAGTCGATTCCGAAATGCAACAATACGGGAGATATTATGGATTGATGTACCCAGTGATGGATCCTTTTTCACTGCCTGACCCAAGGCTTCACCGATAATCTCAAATTGTCGTTCTACTGCCGATTTCATCATCGGATTGTTCTTATAATCCTCAAAGGTCTTTCCTGCTGTAAATTCAAGAATCAAATTTGAGGCTTCCATGCTGTCATAAAGATACATATGTGAATCATGCTGCGGCATAGATTTGCACCTGTGTTTCTTTTAGTGACTGAAGGAAATAGGGATTCGTCAGGGGTTTTGATTCTATCAGGTCCACAGATCTGTTAAAGAGTGCCTCAAGATCCTCCTGGAGACCAAACCATGCATCTGCATGCTCTGCCGGATTCATTGGCTGAAAAGAGACTAAAAAATCGAGATCACTCGTTTCCGAATTAAAATCCGGTCCGGTTGCTGATCCAAAGAGGGAGAGTTCCTTTACATGGTGCTGCTGACATAACACCTGTAATTTTTCTAAGTTCTCCTCAATACTCCGGTGCATTACTACTCAGTCCTCTAACAGATAGTATCTCTATCATCCTACATCAAACATGTCCTGAGCAGTAATTTTTACAGCGCCTATCCCCGGTGAACTTTCCGGGTTTTCACCGCCACACCGCGTGACGACCGCTCCATCTCTTCAGCACCCATCGCAGCTTTTCCAGTTGCCTGTGCCTGGGGGCCGGTTACAAAGACCTCGTCCCCCTCCCGGATGGAAGGGTCACAGGAGAACATGCCCGGCACGAGCACATCGCCTTTGAGTTCAAAGTCATCGATAGTGACCCGATAGACGTCCGGCAGGAATTTCCAGCCGGCAAATGTGGGCTTGTAATATCCGGTGGTGTTGTCGATGGAGAAGAGCTGGAGTTTGCCTTTCACCACGGACTGGCGGTGCATCTTTCCTTTGATACGCCATCCCTTGGTATCCACATCAATGCCAAACTGATAGGAGAGCGTTCCTCGAATGATATCCGGCGTCTGAACCCGCGAACCGGCAAGAGCTTCGTCCAGCGTGTCCAGAGCTTTCTTTGAGGTCGGATGAAGATCACCGGTTGTCACTTCCAGAGGGATACTTGCCTGTTCTGCCGCTTCCCGTGCGATAATCAGACTATCGCCATCAAGATGGGCAACGACCCGTGAAAACCCGTGTTTTTTTAGATAGGCGGCAAGGACTTCTGTCACAAACGCCCGCTCTTCTTTGTCCCAGTATCCGGTTACCGGGATATCGTAGTGGGCGGCCGGGTAGATGCGTTCGCACTCACGAGGCACGATGCCCAGCGGTGAGGTGATAATAATCTCGTGGGCACGGTTTCTGATAGCACGGGCAAAGGCGTGGTGACTCTGAGAGAGTGAATAGGGTTTTCTGGCTGAGCAGGGGATGAGAACAGCGACATCGGTACGTGATGGGATAAACCGCTCAAGGATACGCTCAGCGAACCTTTTTACCTCCGGTCGGTTGATCGATTCGGCACTATTGGCCTGAAGTGTTGCGTTTCGCACCACCGGTGTATATGCTTCATCTGCCGGATAGGCACGGTCAAGGCGTCGCAGAATGCCAACCTGAGAAGCATCTGCCCGGCACCGGCGTTCCAGCAGTTCACGGAGCTGGCCGCGTTTGATATACTGCCGGACCACAGCACATTCCTGATCCAGCGCGAGGCGGTTGTGGAGCTGTAAACTGCCGGTTTTGCAGCCTTCACAGAAACAGGTGCCGGCGCCAAACCACTCGGCGGCCGGGAAAACGCCGTCAACCGTGCAGAATTTATCCTGAACAGTGGCAAGGTCCACGGCGGTATAGTCGAACAGGTCAAAGCCGGAGGCAATGAGGGTCGCCACATTCTGAGGAAGGGCCGACGCCGGGGCGTACCAGATTGCGTCGGGTGGATAATTTTCACGCAGAGCAAGTAATGATTCGGTATAGAGGCGTGGGTTGCTGAGGGTTGTATGCCAGTTTGCGACTAACACAATACTACCGGGCACGGGTTGTTGTGCAACGGCAGGGTGGGCAATTGTCACGGTTTCATTGGGTGTTGGGAGGCTGTCAGTGAACGGCCCGTTCTTTTCAGTAATGGGCACGTTGGAAAACGGTCCCGGCAGGTCGTCAGCTTTCAGAAACGCCTCGCGTTCAAGGGCACAGGGCAGCGTTATTTTTTCGTCTCCGATGACTGTAGTTCCGCTACGGGCAAAGCCACAGCGCCTTATAATATCATAGTTCGGCATAGGTAACCTCCAGACCGGCAAGCTCACGCTCGGTTACCGGTTGCCACTCTTCCGGGCAATAGACGGTAAATGAGGATTCCGGGTGAGTCTCAATCATATGGCGGATACCGAGGCACCCAGCCGTCACCATTGCTTCGTCCCAGTCCGGAATCTCACACATGCCGACGGGGAAGACCTCATTCATTTCTGGGGGGTAGGGGCCAAATGGTGGCTTAAAGAAGAAGACGGTATCATAATCATTCTCTTCAGGTGCTTCGCCAGTCATCGAGATAAATGTCTGTTTCCCGGTTTCAAAGCGTTCGGTAAGGCGGTGGTAGCGTAACACTTCAGTCCGGCGGCAACTCTCGGTTCCCCGGTAAAAGAAGCGTCGTTTGGTCACACGGTCAGAGGATTCAAGTTCTTCGGCATGTTCCAGAAGCGCCCGGTATCCTGCCAGCAGTTTCGGATGGCTCCGGCAGCGCTCATCTACGAGTTCCCAGAGCGTGCCGTCCACAATCGCCTGCCGTATGGTGGCAATCTCTCCAATAGTTACCTGAAGATTGTGCATGGCGAGCAGTTTTTCGCGGTCCGGGTGGTTTTTGAGTTCCTGTGCTGTGTGAGTCCGGCAGACTGAACAGCAACAGGGAAGTTCCTGCAAATCTTTTAGGTGAAGCGTGCCCTTTGTTGTCATATACCGCCCTTCACGGGCATAGAGGGCGTAGGCCGCCGAATCAAAGACATCGCAGCCCATTGCGGTCGCAAGAGCGAGCATTGCCGGGTGGCCTGCGCCAAAGAGGTGCACGCAGGTCGAGGGTGAGAGACCGCGTTTTGCTGCGAGGACGACTTCCACGAGTTCACGGTACCGGTAGCTTTCCATCAGCGGAACGACGGCACCAATTGGTGTAAAACGGGCACCGAGTTCAGATACAGCTTTTCCTGCCTCTTCTCTCAGGTCCAGATAGGACGCTCCCTGTACGGGCGCAGCCAGATGGCCGTCAGGAATAATTGCCATCGCCTCTTCGATACGCTCCATCGTAACCCTGAGTTCTTCAGTGGCACGTTCTTCCTCGACGTCCGGGTGGGTTGCGATATCCATCGGCACAATGATTTCGCTGCCAATGTCACGCTGGAACTGTACCGTTTCAGAATTGGTGAAGGTTACGTCGCCGTAGATCGACTGCTGAAAAGCGCCGGAATCCGTCATAATGACGCCGTCAAAACCAAGGACGTCATGAAGACCTCTCTCCAGTGCATCCTCACGGAATTTCTTGCTTTTTGAGAAGATGTAGGCGTTGGTGATGAG
>Ga0222639_1000752_pt1 | contig 14288 bp, 15 predicted proteins | sample AntAcemetagen185_FD_179863 | JGI IMG/M metagenome (GOLD analysis project Ga0222639, IMG submission 179863) | Saline water microbial communities from Ace Lake, Antarctica - #185 | ecosystem: Environmental > Aquatic > Non-marine Saline and Alkaline > Saline | place: Antarctica: Ace Lake...
GCGGCTGCAGGCGGACAGCTTCACTGACGCGAAGCCCGGCGCTGTATATGGTCTTCAATAAGACCTGGTGTTTAAAATTGCTTGCGGCATCAAACAGCCGCTTTACTTCTTCCATGCTAAAAACAACCGGCAGTTTCTTAATCCGGGGTCGAGGAGGGATATGAAACCGTGTTTCATCCCATTTGCAAACATTTTTGTAAAAACAGATAATTCCTGAAAAATAGTTGTTGCATGATCCCCATGCAAGTTTGCGATCTTTGATAAGATAAAGCAGATAGGCTTGAATTTGTTCATTGGTCAAAGTGTCGGGGGGTTGGTTGTGAAATTTTGATAAAGTCTCAACACTGAACAGATAACTGCGTTTGGTGTGCTCCGAGAATCGGTGCAGCGTCATGTAATCCATAAATCTGGTTCTGAGTTCACTGGACATAATCATACCTCCTTGAAAAAGTTATTAAGAAATAAACATTTACCAGGGAGATATTGTATTAGATTTTGGTTGTTTCAGAAATTTCTTTTTGGTATGGATAGATATTGTTCGTTGGACGGTTGTGAGGTGTCTCCGCGAAGCGGTTCAGTTCAGAGCCTTTTAAAATCATTTCTGTTAAAAATATACGACCTTAACGGAGGGGTAAGACGAATCAAAAAGATTCGCTACTCTTTTTCCGGCAGATCAGAGATTAAATTTGTGTCGAAAGGTGTGCTGTCCTGTTTTGCAACCCGTGTTATTGCTTCTTCGTTGTATTCGTTTGTCATTGAATTTACCGGTGTAATGGTGCTTCCGTTCATTTCAAAGACGGTCCAGAGTGTTCCCGTATGGTTCGGCACATTAAAGGTGTCTGCAAGGGTACTGCCTTTGTAAACCTTTACCTGAGCTCCGGAAATTGAAAGTGCTGTAGAGGATTCTGCATATTTGTTAGAATAATCATGAACCGAGAACCTGTAAGTGCCGCTTAACTGGGAATATATGGTGGTGGTTTCAGGACCGTAGCTGACCCTGTCGTCCAGATCCAGATCGGCATTTCCATCCAGACTTTCTGGCTGGCTATAATACACATGAAATTTTTCACCAGCGTCAAGGGGGCCGGTCAAGTGAGAGTCCAGGTCAGGAGGTGCGGCTCCCCAGGTCAGTATTATTCTTGTCTGGGCATCTCCTATTGTGGGTGTAATGGTTCCATTCTGGTTTGGGTTTGTTTGTCCACCGATACAGGTCAGGGTAAAGTATGCTTTTGTATATTCATCTTTGATGATCTCTCCGGTATAATTACCGCCATTGCAGGTAACGGAAAATGATCCGTCTGAAAGTGCTGTTGCCGTGGTGATAACAGCACCTGAAATTGTATTGATTCCCTTTCTCAGGCTGATTTCTGCTCCGGGAACGCCTTCACCGGTAAAGGCATTGGTTATTGTTCCGCTAACCGTTCCTGAGCCTGTATAGGCGTCAGCCAGCTGCAGAATCGTTTCCAAATAGGTTGTTTCGTTATCGGTGATGCCTATGTTTTTATATGTGACTGTCAAATAGTCGGTCATTTCTACTGTAATCGCGTAACCTGATTCTGCGTCAGCTTCTAGAGAATAAGCTCCAGATGAATCCGTTTGGGCCTGATTTATGGTAATGCTGTTTTTAATCAGTGTAATGGCTGCGCCTTCTACAGGCAGATTTGTAACAGCATCTTTTACAATTCCTTTAATTGTTCCCGGGAGAAAACAGGAGCTGACGCCGCATAGAAAAATTAAAAGACAAGGGAGGAGACAAAGTGTCAATTTTGAATTTATTGATCTTTGTTTCATAGAGTTGTATTTCCTTTTATAAAATAAAAGAAGCAGAGTTTTTTTGGCTCTGCTTCTTGATTTATCCTGTATCCGTTAAGCGTAATACAGCAATCCTGTTGATGAAAAATAACTATTTTTTTGGAGGAATGATTGCGTCTTTACAGGCTTTTGCAACTCTGAACTTGACCACTGTTTTAGCCTTTATTTTAATGGCTTCTCCTGTCTGGGGATTTCTTCCCATGCGTGCTTTGCGTTTCTGCAGTACAAGTTTACCCAGGCCGGGGACGGTAATGGAACCTTTCTTTTTTGTTTCTTTGTAAGCGATTTCGTTTAAGGTGTCAAAAAAACCGTTTACATCTTTCTTGGTCATTTCCATCTTGTCAGCGATTTGCGCGATTAGTTGTGCCTTGGTGATTGGTTTTGCTTTGTCTGCCATTTGTATCCCTCCTCATTTAATGTTGTTAGGTTGTAACAGCTTAAATAATAGTAGTTGTTTTTAGTTCTACTAATAAATAACGAATAAAGATTTAATGCAAGAAAAATATTCAAAGAAATAAAAAAACAGGGTGACTGTAAGTGACGTTCAAGGGTGGATTAGAGATGTTTTGCCGGCCTGAATCTTTTGTTGAAAAAGGCACCAGCCCGGCAGGGGGGGGATAGATTTTGTGCATTTGGATTTAGACTAGGTCGTAAAGTTAAGCTTATCTCCGGAGATTTCCGTATCAACGGTTACTCTGCTTCCGTCTTTATATTTACCCTCAAGAATCATCATTGCCAGGGAATCCTGAATATGTTTTTGAATGGCTCGTTTTAAGGGTCGTGCCCCATAGACCGGGTCATAGCCGTGGTTTACGATAAAATCCAGTGCTTTATCTGTTAATTCAAGGGTGATCTTTTTACCTTCAAGCCTTTTCCTGAGAAGGTCAAGCTGGATGTTGACTATTTTTTTAATGTGGTTTTTTTCCAGACTGTTAAATATGATAACTTCATCTAAACGGTTTAAAAATTCGGGTTTACATGCCTGGCGAAGAACTTCCATTACTTTTTCGTTACGGCTTTCACTGCTTGTTTCCTGGATTATATTACTGCCAAGGTTTGAGGTCATGATGATGATGGCGTTTTTAAAATCAACGGTTCTGCCCTGGCCGTCTGTTAAACGCCCGTCATCCATTATCTGTAAAAGGATATTAAAGACATCAGGATGTGCTTTTTCAAATTCATCAAAAAGGATAACACAGTAGGGTTTTCTTCTTACGGCTTCGGTTAGATATCCGCCTTCATCATATCCCACATATCCGGGGGGCGCACCTATCAGTCGTGATACGGAGTGTTTTTCCATAAATTCAGACATGTCTATTCTGATCATTGAATGTTCATCATCAAACAGAAATTCTGCCAGAGCCCGTGCAAGTTCGGTTTTCCCAACACCTGTGGGACCGAGAAAAATAAATGAACCCAATGGTCTGTCCGGATCCTGAAGACCGGACCGTTCTCTCCTTACCGCATTTGATATAAGTGTTACGGCATTGTCCTGGCCGATAACACGTTTATTTATGCATTCTTCCATATGTACAAGCTTTTCGATCTCTCCTTCCATCATCCGGCCGGCCGGGATGCCTGTCCATTTTGAAACGATTTCTGCGATGTCATCGGTATCGATCTCTTCCTTGAGCATTTTATTTTCGTTGTTGCTTTCTTCAAGTTTGTTGTTCTCTTTTTCAAGCTCTTTTTGAAGGGCGGAAATGATGGAGTATCTGATCTCAGCGACCTTTTCAAGATCACTGTTGCGTTCTGCGCGCTGTTCCTCAATTTTTGCTTCTTCGATGCTTTCTTTTAAATTCCTTATTGTCTGAAGATCTGATTTTTCTTTCTCCCACTGCTTCTTTTTGTCGCCGTACTTGTTTTTAAGATCTTTGATATCATTGTTAATCGTATTTAAACGCTCTTTTGATGCCTTGTCCTTTTCTTTTTTCAGTGCTTCCCGTTCTATTTCCAGCTGAATGATCTTTCTCTGGACCTCGTCAATCTCTGAGGGCAGTCTGTCGATTTCCATCCGTAAAGATGAAGCCGCCTCGTCACTCAGATCAACAGCCTTATCCGGAAGAAAACGGTTGGAGATATACCGGTGTGAAGGTGTTGCTGCAGCCACAATGGCAGAGTCTTTAATGCGGACACCATGGTGGACCTCATATCTTTCTTTAAGACCGCGAAGGATTGATATGGTGTCCTTAACGGTGGGCTCTTTTACCATAACCGGCTGAAATCTTCTTTCAAGTGCCGCGTCTTTTTCAATGTACTTTCTGAATTCATTAATCGTGGTTGCTCCAATACATCGAAGTTCTCCCCGTGCAAGTGCGGGTTTGAGCATGTTTGATGCATCCACAGCGCCTTCAGCAGCACCTGCACCAACAACCGTGTGCAGCTCATCAATGAACATAATTGTCTGGCCGTTTGATTCCTGTACTTCTTTAAGTACGGCTTTCAGCCGGTCTTCAAATTCACCTCTGTATTTTGCACCTGCCAGCATGGCGCCAAGATCAAGTGAGACCAGCTTTTTTTCCTTTAAGCCTTCGGGCACATCCCCGTTAATGATTCTCTGGGCAAGCCCTTCAACGATTGCTGTTTTACCCACACCGGGTTCTCCGATCAAAACAGGGTTGTTTTTTGTCCTTCGGGAAAGCACCTGTATGACTCTTCTGATCTCAGAATCCCGGCCGATGACAGGATCGAGTTTATCCGCCCGGGCCTGTTCTGTAAGGTCCTTTGCATATTGCTGCAGTGCCTGGTATTTTTGTTCCGGATTTTGGTCTGTGACCCGTTGTGATCCCCGGATTTCTGTTAATGCCTTAAAAAGGGAATTTTTTGATACCCCATGAGAAATAAGAATTTTTGACGCCGGTGTGTCGTGGGCTTCTGATATGGCAAGTATGATATGTTCAATGCTTATATAGTCATCATTTAACTGCTTTGCTTCATTTAAAGCGTTTTCAAGTATTTTGCCTGTTTTGGGGGAGAGGTCGGCTTATTTAATTCCTGATCCTGATATCTGCGGGATTTTCTGAAGTTCCATGTCCAGGCTGTTTGAAATAGAATTAAGGTCTGTCCTGAGTTTTTTAAATACGGTTCCTGCAATTCCGTTATTTTCCTCAAGGATCGACAGCAGAAGATGTTCTGGCTCTATTTGCTGGTGAGAATATTTCTCAGTTATTTTCTGGCAGTTATTAAGGACTTCCTGTGATTTTATGGTAAACTTATCATATTGCATTTAATTTCTCTTTTCCGTTGATTTTATTTGTTCTCATATACAATTTAACATAAGACAGATAAATTTAAAGTCAATATCGGCCGGTTGTTAAATTTCTGTGGGATTCAACTTTAAAGAATGGTATAAAAAATAGTTATTAACTATTAACTGTTGTCGGTGAAAGACATTGTTTAATAAAAAGAAAATAATCGGTCTGCTTTGTCTTATTCTTTTGGCGCCTGCTGCAGTTTCCTGTGCCGAGAAGGATCTGCTTCAGTATGCTTCGGATTATTTAAAAAAAGGCAGATATCTTGAAGCCTTAAGTTTTTATAATGATATAGAGATGAATGTGGATCAATGGCAGGATCAAGAGACAGCCACTTATTATAAAGATCTTGGTGATCTCTATCTTAATTATCTGGGCGACGAGAAAAACGCAATTTCAGTTTATCTTAAATTGATTAAAAGGTTTCCCGATGCCCCTGAAATTTGTTCTGCATATCATAATGCAGCAAAAGCCTTTTTAAGACTGGGGAAAAAAGAGAAGGCTAAGAGGTTTTATCGGTATTTGGAGTTAAATTTTAGTGATTATTTTATAAATAACAAAATTGAAAAAGAGCTGAAAGATTATGAGAGGGGTGAAGGACCTGTTGACAGCACATCTTTTTCTTCCGAACGTCTTTTTCCTTCAAAAATAAGAGTATTGGTTCTCCAGTCAAAAGGCCCGGTTTCTTTTTATTCAGAAGACAATTTTGATCTTTTCCATGATAACGGTTCTCTGATAAAGGGCGTAGTTCCGGGAACAGACACGGTTTTTTCTGCAATGGATGGCAGTCTGTTGCTTGACGGTTTGAATGCGGGTATGTGTGTAAGACTGAGATCAGAGGATGGACAGGATATAAGGGTGAATGACCGGAGCTACCGGGGAGATATCCGGGTAAGCGCAGAGGGGGAGCAGGTATTTGTTGTAAACCATATTGGTCTTGAAGAATATTTATATGGGGTTATCCCAAAAGAGGTTTCGCCGTCATGGCCTGAACAGTCTTTGATGACGCAGGCGGTTGCAGCAAGGACATATGCTTTGTATCATATGCTTAAACGGGAGCATGAAAGCTATGATGTCTTTTCCACGACCTCTTCCCAGGTTTATGGCGGCAGAGAATCAGAGCATCCTGCTGCACGCAAAGCCGTGGATTTAACCGGGGGTGAGGTTCTGATAAATAAGGGAAGGATCGTTCTGGCGCTTTACCATGCAAACAGCGGTGGGAGGACAGAACCGATGGAGAATGTCTGGCACGGAGGGTTTTCATATCTTACAGGTGTTGAAGACAAATTCAGTAAAAACAGGCCGGGATATTCATGGGATAAAAAACTTGAGAAGACTTTAATTGAAGAGGGCTTTGAAAGATTTGGCCTGGATATATCTTCTGTTACAGATATCGTTCCTGTTGAAAGGTCCGGGTCCGGACGTATAAAGAAACTTAAAGTTTATCAAGGCGATGAATATTTTTTTCTTTCAGGAAACAGCTTCAGACTAATGGTGGGCCCTGCAGCAGTTAAAAGCTCAAATTTTACAGTTAAAAAAGAAAAAGAGAGGTTTCTGTTTTTAGGTACAGGTTATGGCCATGGGGTAGGGATGAGCCAGTGGGGGGCAAACAGTATGGCAAAAAAAAGTTATGATTACAGGCAGATCTTAAAATTTTATTATCCCGGGGCTGAGATCGTTAAGATCAAAACTGCACAGCAAATAAAAAATAAAAAAGGGGGCAGGCAATTTTGAAATTTAGAGACTAAACGGGAAGTACTGATAAGGGAAAGAATACCGTCTTTGAAATTTAGTTCCGGGATGTGCGCTGTGTAAATGTGCTGTCCGGTTAAACTTAAAAGCTGAATTAAGAACATTTTATGAAAGAAGGGTAAGAGATGAAAAAGGGCGTCGTCAGTATTTTATTTTTGTTTTTGATGGGATGTGCTTCGGGTTTTGAAAGGGACATGTCTGATTATCGTTTTGTTGTTTCAGGTAAGACGGCTGTGGAAAGTGAAAGAGATGAACTGCGTAAAGTCGTGGAGGATGCGTGGCCGTTAATTAACAATCTGATCTTTTGTGTTAACGCAAACCCGGTGAAAAATATATTTGTTAATTATGAAAAAAGATACATTAAATATTTTAATGAGAACATGTTGAATGCGTTTCATGACCCGGAAAAGGTTAAAAAGATGAACCAGCGCCGGAGAGCGAAAATCGGTAAATATGTTTCCTGTGAGTTTGGGCAGGTTCAGAAAACCTTTAAATATTTTACGATTTTTTATAAGGTAAAGTGTCCAAAGATCAAGGGTACCGGAACTATCCGTATGGTCGTCAAAAGAAATGATGAGGGAAAACTTGAAATAACCTTTCTGTCTTTTCTTCCGTATGAATAGCATGGTGTATAGAGCATAGGGCATGGTGCATAGAGTTGTGGTAATACGTAAAGGTTAAAGTGTCTAAAGTAATTGAAGTATGGTAACGGTTTATGTTTAAACGGCTTAAACAGTTTAAACTGGTTTCAGGATAAATGGCTGACGCTTCTTTTGAAAAAAAAGTGTTTTCTGTTGTGTCTCCTTTTGATCTGACGAAATATAAAAAAAGGTCAGGATCTATAGTTGTTATTTCGCCGCATCCGGATGACGATGTTATCGGGATGGGCGGAAATATGAGAGTTCTTGCTGGTCAGGGTTTAAATGTTTTTTCGATCTATGTCTCTGATGGGACGTCAAAAATATTTAAAGAGCCGGGGAATCATAAGCTTTCTGCGGTAAGACAGAAGGAAGCCCTTGATGCGCTTCGTGTTGTCAGGGCAAAAGCCGGGATATTTTTAAATTATAAGAGCCGCAATCTTACGGAATCCTTAATTGTTAAAGATATTAAAGCTGTCCTTGATTATTTAAGGCCCGAAACAGTATATCTGCCTTCTCCTTTTGAAAGGCATTACACACATTTAAAGGTAACAGAGCTGACGGTTACAGCCGTCAGGCAGCTGAAAAATTACTCTCCTGAACTATGGGGGTACAGTGTGTGGGGCGGTTTTTTCGGGGGGAAGGAGATGCTTACTGTTGATATATCAAAAGTAATAAATTTTAAAAAAAAAGCAATATCTATGCATAAAAGCCAGCTTAAATATAAAGATTATGTTTCAGGGATGATCGGTAGAAACAGGTACGAAGGTGTATTTCTTGAGACGCATTTGAAGAACAGCTTTGAATATGCGGAAACTTTTGTTAATATGAAAGAACTGGTCTCAAACAGGAGGCTTAGTCTTAAGGGGTTTATGAAAAGAACGGGAAGCTTTTACCCGAAAAATTTCTGACAGCAGGAAAGGATACAAGATGGAAGAAAGTACCGGAACAGCACAGGAAGCAGTGCAGGATGTAAAATGGTATAACAATCGTGCAAAGGTTATTTTTTCCCTGCAGGCATTTCCGCCTCTGGGTATTTATGCATTGCTGAGAAGTACAGCATTTACCACCGTACAAAAATGGCTGGTGGTTTTAGGCGTTTCAGCCCTGATCGGACTTTTTATTGTTACCGGGATCGGCGCAAAGATGAACGCGTTTGTATTCGGACTTTTTAAGTAGGGTATCCTTTCTCCCTTTTGATGTGCCGGGATACTGGATACACTGTCCACTGTTTAGTGCGGGGTAGCTGTAAACTATTAACAATTAGCTGCTTTTATGCCAGCACTCCCCCCATATTTTTTATCTCTATGCGTATTGAATTGCTCTCCGGACTGTCAGCGACATGCTGTGCGATATTGTCAAAGGCATGCTCATTTATTTTTCTCTGTTTTGCGATGTATCTGACGGACCGGAGGATGTCCTCATGTTCTGTCAGCCGTTCGGCTGTTCCTTCGATGATAACTGCTTTATAGCTTGCATAGTCCCATCCACACTCACATATTTTAAAAACCGCATTGGAATTATTGATGATGCACTGAGCCATTCTGCCGCCGGGTTTTGAGCCGCAGTAAATATATTTACCGTCTGTGCCGTATGACAGTTCAACGGCATAGGGCTTGTCTTTCTCAACACCGATCAATGTTCCCCATGTCCATGTTCTAATAAATTCCATGATCTCATCATTTGTCATGTCTCTCATATTTCCGGTCCTTTCTTTTATTGAAAAAAATATCACTTATGTGTAAAGTTAACTAAACAAAAATATAAAACAGGATAATATTAAAAGATCATGAAGGCAATAATTCTTTCTGCCGGTTACGGGACGAGATTAAGACCTCTAACCAATTCTGTGCCGAAGCCCCTTGTGCCCGTTGCGGGTACGCCAATGCTGTCGCATATTATTATGAATTTAAAAAATCAGAATGTTTCCGGTATGGGTGTAAATATTCATCATAAGGTTAAGATGATGGAGGACTACTTAAACCGGGATCATGCAGATTATAATATAACACTTTCATATGAGAATGAGATTCTGGGTGTTGCCGGGGGCATCGGCGGATTCCGGGAATATCTAAAGGACGAAGATGCTTTTATTGTGCATAACGGAGATATTTTAAGCAATATATCCTTAAGCGGGCTGATGTGTGAGCATAAAAAAAACAGGTCTTTATGTACCATGATTCTTCAGGATAATGCTTTGTACAATAATGTTTCAGTGGACAAAAACAATAATATCGTTGATCTAAGGGGTGTTCTTCGTCCCGGTAAGATAGACCGGTCTCTTGCGTATACCGGAATTTCTTTTATGAGCAGTGATATTTTAAGCCGTATACCGGAAGGCGCATCTGATCTGGTTCCTTTTTTGCTTGATATCATAAAAAAAGAAAAGGGCTTGGTAAAGGCGGTGGTTGTGGAGGGCTGTGCATGGATGGATGTGGGTACAATAAAAAATTATTTTTTGGCCCATAAAGAAATACTTATTAACAAAAAGCCCCTTATAGATAAAAAACGGGTGCCAAAGGATGCGTGTTTTCTTGGAGAGAACGCTGTTATCGGTGAGGATGTCAGCTTTTCCGGATATGTCTCTGCCGGCAGGAATACCGTTTTTAAAAAAGGCTGCAGCGTAGAGAACTGTATTTTATGGGATAACGCTGTAGTTGAAGAAAAAGCAGTAATAAAGAATTCAATCGTCGGGGAAGGCTGGATCGTTGATGGAGCTTGATGAACAATTAAAGAAAAAAATAAGCCGCTTTTTGAAGAAAAACAATATATCTCCGTTTGCTAAAGATGATGATTTTATCCTTCTTGCCGGCGGCGGGTCTGACAGATGCTATTACCGGATTCTTGCCGAAGACAGCTCCTTTGTACTGATGGTCTCTCCTGCAGGTAAGCGTGAGATCACAGCTTTTATAGATGTGGGAAAATTCCTTTTTAATACAGGTATCGGCGTTCCTGAGATGATTGATGTCGATGCAGAAGGTTGTATGGTTCTGCTGGAAGATCTGGGTGATAACAGTCTTTATAAGGTTTTATCTAATGCCGGGAGCGAAAAGGATGTTATTAAATATTATAAAAAAGTTCTGATGTTTATGGCAGAGATGCAGATCAGGCCTTCTTTAAGCTTTGACCGGTGTAATTATCTAAAACACAGGTTCTTCGGATATGAAGCGTTCAGGTGGGAAACTGATTATTTTATTGAATGTTTTGTGAGGCAGTTCTGCGGAATGTCCCTCACCAGGGAGAGTGCCCTGGAAGATGAGCTTAACCATCTGGCTTCTACTCTGGATAAGGAGCCGAAATATTTTATGCACAGGGATTTCCAGTCACAAAATATTCATTTTAAGAACGGGTGTGTGAAAGTCATTGATTTTCAGACCGCAACCAAGGGCCTTTTACAGTATGACCTGGCCTCTTTGCTTAAGGATGCGTATTTTGTAATTGATGAAAAAACGAGAGATGCACTTGTTGATTTCTATATGGACGTTCTGACTGAAAAATGGGACATAAAAATTGACCGGCAGGAATTTGTTAAAACTTTTCACCTTGCCGGTCTGCAGAGAAACATGCAGGCTCTGGGTGCCTTTTCTTTTCTCGGGCTCCAAAAGGGTAAGAAAAATTTTATCCAGTATATTCCCGCGGCTCTTTCCAGTCTCAAAGAAGCGCTGCTTATTTTACCGGAATACTCTGTGTTAAAAGATACTGTTTTAGCGGCCGTTAAATTAACTGAAAATAAAGATATTTTTCACATGCTCTAATATTCTGACAGGAGATTTTTGATGGCAGAACTTTATAAAATTTTTAAGGCGGCTGTTGATTTTAAAGCTTCTGATATTCACGTATCACCGGGAGAGCCTTACATCCTTCGTCGTTTTGGAAAACTCAGAAAAGTTAAAAGTGATGTGCTGACGCCTAAAAAATGTCTGCAGCTTGTTAACGAGCTTTTGTCTGAGGATCAGCAGGAGAAACTTAAAAAAGAGATGCAGCTTGACTTTGCTGTTGAGGTAGAGGGCCTTGGCCGGTTCAGAGGCAGCGCGATGCTGCATAATGTGGGACTGGGTGCTTCATTCCGTATCATTCCTGATAAAATACCGTCTTTTGAAGAGCTTGGATTGCCTGAGATCGTGGAAAAGGTTCTGGATAATCATCAGGGGCTGATACTGGTTACCGGGGCAACAGGACAGGGGAAATCAACAACGCTTGCGTCGATGGTGGATTATATAAATACCAACCGGGCCCACCATGTCCTGACGGTTGAGGATCCCATTGAATTTATTCATCCCTTAAAAAAAGGCGCGGTCAACCAGAGACAGCTCGGCACCGGTACGCTGTCATATGCGAATGCATTAAGGGGGGCGTTAAGGCAGGACCCTGATGTTATCATGATCGGTGAGCTTCGTGATCTTGAGACCACTGAGCTTGCTATCTCAGCTGCTGAAACAGGTCATCTTGTCGTCGGAACCCTGGCCACATCAAGTGCGCCTAAAACCATTGACCGTATTATCGATTCCTTTCCTCCGGGCGGACAGGGGCAGGTCAGGGCAATGCTTTCTGAAGCTTTAAAGGCGGTGGTCACGCAGCGTTTAATCCCGGGTAAAGACGGCAGTACCATGGTGCTCGCCGCTGAAGTTCTTATCGGGACGCTTCCCATGGCGAATCTTATTAGGGATGGGAAGGTTTTTCAGATACCTTCAATGATGCAGACCGGCAAAGCCGTTGGTATGCAGGTCATGGATGATTCCATCCAGACGCTTTATGAGGATGGCAGGATAAGTGCTGCAGAAGCGTATAAGAATGCAAACAATTCCGCCCGTTTTAAGCCTTTTTTGGATAAGGAGAATGAGGGGAAGGAATGAAAAGGAGCGCTGAAGCTATAGGAGCGGCTTACAGCCTCGAAGAGCGCTTTCCACCCTCCGTAGCTTTAGCTACTGCGGAGGACGGGCGCTTGAGGAGCGGTCTTTCGACCTTGAGGAAACATCAAATACATAAAGACATGATTTGAGAATTGCGGCACGGATTATTATTTAAATGGAGAGATTTTATGGCCAGGATAGATGCGTTTTTCAGGGAGATGAAGGAAAAAGGGGCAAGTGACCTTCATATGGTGATCGGTTTTCCTCCCATGTTTCGTTTAAGCGGAGAACTGGTAAGAACGGATCATCCGGTTCTTACCCCGGAGTCAAACAAAGAGATCCTGTTTGAGCTTTTAACCCCTGAACAGCAGAAATATCTGGAAGAAAACCGCGATTTTGATATGGCCTATGAAATTAAAGGGATTGCAAGGTTCCGCTGCAACTTTCTGTATCATCATCGAGGTGTTGGTGCGGTTTTCAGGATTATTCCCAGTGATATTCTCACCATGGAGCAGCTTAACCTGCCGGAGGCAGTAAAAACGATTGCAGCTTTTAACCGGGGGATGGTTCTTGTTACCGGACCCACCGGAAGCGGTAAGTCAACTACCCTTGCAGCCATAATCGACCATATTAATGATGTCCGTGATGCCCATATTATAACCATTGAAGACCCGCTTGAGTTTGTTCATCCCAACAAAAGATGTCTTTTTACCCAGCGTGAGATCGGCACACATGCCGTGAGTTTTGCAGAGGCTTTAAGAGTTGCCAGCAGGGAGGATCCGGACATTATCCTGGTGGGTGAGATGCGTGACCTGGTAACGATATCCCTGGCGCTTACCTGTGCTGAGCTCGGAATACTTGTTTTTGGAACCCTGCATACCAACAGTGCAGCAAAGACCATTGACCGAATTATTAATGCGTTTCCGGCTGAGCAGCAGGAACAGACCCGGACCATGCTTGCGGATTCATTAAAGGCTGTTATTGCTCAGCAGCTTCTTAAAAAGAAGGGCGGTGGACGCTGTGCCGCAAATGAGATACTTATCGGTTCTCCGGCACTTGCAAGCATGATCAGAGAGGGAAAGATAACCCAGATCAGTTCATTGATTCAGACCGGAACGGGTGTGGGGATGCAGACCATGGATCAGCATTTGATGCAGCTTGTTGATGAGGATAAAATCACCCCTGAAGCCGCCTATGAGAAAGCCATTGATAAGAATGTTTTTATCAATATGCTGGATGAGGAGCCTCTGACGGTATAAACGAAGATGCCGTTATGTTGACCCTGGCAATAATTTAAATAACTTTTTCTTCCTTTAACAACTCATACACCGCATCAATTAAATCATCGGTTTTGAAGGGTTTTGAAAAGGTGTAGTCGGCTCCGGAAAATCTGGCTGTTTTTAGACACGTCTTGATCATTCCAAGGCCCATACCGGATATAGCAATTATTTTAATATCAGGGCAGATCCTTTTTATCTCAATTATAATTTCGAATCCTATTTTTTCCGGCATAATTATGTCAGTGATAACCAGATCAACCTGATTGTCATTAAACAGCTTCATGCCTTGCCTGCCATCAATGGCAGTCAGTACCTTAAACCCTTCATCCATAAGCCTTTCTTTTAAAAAGCTTAAGATTGATTTATCGTCATCAATAATTAGAATGTTTGCCATTGATTAAAATTCCTTTAGGTTTAATTGCCTAATGCATACTAAATTTTAATCGGCACAAACCGCAAGAATTATTAGATTTTTTTTGAAAGCAGGCTTTTTTGTGCTAATAATATGGTTTGTAAGAATACTTCATATTATCAGCAGTAATATGGGATCATTTTCGGAGAAAACAAAGTCAAAGAAATGGCACGAACTGAACCGCTTCGCGGAGACACCTCACAATCGCCCAACGAACAATATCTATCCATCTTGCAAAAATTAATTTCTGAAACAATCAAAATCTAATACAATATCTCCCTGGTAAATGTTTT
>Ga0222639_1000755_pt1 | contig 14272 bp, 12 predicted proteins | sample AntAcemetagen185_FD_179863 | JGI IMG/M metagenome (GOLD analysis project Ga0222639, IMG submission 179863) | Saline water microbial communities from Ace Lake, Antarctica - #185 | ecosystem: Environmental > Aquatic > Non-marine Saline and Alkaline > Saline | place: Antarctica: Ace Lake...
GTTGTCAGTTCACAGTTCACAGTTTTTTCAATGAACTATGCAACGATTGAAGTATGTTGAATATTGATTTCAACCGTGAACCGATAACTGTAAACCGCAAACTGCTACTAATTAAGATTTTTGTTACGAGTATCAAAACAGCTGAAAAGGAACAGAAATAAATTGAGGAGCAAAGCGACATCATTATTCGATGTTCGATGTTCGATGTTCGATGTTGGACGTTCATCTTTTAAAACAACTTGGCGCTTATGATACCTGAACTTTATGACCTGAACTTTTTAAAAGGAAAATTTTATGAAGCTGCTTAAAATTGATCATCTTGGGATTGCTGTAAACAGTATTGATGAAGCGAAAAGCTTATGGAAAAATTTAGGCCTTGAACTTGAAGGTACTGAGACAGTTAAGGAACAGAAGGTGACGACTGGATTTTTCACTGTTGGTGAAAGCGAGGTTGAACTTCTGGAGCCTGTTGATTCTGATGGCCCTGTTGCAAAATTTCTTGAAAAAAAAGGAGAGGGAATACACCATGTAGCTTTTCGCGTTGAAAATATTGTAGAGGCGATAGAAGAATTAAAGCAAAATGGTATAAGGCTTATTGATGAAAAACCGAGAACAGGGGCAGGAGGCGCAAAGATAGCTTTTCTGCATCCAAAATCAACAAACGGAGTTTTGATTGAGTTGTGCGAGAGATGAATCAGTGGTCAGATGGTAGGTTGGGATCGGCTTCGCCTTCAGGCTCGGCGGGCGGGTCGCTTAGCCGGTTTATAAATTGGTAGAATACCTTATTCAAAATTCGATGTTCGATGTTCGATGTTGGACGTTCATCTTTTAAAACAACTCTGAACTCTTTAAAAGGAAATATATTATGTTCGAAAAGCCGGATAAACAAAAATGGTCTGAGCTTGCGGAAAAAGAGCTCAGGGGCAGATCTCTGGAATCGCTTGAGTGGATGACACCTGAAGGAATACCGGTAAAGCCTCTTTATACTGCCAGCGATCTGGAAGGTCTTGAATCTTTAAATACCTTTCCAGGATTTGCTCCATATACACGTGGTGTCAAGGCTACCATGTACACTGGCCGTCCCTGGACTATTCGCCAGTATGCTGGTTTTTCCACTGCAAAAGAATCTAATGAATTTTACAGAAAAAATCTTGCCGCAGGCCAGAAAGGACTTTCCGTAGCCTTTGATCTGGCTACCCACAGAGGCTATGACTCGGATCATCCAAGGGTAATTGGGGATGTCGGGAAGGCTGGCGTAGCAATTGATTCTGTAGAGGATATGAAGGTTCTTTTTGACAGGATTCCTCTTGATGAAATGTCTGTTTCCATGACTATGAACGGTGCTGTACTTCCTGTTCTGGCTGGATATATAGTTGCCGCGGAAGAGCAGGGCGTGTCTCAAGACAAGTTAAAGGGTACAATTCAAAACGATATATTAAAGGAATATCTGACAAGAAATACATATATATATCCCCCAAAACCCTCCATGAGAATAGTTTCCGATATAATTAAATTTTGCTCAAAAAATATGCCGAAATATAATACAGTCAGCATAAGTGGTTATCACATGATGGAGGCGGGAGCGAATTCTGTTCTTCAAACAGCTTTTACGCTTGCCGATGGTCTGGAATATGTAAAAGCGGCCATTGCAGCGGGACTTGATATTGATGATTTTGCCCCGCGCCTTTCCTTTTTCTTCGGCATAGGCATGAACTTTTTTATGGATATCGCAATGTTAAGGGCTGCCCGTTTTTTATGGGCTGAAACAATAAGCCGGTTTAACCCTGAGAATTCCAAATCTCTAATGCTTAGAACCCACTGCCAGACTTCCGGATGGAGTCTTACACAGCAGGATCCTTATAATAATATTGTACGCACAACCCTTGAATGTATGTCTGCAGTACTTGGGGGAACCCAGTCGCTTCATACAAATTCGTTTGACGAGGCTGTGGGGCTTCCAACGGAACTGTCAGCAAGGGTTGCCAGAAATACACAGCTAATCGTTCAGGAAGAATCCCAGGCATGTCATGTAATTGATCCGCTTGGCGGCTCCTATTATGTTGAAGCACTGACTGCTGGAATAGTCAGGGAATCCAGAAAGATAATGAAGGAGGTCGAAGAACTTGGCGGTATGGCCATGGCAATTGAGTCCGGTATGCCCAAGATGAGAATAGAGGAATCATCTGCCAGAAAGCAGGCCAGAATAGATCAGGGCAAAGACGTTATAGTAGGTGTAAACAAATATCAGAGAGAGGAAGAGGATCCCATTGATGTTTTAGAAGTTTCAGACTCTATTCGCGATGAACAGATAGCAAGATTAAAAGAAATAAAGAAAAAGCGTAACAGCGCGGTTCTGATAAAGTCTCTTGAGGCTGTTACAAAATGCGCTGAATCCAAAGGGAATCTTCTTGAAGCATGCATAACAGCTGTTAGAGCAAGAGCTACGGTCGGGGAGATTACAGATGCCATGGAAAAAGTTTTTGGAAGGTATGTTGCTACAACCCAGTGTATATCCGGAGTCTATGCCTCTGAATACAGAGACAGTGAAATAATATCTTCAATAAGAAAAAGAACCGGTGCTTTTATGGAAAAACATGGAAGAAGGCCGAGAATACTTGTTACAAAAATGGGACAGGACGGCCATGACAGGGGGATTAAGGTTGTTGCAACAGCATATGCTGATTTTGGATTTGATGTTGATATAAGCCCCATGTTCCAGACGCCGGAAGAAGCCGCAAATATGGCTGTTGAAAATGATGTTCATGCAGTTGGAGTTTCCAGCCTTGCTGCCGGCCACAAAATTTTAGTGCCTCAGCTTATTGATGCTCTGAAAAATAAGGGCGCCGGGGATATTATAGTATTTGTCGGGGGCGTGATACCCCCTGGTGATTATGATTTCCTTTATAATGCAGGCGTAAAAGGCATATTCGGCCCTGGAACAGCTCTGACAGAATCTGCGAATAAGACGCTGAACGTGTTGGAAGGAAAGTGTTAAGTGTCAGGGGATAGAGGATTGAAAAAAGATGAACATCGAACGGATTAAAAGATGAACGTCCAACATCGAACGTCCAACATCGAATTTTGAATGGGAAAAGATAAGGGTAAAAGTTAACGGTTGTCAGTTCACAGTTCACAGTTTTTTCAATGAACTATGCAACGATTGAAGTATGTTGAATATTGATTTCAACCGTGAACCGATAACTGTAAACCGCAAACTGCTACTAATTAAGATTTTTGTTGCGAGTATAAAAACGGCTGAAAAAAAACAGAAATAAATTGAGGAGCAAAGCGACATCGATGTTCGATGTTGGACGTTCATCTTTTAAAACAACCTAACATCTAAAACCTATATTTAAATGAACAGACCTCAGAATAAAGTTCAATATTATGTCCAGGGAGTGCTTAAGCAGGACAGGTTTATACTTGCAAAGACCATTACCCTGATTGAAAGTTCTCTTGATGCTCATCAGGAAATCGCAGGGGCTATAATAGACCGTCTGCTTCCTTATACTGGAAAGGCCATTCGATTGGGAATAACCGGTGTTCCAGGCGCAGGCAAGAGCAGTTTTATTGAAAGCCTTGGCATTACCCTTATAAAAAAAGGTCATAATCTGGCTGTTCTTGCAGTTGATCCCAGCAGTACCAGGAGTGGAGGAAGCATATTAGCGGACAAAACCCGCATGGAGAAGCTGGCTGTTGAAAAAAAGGCTTTTATCCGGCCCTCTCCTTCAGGCGGTACTCTTGGAGGTGTTGCAAGAAAAACCAGAGAGACGATGCTTATATGTGAAGCAGCTGGATTTGATGTAATTATAATCGAGACAGTTGGAGTGGGCCAATCTGAGACTGCTGTGGCATCAATGGTTGATTTTTTTCTGGTTCTCATGCTGGCAGGGGCCGGAGATGAAATACAGGGTATTAAAAAAGGTGTTTCTGAACTGGCTGATGCTATAGTAATAAACAAGGCTGATGGCGATAATACTGTAAAATCAGAAAGGGCAAAAAAGGATTATGAGACAGCACTGCACTTTTTAGGCTCGTTTTCTCCGATCTGGAAACCACCTGTTTTAACATGCAGCGTTCTTGAAATGAAGGGTATTGACAAGATATGGGAAACTGTTTTAGACCACAGGCAACTTTTTGAAGCTGCGGGTGAGCTGGAAGCAAAGCGTAAGCTCCAGGCTGTTGACTGGATGCGGTCTTTGTTAGAGGAGGGGCTTAAACAAAGGTTTTATAGTAATCATGATGTTAAAAATATGCTGCCGAAGATAAAAAGAGATGTTGAGAAAGGCATAATCGCTCCGGCAAATGCAGCGCAGAAATTGCTTGGATTTGAGAAGTGCCTAAAGTGAGCTAAAGTGAGCTAAAGTGCCTAAAGTTGAGGAATGCGCCTTTGGCGCAGGCAATTTTATATAAAAAATGCAGGGTGCATTTTATGCAACATCACTATACCGCCTGAGTTTAATTTTGGCGCAGAATCTTGCGGGCGGGGTAAACCCGCCCCTACGGGTTTTTGGACTTGATGCGGGGCTGGAATGACTTTTTTTACGAAAATTCTTTTTCATGTTTTTCTTCGTGATCTTCGTGGTAAAAAATAATACACATTTGTGTTGCGAGACCTTTGAAAAATGTTCAATTTTGCTCAAGTTCAAGGAAGGCGACCAAATTTTAAATCAGGTTTAAACGTAGGAATACATTGAGTATTTCGAGGCTTAAAATTTGAGCCTGACGCAGTAATTGGGCAAAAGGGGAGGTTTTGCAAAGGTCTCGTTGCACCACGGACATAAAACAATAAAAGTTTAAAGCGTCTGAAGTACCTGAGGTTAAAGTATGCACCTTTAGCGCTGTCAGTTTTATATAAAAGATGGAGCGAAGCGACTCCATAACTTTAGGCATTTTAGGCATTTTAGCTCACTTTAGGCACTTGTAACTTGCTTAATGAAAGGAAACAGATAATGGGTATTGTGGATGATAAAATAAGACGCCTGAGAGAGATGGAAGAAAAAATCCTGAAGATGGGCGGAGAAAAAGCGGTGGCAAAGCAGCATGAAAAAGGGAAGCTCACTGCAAGAGAGAGATTAAACATTTTATTTGATCCTGGAACATTTCGAGAGATGGATATGTTTGTTTCGCACAGATGCGTAAATTTTGGAATGGAAAAGATTGAAATTCCTTCTGACGGCGTAATAACAGGACACGGTCTTGTGAACGGAAGACATGTTTTTGCTTTTTCTCAGGATTTTACTTCCAGAGCCGGCAGCCTGGGTGAAATGCATGCAAAAAAAATATGCAAGGTCATGGATCTTGCCCTGAAGGCAGGTGTACCCTTTGTAGGCATTGATGATTCAGGCGGTGCCAGGATACAGGAGGGGGTTGATGCTCTTTCCGGATACGGGGAAATATTTTTTCGTAATTCAGCCTCATCCGGTGTTATTCCGCAAGTCTCGGCGATTATGGGACCCACGGCCGGAGGAGCGGTTTATTCACCTGCCATGACAGATTTTATTTTTATGGTAAAAGGCAGCAGTTATATGTTTATCACAGGTCCGGAGGTTATCAAGTCCGTGACCGGAGAAAATATTACTTTTGAAGATCTTGGCGGAGCAATGGCTCACAATGAAAAAAGCGGTGTAGCTCATTTTGCATGCGAAAGCGATGAAGATGCAATAAATCGTATAAAAAAGCTTCTTGCATATCTGCCTTCAAATAACATGGAGGACCCGCCACTGGAAAATACAGGAGACAGCCCTGTTAGAACAGATCCTGAGCTTAATAAAATTATTCCTGATAATCCCAACCAGTCCTATGATATGAAGGATATTATTTACTCGATCGTTGATAATGGCGAGATTTTTGAACCTCATGAGCATTATGCTAAAAATATAATAGTTTGTTTTGCAAGGCTTAATGGAAGGGCTGTCGGAATTATTGCCAATCAGCCCAAGTTTCTGGCAGGATGCCTTGATATTGACGCTTCGGATAAGGCTACTCGGTTTATACGTTTTTGCGATGCTTTTAACATTCCCATATTGACCATAGCAGATGTGCCGGGTTATCTTCCGGGAAGCGAGCAGGAGTGGGGAGGAATTATCCGTCACGGCGCAAAACTGCTTTGGTGTTATTCAGAAGCAACAGTTCCAAAACTTCTTCTTATTACTCGCAAGGACTATGGAGGCGCGTATATTGCGATGTCTTCAAAACATCTGGGCGCAGATATGGCTTTTGCATGGCCAGGCGCGCAGATAGCTGTAATGGGGGCAGAAGGAGCAGCCAATATTATTCACCGTAGAGAAATTAAGGCATCAGAAGATCCTGTTGCAAAGAGAAGTGAAAAAATCAGGGAATACGAAGACCTTTTTTCAAATCCTTTTTGTGCTGCAGGCAGGGGATATATTGATGCGGTGATTATACCAAGTGAAACAAGAAAACATTTGATTGAGGCTCTGGAGGTTATGTGCACCAAGCGTGAGACAAGACCGCCGAAAAAACATGGAAACATTCCGACTTAACTGGTCGTGTGGTCGAGTGGGGGAATTAAGTAAACCTAATGGAAAACAGTAAAAAAAAAGCAGCGGCAATTTCTGCAGTAATGGCCTATATTAAAACACAGGAGGAGGCTGTTGCTATGCAGCCGGTTTCAGTTTTAAATCAGGCGGGTTCTGCGTCTAATCAGGTCCCTTTAAATCTGTGGGGTGTAAGCGGAAGGCAGGCCCAGATGCAGATTCGGAACCTTATGCAGATGAAGACTTTTCAAAGGCAAAGTTATAAGTGACTAAAGTCAGCTAAAGTATATTAAATAAAGTGAGCTAAAGTGCCTAAAGTGAGCTAAAGTGCCTAAAGTGAGCTAAAGTGCCTAAAGTGACTAAAGTGCCTAAAGTTAAGGAATGCACCTTCGGTGCTGCTAATTTTAAAGCTATAAATGTCTAAAGCAATGTGGTGGGCCACTGGCCATCTTTACTTCGATTTCTACAAAACTTTAACATACTTTAGCTCACTTGCAGTTTTATAATAGGCAGAATTCCTTAACTTTAGGCACTTTAGCTCACTTTAGGCACTGTCTTTTCTGTTTTAGGCATTTTAAAAAGGAGAACTATTAAATGGGTGATCATAATAAGGTAGAGATGACTACAATGGATTACAGCAAGGACAGGGCTAAGGCAGCAAAACCTGTTAAAATAATGGATTTATCCCTGCGTGATGGCCATCAGTCTTTGTTTGCCACAAGGGGGCGTACAGAGGATATGATTCTTGTGGCTGAAATGATGGACCAGGTTGGATTCTGGGCTGTAGAAACATGGGGAGGCGCTACCTTTGATACAATGCATCGGTTTTTGAATGAGGACCCATGGGAAAGAATCAGAACTTTAAAAAAATATTTTAAAAACACTCCCATGTCCATGCTGCTCAGGGCTCAGAACCTGGTAGGTTACAGAAATTACGCCGACGATGTTGTCAAAGCGTTTGTTGACAGAGCTGCCGCAAACGGTATTGATGTTTTCAGGACATTCGATGCCTTAAATGACTTTCGTAATTTTGAGACGGTTGTTCCTGTTATCAAGAAATGCGAAAAACATTTTCAGGGCTGTATATGCTTTTCAATAACCGAACCGCGTATGGGCGGAGACGTCTATAACCTTGAATATTATGTAAATAAAGCAAAAGACCTTGAATCAATGGGTGCGGACAGCATTTGCATAAAGGATATGGCCGGAATGTTATCTCCCTATGATGCATATGCTATTATAAAGGCAGTAAAGGCAACTGTGTCGATCCCTTTAAATCTTCACAGCCATTTTACTTCAGGCATGGCGGATCTGTCTCATTTAAAGGCTATAGAAGCTGGCGTTGACATTATCGACACCTGTCTGTCGCCGATGGCATACCGCACTTCACACCCGGCTGTTGAGCCATTTGTAATGACACTTATGGGAACAAACAGAGATACTGGATTTGACATTAAGCAGCTGGCGGCTATTAATAAAATTTTTGAGAAAGATATTATTCCCAAGTACAGACATTTGCTAAACGATAGAAAACTTTCCATCATTGACATCAATGTGCTTCTTCATCAGACTCCCGGAGGGATGCTGTCCAACCTTGCCAATCAATTGAAAGGGATGGATGCTCTTGACAGGATAGAAGAGGTATATGAAGAACTTCCAAAAGTAAGAAAAGATCTTGGCCAGGTTCCCCTTGTTACTCCTAGCAGCCAGATTGTAGGCGTTCAGACAGTCAATAATGTGTTATTTGATGATGAAGAAGAAAGATACAAAATGATTACAGACCAGGTTAAGGACCTGTGCTACGGCTTGTACGGAAAGACGCCGGTCTCAATTGATTCCAAAGTCAAGGTTAAAAGTTTAAAAGGTTATTCACGGGGAGAAAACCCGATTACATGCAAACCAGCCGATGTTTTAGAACCTGAACTGGAAAAGGCAAAGAAAGATGTAGAAGGTCTTGCCAAAGACATGGACGATGTTCTTATTTATGCGCTTTATCCTGTTACCGGAAAAAGATTTTTAAAATGGAAATACGGCAAAGAGCAGCCTCCTCCGGAAGTAAGACCAAAAACAATGGAAAACGTCAACGCTGAGCAGGAGCTTATTAAAAAGGCTCTTGAAGGAAAGCTGATTGAGAGGCCGGAAAAAGAAGCTCCTCCCAAGGGTGAAGGCCTGCGCAAATTTAACGTATTTGTTGATGAGGAGTATTTTGAGGTTGACGTAGAAGAACAGGGCGGAGTTCCTGTTGCAAGATATATCCAGCAGACACTGCCACCAGCCCCTTCTGTTTATGCACCGCAGCCTTTAACCGCACTTAGTGAGGTTCCAAAAGCTCCTGAGGTTTCTACTCCTAAAGCTGCAACTGCAGCCTTTTCTTTGCCCAAACCTCCGGTTAAGAAAGTTGCCAGGCCTGTTGTTAAAAGTTCTGAATCTTCATCTGCGTCTTGCGTTGAAGGTGTTCCTCTTAAGGCCCCAATGCCGGGTATGATAATAAAATATGAAAAAGTTGCAGGAGATACAGTAAATAAGGGCGAAACAGTTGTTATCCTTGAGGCTATGAAAATGGAAAACGCTTTGCCTGCTCCGGAAAGTGGAACGATAAACTCTGTGAATTTCAGCTCCGGTGATTCTGTTGCAAAGGGTGATGTGCTTTGTATTATTGAGTAAGCAGTAAAGAAGTTACGAGTGTCTAAAGTGAGCTAAAGTGCCTAAGGTTAAGGAATTCGGTCAATTTTTATAAAAAAGATTTGTAACTATTCAGCCACAGATTTACACAGACTTGTCCGCCTTTGGAGGATGACCGCAGACAGGTTTAAATACAGTAATTAGTCAGGCACAGAGGGGCAAAGGCACAGTGGCACAAAGCAAAATAAAAACATATAGAGATTTGCAGGTCTGGCAAAAATCTATGCCCCTCTGTGCCTGATGAATTGCAAACCCAGATAGAAATTTCTATGAACCTGTATTATTTGAAAAGAGACGAATTCGATAAGTTATCTGAATTAAGCAGAGAGATAGAACGAATGCTTAGCAGCTTAATCAGGAAGTTAAGCGGCAAACAGGCAAGACAACTTTGCCCCTCTGTGCCTTTGCCCCTCTGTGCCTGAATAGTTATATGATAACAAAAGAAAAAATATCCGTGATAATCAGCGTAGATCGGTGGCTGAGTAATTACAAAGATTTAGCGAATCGACACATCAACTTTAGCTAACTGTGGTAAGAATTTTGGGGAATATGGATAATGCGGATACACGAATATCAGGCAAAAGAACTATTTAAAAAATACAATATTCAAATACCGGAAGGAGGTATTGCGTTTGATCCCCGGGAAGCCAGGACTGTAGCACGTGAAATCCGCAGATTTCCTGTTGTTATTAAAGCGCAGATTCATGCCGGCGGCCGCGCAAAAAGCGGAGGTATAAAATTTGCGGGATCAACTGATGAAGTTTACAGTCTTGCGAATGATATTATTGGAGCTAAAATTGTTAACAGCCAGACAGGGCATGAAGGAAAGTTCGTGAGAAAAGTCCTTGTAGAAGAGAAGCTGGAAATCAACAAAGAACTTTATCTTGGTATTATAATTGACAGAAAAACTTCAAAAATAGTTATTATTGCAAGCCGTGCAGGCGGAGTTAATATAGAAGAAACATCATCCAAAACCCCTGAAAAAATAATCAGGGTTTATGTTGATCCTAATCTGGGAATTCAGCAATTTCATTGTCGTGAGATTGCTTTTAATCTAAAACTTGAATTTCCCGTGATGAAGCAGTTTGTTAGAACGCTTCAGAGGTTATATGCTCTTTTTATTGATTATGACTGTTCTCTTGCAGAGATAAATCCGCTTGTGATTACAGCCAAAGAGTCTGTTGTTGCCCTGGATGCAAAAATAGAATTTGATGACAATGCCCTGTTCCGTCACAGAGATATTGTTGAATATAGAGATATTAAGGAGGAGAACCCTCTTGAGGTTGAGGCATCAGAATTTAACCTCAATTATATTAAGATGCATGGAAATGTCGGCAATATGGTAAACGGAGCGGGCCTGGCAATGGCAACCATGGATATAATAAAATTTGCGGGTGCATCACCGGCCAATTTCCTTGACGTTGGCGGCGGCTCTACTATTGAAATGATCGAAAAAGGTTTCAGGCTTATTTTATGCGATAAGGATGTAAAGCTGGTTTTTATAAATGTTTTTGGCGGAATACTTCGTTGCGACATGCTTGCGCAGGGGATTGTTCAGGTTGCGCAAAAGACAGCCATAGAAATACCGATATTAATTCGCATGGATGGAACCAATATAGATGATGCCCGAAAAATTTTTTATGAATCTTGTTTAAAACCGGTTTATACTGTTGGGCTTAAAGACGCGGCGCAGAAAATTGCAAAGCTTGCTGGAAATGGCACAGGAATTTAATACTGGAAAAGATGTGGAGACTCATAAACAGTGAGCATATTTGTTGATAAAAACATACGGCTTCTGGTTCAGGGGATAACAGGAAGGCAGGGGCGGTTTCATACTCGTCAATGCGTTTTGTACGGCACAAATGTTGTCGCAGGCGTAACTCCCGGCAAGGGAGGGGAAAAGATTGATGATATCCCTGTTTTTAATACAGTCGGTGAGGCTGTTGATAAAACCAGAGCAAATTGCAGTATGATTTTTGTTCCTCCCATATATGCGGCTGATGCGATTGCAGAGGCCGCAGATAATGGAATAGAACTTATTGTTGTAATTACTGAAGGCATACCGGTTCTGGATATGATAAAAATCAAAAATTATCTGAAAAATACCAGAACGCGTATTATAGGCCCTAATTGTCCGGGTATTATTACACCCGGCCAATGCAAGATCGGTATTATGCCCGGATTTATACACAAACCAGGAGGGCCCATAGGCGTTGTATCCCGTTCCGGCACCCTTACATACGAAGTGGTAAATCAGCTTAGTAGTCAGGCCATAGGGCAGACAACATGCATAGGCATTGGCGGCGATCCTGTAGTTGGTATTGGTTTTATGGACTGCCTGGATGCTTTTGAAAGGGATCCGGATACAAAAGGTGTTGTTATGATCGGAGAAATAGGGGGAACTGCGGAAGAGTCTGCTGCCAGATTTATCTCTGAAAACATGAAAAAAAAAGTGGTTGGCTTTATTGCAGGTTTAACAGCGCCGCCTGGAAGGCGTATGGGGCATGCCGGTGCAATTGTTAGCGGAGGCATGGGCTCAGCCCGGGAAAAAATTGCAGTGATGAAGGAAAATGGAGTTTATGTATGTGAAGATCTATGTACTTTCGGCGAGTTCTGTATCGAAGTATTCAAGCAGTAGTGGCTAAAACAAAAGTAACCGTTTACGGTTTACAGTTATCAGTTCACGGTTGAAAAAAACAGTACGAAATTGAGTAACTGTGAACTGTGAACCGACAACCCGATTAGTTACGATTTTTAACAAGCAACGAGGTCTGTATGCATGAAATGGGCGTAGCAGCAGAAATAATTGATATTGCAATATCTTCGATACCAGATAATATTAAAAACCCAACGGTTGAAACTATTAATTTAAAGATAGGCAAGTTATCTGCCATTGTAGTTGAAAGTCTTTGTTTTTGTTTTGATGTTATGGCAAAGGATACAATTCTTTCAGGAACAAAGCTGAACATTAAAGAAATTCCTGTTTCTGCCAGATGCAGGGATTGTGGTTTTGAATGGACTGCGAATGAGCCTGTTTTTGTATGCAGGAAGTGTAAAGGCGGATTAATTGATATTATTTCAGGAAGGGAACTGGATATAGAGTCAATTGATGTTATTGAAGAGTAAAGATCCGGGTACAGAGGGCCCGGCTTTGGTTTGCCCCTAAAAGGGGCTGTTTTACTTAAAGCGGTACAAGTTAAAAGTGCCTAAAGTGCCTAAAGTGCCTAAAGTGAACTAAAGTGCCTGAAGTTATGGAGTCGCTCCTGCCCGCCATCGCGAGCCATACTCAACGATCTTCGTCCTTTTGTCGCTTCGCTTATTTTATATAATTGACAGAATTCCTTAACTTTAGTTCACTTCAAACTCTCGTTTAAAAATACCAGGTTTTTCGTAATTAATCTTAAAGCAAAAGGATATTAATATGGAAATAAAAGTAGTTCGCAAGGTTTTGGATGTTAATGCAAAAATGGCTCAGCAAAACAGAGATCTGTTTGCGGGAAAAGGGATTTTTGTGATCAATGTAATGAGTTCTCCGGGATCCGGCAAAACAGCCACACTTGAAAAGACACTGTCTTATATTGTGCCGGAAATAAAAAGTGCCGTTATAGTGGGAGATATATGTACTTCAAATGATGCTGATCGACTTGCAGGACATGGAGCACCGGTTGTGCAGGTTAATACAGATGAGTTCGGGGGGGACTGTCATCTTGCTGCTCATGTAATTGAAAAGGCAGCAAGCAATATTGACCTGGATGAAATTGATCTTTTAATTGTGGAAAACGTGGGAAATCTGGTCTGCCCTGCAGAGTTTGATATAGGTGAAGATGCCCGGGTTGTGGTTCTAAGTGTAACTGAAGGGGAAGACAAGCCGTTAAAATATCCTCTGATGTTTCGTGAATGTGATGCAGCAATATTAAATAAAATTGATCTTCTGCCGTATCTGGAATATGACAAAAATGCAGCACTTAAAAATATTCAACAGATAAATCCCGGCATGCCTGTTTTTGAGATTTCCGCAACAAAGAACACAGGCTTTGATCCATGGATCGAATGGTTGAAGGGTAAAGTAAATAGCAAGCAAAAGAAAATTTGAGATATTAACTGCTCAATAACCATACTGTGATATTTTTACCACGAAGAACACGAAGAAATCGAAGATAAAGAAAAAAACCTTCGTGGAGGTGATTATGAATTCAAGAAAAGCAATTTTAGCGGGATCATGGTACCCTGACAACGCAGATGCCTGCGAAACTGAGATCAAACGTTTTCTTGAGGAAATAAAGGTTAAGGATTCTTTAAAAGAAAACGCAACAGGCGGAATAGTGCCGCATGCTGGATGGTATTTTTCAGGAAGTATTGCCTGTAATGTTATCAACTGCCTCAAGGATAAAAAACATACTGATGTAATAATTATTTTTGGCATGCATCTTCATCCTGAATCTTCGAATTATATTATGAAAGATGGTGCATGGGAAACCCCGTTTGGCGAAATTCAAATTGAAAATAAGCTTGCGGAAAAGCTTTCCCGAAGATTTGCTTTTAATATTGAAACTGCCAAAAGCTTTATGCGTGACAATACAATAGAAGTTCAGCTCCCGTTTATTAAATATTTTTTTGGGGATACAAAGATAGTCCCGATCGGCGTGCCCCCTGTAAATGATTCTTTTAAAATAGGTGAGGCAGCAGCAGAAATAGCAATTGACCTTGGGCTGCGGACAAAGGTTATAGGATCAACAGATCTTACACATTATGGCCCAAATTACGGTTTTATCCCAAAGGGCACAGGTTCTGGTGCGCTTGACTGGGTGAAAAATGAAAATGATCGAAGGATTATTGATATTATGCTTACAATGGATTCCAGTGAGGTTATAAAAGAGGCCCTGTCCCATCAGAATGCCTGCTGTTCCGGAGCTGTGGCAACAGCCATGGCTGCGGCAAAAAAACTTGGGGCAAGACATGCAGAATCCATTGCTTATAATACGAGCTATGATAAAAATCCTGATGACAGTTTTGTCGGATATTCAGGGCTGATTTTTAGATGAGTGTCACGACGAAGTAATTTTCAATCGAGGTTTATATAAAAAAATGAA
>Ga0222639_1000760_pt1 | contig 14256 bp, 7 predicted proteins | sample AntAcemetagen185_FD_179863 | JGI IMG/M metagenome (GOLD analysis project Ga0222639, IMG submission 179863) | Saline water microbial communities from Ace Lake, Antarctica - #185 | ecosystem: Environmental > Aquatic > Non-marine Saline and Alkaline > Saline | place: Antarctica: Ace Lake | collected...
TGTGGTTCCATCCCCACGCATAGCCCGCCGGCACTGGTTGGGGTGGAGGTGGAGGAGCTCACCGAATCCGAAGATCCGGGCGAGATGATCGAGGTGGCGAACCGGTACTCTACCTATTCCGTGCCCCTCGATAAGCAGCTGGCCGCATTCAAGCTGGCCCAGCGGGCTTACCTGATTGACCGGGCGAGCCGGGACGCAGCCCTTACTCTCGCCAGGAGCGCTCTGCGACTCTCCGGGCTGATCAATGACAAAGAATATAAGTATGAAGTTATCCGCAAAGGATACGAGGCTGGGGTCAGGGCCGGGGGTGAAGGAGATGATCCTCTGGCCGCCTATTATTTTGGAGCTCATCTGGGACTCCTGATTGAGGAGGAAGGTCTCACCGCGGCGGGGGAACTCCCCCGTTTTGAGGAGGCGATGCGGAGAGCTTCGGAAAATCCTGAGACGGATCTGGGGGGCCCCTGGCGGGCACTGGGAATGCTCTACCTCCGGGCTCCCGCCTGGCCCGCCGGGGTCGGCGATCTGGAACTCTCCCTCGAGATGCTGGAGAAAGCCGCCAGGAAATATCCGGACCATCCCGAGAACCATCTCTTTCTCGCCCACGCCCTCCAGGAAGACGATCAGACCAATGAAGCCCGCGAGGAATTGAGAAGAGCGTCGGAAGCCATCGGCAACGGCCATTGGGGGGATTTCGCGGACCGGTGGCGAAAAGAGATCCAACAATTCCGGGAAGAGCTGGATAATTAACCTGATAAGCACTAACTATCCTTAGAGGTCCAGTTTTATACCTAAAACTGGACCTTTAAGAGCTGAGAAAGACCTTGAATATACGTTACTTTTTTATTAGCAGAATGTTGCGCAGGTCCAACCCCCCCACCCGTGTCGGTCTTGGTTCAAAACTAAATTAGCGCCGCAGGCGCTAATTTAAATAGAGGAGGTTAAAAGATAGAAAATATGAACATCATTATTATTATCGGATTTATCCTGCTGCTGTTTATTATATTACCGCGCCTGATGATGAAATTTAAGGCCACGAGGATGAAGGGAAAGGATGCCCCGACTATTCACAAAAAATCAGGCAATAGAATCAAATCCGGGAAGAAAACAGTACTATATTTTTTTACCCCATCCTGCGGCGCCTGTAAAATGCAGGAACCGATTATTGCTCAATTAAACCAGAAGTACACTAACGCCATCTTTAAGATTGATGCCTCAAGGAATCGGGAGGCGGCCCGGGCTTATGGAGTAATGGGTGTTCCTTTTATTGTCTTTATTAACGAAGGTAAGATAATAAAGGCTATGGCCGGGGTTCAATCAGAAGCAGCTATCACTAACTTTCTGGCAGGATGAGGTGGAAAAAACTCCGCCGGAATACAAAAGAATATATCATCCCGCCATAGGAGGTCATTATGTCACACGTGAAAGAGTTCGATCAGTTTGTTCAGTCTTTTGACCACGCGGAGCAGGAGACCCTCAGGGGACAGGCAACCCAATACGATATCTTCCTGGAACAGTTGCCGGAAGCGGCGGCATTTTACGATGATCTGCCGATCAGCACCACCGGGATTCTCGCGCTCAACGGGGCATCGGGCGCGGGGCAGAGCTTCGTCATGGACGCGGTAAAGATTCTGCTGAAAGATATGAACCTGACCCTGCCTCGGATCTACCTGCTGGCGACCCGTCCGCCTCGCCCTAACGAGGGCGATCGCGAGCCCTATATCTTTGTAGAAGAAACTGGCAACGGGTACCGGGATATCTATAATCCATCGGCTACTTACACGCCGGACGACATCTATTACTTCTACCAGTCCCGCCCCGGGGCATCCAATGCTATCCTGCTGGCGGATATGTGGGAGGCCCGGGTGAAAAAGATGTATCTGGAGACAGTCATCCCGACTCTGCTGCACATCAAGACAACCGCCATCGGCGGACTGCCGGCCTGGGGAGATCTGATGCGGATCGTCTATCTGGCCGCGCCGGACGGAATCGAGTGGATCTTTCGACTGCTACAGCGGCAGCCGGAGAAACTCTCCGATCCGGCCTACCGGAGACAGGTCCTGGGGAGGACAGGTTCATCGCTGGATGATCTGCAGCTCGCGGCCGAGGATAAGATACCCGTGGTCTTAAACCGCTGGGGGAAGGCCAACCAGGCCGCCCGAGAGATTATCGCGGCCTGGGGACTTTGACATTTCCTTTTTTGGCAGAACCATTACAGGCAGGACTATTGTCCCCCTACCTCGGACCCTTTTTATTAATATTTAATCAATACTTACTATGATTTTAATCGTCCTGCCTTTAATCGTCCTGCCTAAGTTTCTTTTTCCCACTATACAGTTGACGGTTGTCATTGGACTGTGAAAAAATTTGTCGAGGCAGATGGCAAGAATCAGAGTAATCCGTGTCATCCGTGGACAAGAAGAGGCCAAGGCCGGGGGAACAATTAGTGTAATTCGTGCAATTAGTGGACTGCCCAGGGTTCGAGGTTGGGGGAATAAGCAAAAAAGTGACTGAGAACAATTAATCTCTACTTTGATACTCGCACCAGATAAAGCTGGGTGATGAACTTCATAAAAGCCCGGAAGGTGTCATTCTCCGGGTCGTACCCCTCGCTGAGAATTTCCGCCAGTTTGGTTACCACACCGTTGATGGCGCTCTCATACTGGGGCCCGATCCCGTCGGATTCCTGGCGACCGCCGGCGGGCAGAAGTTGGGAACCCATCTCCAAAGCGACCAGACCGGTCTCGGCATAGTAGACGCCCAAACGGAAGAGGACGGTCGCCATCTTCAGATCGTCCAGCCGCGCCTGCGACTCGATCCTGTTGGCAACCCGCGCCAGGCAGGTCTTGATGCCATCGGATAATCCCGCGATTATTATCCGGGTATCGTCATCATCGGCGGATATCTTCTCAGCCATGGCTTCACGGAGTCGGGCGGAAAGTCCAAGGGCGGTCCGGCGCACGGCTTCGCTGCCGCGGGTTCTAATCTGGTCAATCTTCGCGGACAGCTCCTCTTCCGACGCCTCCTTGAGTCCGAGAACCCGTAGAATATCAAAATCCCGCGGCTCAAACCCCAGTACCGCCGGGTCGCGGGATACCTCCTGGAGGAGCGTGCCGAAGACGCGATAGAGATCCCGGGCCCGCTTTCCCGACCGGTGCATCGCGGCGATCGTCTCTCCGTCGAACGGCTCGATATGCATCAGCCAGTGACGGACTTTCACCCCCTCCTCTCTCATCGCGGGTATCAGGTGCTTGTCCAGGTAATCCGCCTGCTCCACGGTGCGCGGCCAGACATCCACGGTTACCGAGAGGGGGGAACCGGCCGCGGCATAGCAGGCGGACCGCGCCAGCTCCAGGGTAACCAGAAAGTTGGTCCAGTTGCTTTCAACCATGGCGCCAGTCTTGATGATGACGCCGGTCACATCATACTGGGCGATATAGGGACGGTATCGGTCCCGGGGACCGCCACCGCCCCGGGGATGGAAGATTCCTCCGGTCCCGGTAAAGATGGTATCGCTCTTCTCGTTCGCCAGAAGCAGAAAGATGGATAGGATCGCGTCATCCAGCGCCGGGGGGACCCGCCGGCGCAGTCCATCGAGCGCGGAAACCCGCTCGTCCGTAAGCTCGTATTCCTCTCGGAGGAACCGGAAGAAATCTCCGGGATCCTCCTCGCGGACAAAGAGCCGCTCCGACCAACTCAGCGTATCGCCCAGGGCGCCCTTTCCTACCCCCTGTGGGCCGATCCAGGTCTGCAGCTCTATGAGATCGATCTCCTTCTCTTGGCATACCTGGGCCAGGAGACCGCCGAAGGTCTCGATGCCCGCGACGCCCAGTTCGCCGAGAGCAGCATTCAACGCCTCAGCGGTCGTTTCGCCGGGCGATGTTAAGAGCTCGGTCACCGACCCCAGTATCTTCTCGATAATACCCGCGAACACCCCGTCAACCGCTGCGGCGGATAACGTGCCGCTAACCCGTTCCAGTATCGCATCGATCTGGTCGGAGCCGAACATATCGGCCACAGTGTCAAACATTACCAGTTCCTCCCTTTCCGCAGCGTTACATAGGACCGGGTAGTTATAAAAAGAGATCTCACAGTAGATTATCGAAGTTAAGCTTACTCTTTATTCGGAAAAGATGACCAGTAAAAGTGATGTAGACGAAATATGATAAGCATTGGGTGGATGAGTATAATGATATCTTCCTATTTCCCGGACAATTTTTGCTCATTTCAGAAGCCGGAATGAATCGAGATACCGGGAAAAGAGGGGATCATCCTTTTTCCCATTGGCAATGGTAACATTCAGAACATAGAGCCGCTTATCTTTCAAGAGGAATCGCGCTCTTTCCCTTTGGATAGGAAGTTTCCCCTTAGCCGGGATCTCACACTCGATCTCTTTTCCCTTTATTCCAACCTGTTCTATCCCGAAATAGCTGATCAGTTTTCCACCGGTCCGCTTTAGCATCCCCTCCTTGGCGTCATCATAGAGGGAATCGTCGCTCTCGAAGAAGGTGGCGACCCCCGGCAGGTCGGAGTACTCCACGCTGTATGAGGCTCCGGAAGTATTCAGGGTATAGAGATTTTCAATGACTGATCCGACCACGGTATGATCAGTTGTAGCCGCAAAAGTTGGGATTGCCGGCATAAGGACTGAGAAATCGCCCTCCTGGGATGTAAACGTGTTCCATTCCGCCTCGCCGGATGCCGCAAGAGGAGTCAACGCGATCAGGCCAATCACCATCATAGCCGGAGCAACATAGTATTTCATTTGATGACCTCCACTCTGATTTAAATTATCTCGTTACCGGCAGGTCACTGCTTGCGCCAAAGTACACTCTGGTGACTCCTCTTGACGCCCAGAGACCGGAGTCTCCCCGGAAGACAGTGGTATCCTGTGCGCCGTCCCCGTCAAGATCGGCCGGGATCGGTCGGTCGCCGCCGCTCCCGAAGTATACCCGTGTCACACCGCGAACCGCCCATAATCCGGAAGCATTCCGAAAGATCGCCGGGGACCACGGCCCGGTGCCGGTATAATCTCCGGGGACAACAAGATCGCCGCCGCTCCCGAAATAGATCCGGCTGACATCGCGCAGCGCCCAGAGCCCTGAGGAGGGGCGGAAGAGGGCAATATCCTTCTTCCCGTCCCCATTGTAATCCCCCGGTACGACTGTATCTCCGGAACCACCGAAGTAGGCCCTGGTCACCCCCTGGATTGCCCAAAGGCCGGTGATTCTCCGGTAGATGCCCATATCGCAAAACCCATCCCCGTCATAGTCCCCCGGAACAGGACAGTCGCCGCTACCACCAAAATAGGAACGGGTAATCCCTCTGATTGCCCAGAGGCCGGAAGATGCCCGGTACAGACCGATATCGCTTGTCCCATCATTATTATAGTCACCCGATACCGGGATATCGGATTCACTACCAAAATATAACCGGGTCACTCCCCGGATCGCCCAGAGGCCTATAGTGCTCCGGAAGAGGGCGATATCGTCGGTCCAGTCACCGTCATAGTCGCCGTCGTCCAGGACCATGGAAGGCGCGATGGAGAACGTTTCCGAACACCGGTCCAGCCGCCGGTCGGTGGGCCAACCATCATCCTTGCCCCTGCTGTCGTAGATCTCTACCGTGACGGTATAATTACCGGGAATATCAAACAGGTAATCAGCCCGGCGCAGGTTCTTCGTCTGAGCCGCTGCGAACTCCCAGTTATCTATGGATGCGGAGCTGGAGACCCCATCGGGCTTTTTTATAATAATCCGGGCATCAAATTCCGCCGCGGACTTCTTTCCCGTGATTGAGGCCAGTGATGATAGATTCTTAACTTTAGTATACACATCAGCCCGGTACATCGACCGGATCGATGAAGGGTCAAGCCAGATATCGAGTGTATCGGCATCGGGCTCGACATAGGTTATAGTAACATCATCGATACAGACACCCCAACCCCAGTTCGCCTCTCCCTGGAAGCAGACATAATAGCCGTTGCCGGGGGAGGGAAGAGGGACGATGCGCTCGATCCAGTCCCCGACTGAGGTGGTATACGAAGTAAGCAGGGTCCAGTCGCTTCCGACCGATCTCCGATAAAGGATCCGCAGTTCATCCTGGTCACCCTGCCAGTCCTCCATGGCGTGCCAGAAGACAAGACGCGCGTCGTCGGTATGGGAGCCGAAGTTTAAAGGGGGAGAGACAAGCCTGGTTGTCTCATCATACTCTTCAAAGAAGAAGAGGGCGTTGTAACTCCCGCCGTGGGCATTATCCGGGTGCATCCCGAGATGGCCGCCATCGTTACGTTTCCAGGTAGTTGTGCCCAACACCTGCTCCAATGACCAGTCCGCCGGCGCCCCACCGGACCACGCGGCATCAAAGTTCTCGGTGAAGGGTACGGACTGAGGAACTGGTACGGGTGATCGCGTCGGTACCGGTGTGGGTGGCGGCGTTGATGGCGGCGGCGGAGTCTGGTAGCCAAACGGCGTTGGCGAAGCGGTTGGCGTCGCCGGGGGCGTCCGGCCCGGTGTCGGGGTCACTACCGATAATTTCGACTGGATGGTTCCTTCATAAGGATCACAGTTGGCAGCGGTTGCCACTACGTCATATGTGCCGACAGCACTGGTAGAGAGCCCCGGGAATGTCACCCGACCGGAGCCATTTGTGGTGCCGACCCAGTAGTCAGAAGGGGTCGCGGGCCGGGAGATGGTTACAGTCGCCCCATATACAGGGCTCCCATCCTTCTCGATAGTAACAGTAAGATCGGTTGGCCTCCCCTGCTCGACGACGGTGGGATGGGTTCCCGAGAGCGGCACGGGAGACTCTGTCCGGATCATCATTGCCGGATCGCCGAAATAGTGAAATAGCTCAAAGGTAACTTTTCGTTGCGTACTCTCGGAGTAAATGGTCGAGTAATAGATCTTGCCGTAGTTCAGGACCTCACCCATCCGATAAATGGGGCCCGGCTCAAACCAGACATATCGGCTGTATCCATTGTCATTCTCATCCGATTCGGCAATGGCATGTGACTTATCCACCCAGAATTCAAAACGGTGGAAACCGGGAGTATTGACGACGAAGCCGCGGTCGCTCCCGGAGGAATAGGTGTTCGCGTTCAACCCGCTCCTGGATGAAGTGAAGACAACCTTGCCGTCGATCATGAGATTATTGTAAAAAGTAGCGGTGATGTTCTCGGATGATATATTGGCATAGGCATAGTCAACATAGATCGGCCGGCCGGCGATGAACTCCGGGCCATCGGTACGAGTCCCGGTTTTGGATGAGACAACGATCTTGTCATCCCATCCCGAAGGTTTATAGGGGAGGAGGTTCGGCAGTCCCGTACGCGTAGCGGCGCGGCCGTCATCATCCACGGCTCCCTCTTCGTTATCCGGAGTTATATGAGTGCGGGATCTACCCGAATAATCTGAGAGATAGCCGGGCCAAATTGCGTCGGTCCAACCCGCCACGATCCGGTCGTTATGCCCCGACCAACTCACCCGGGTGGCGCCAATAACCCCAACCGCTCCCCCGTTCGCGTTTCGTTCCCACGCTTCACTGAAGTTGATCTCGCTTGAAGGAGTTCCGGTTACTGAATCATCGGTCTCATTATCGAACCAGCCGGTCTGGCAGTTGATCGTCCACACCACGGGACGGCGGTTTCCGTTAGCGAGCGAATTTACATGGGAGACCCGGTAGTAGGGGTCTCCCCATCCCGATCGTGCCCCATGATCCCGATGAACAGCCAGAAACCTGCCGGAATTAATAGCCGAGGAGATGTCCGCGGAGTTGCCGTCCCAGGCAAAGCCCGGCTTCTTCAAGTGTGAGGGGATCAAACCGCCGGGATCGCCGGATCGCCCGCTGAAGTTATAAGACGCAGTCCCCCATCGGCTCGGCGTTACGGCTGCCTCGGTGAAGTAGAAGCGGTCGACTGAGTATTCTCCAAGGTAGGAAGAACTGGAGAAGTAAAGGGCAAGGTCCTCCGCGGTCTGAGCGAAGCGCCGGTCGGCGTAGCCGTTCTTCGGCTTGTAGTCTTGGAAGTAGGCGGCCAGCATTATGTTTTCATAGAACGACTCCGTGGTTACGGGATTTCGCTCATAGGAGATGATGGCATTCACCCGATTGGTCGCCTCCGAGAGGGTATCCACCGAAAGGCGTCCGACAAAGATATCCGGAAAATAGTCGCTGCCATCTACCGTGCCGTAGTAGAGGTCGGTCCCCACCCGTCCCTGTTCGGGGGCCCCGATGTGAGGGTGGGTGGTGAAATAGTTAGTAGGAATGAACTCGGAATCCCCTATCAGGAGTACAAACGATGGGGCCGGATTCCAGGTATCATAGGCGTTCTGGATGGACTGTCGGATGTCCGCGGCCGTTGACCCGGAGGGTTTGACTGTTACCCAGGCGCGGAGACCAGCCTTCCGTTTCCAGGCGGCGAGAGTATCAGCCGCGCTCTTGAATTTGCTGTGAGTTATGATGAGGTAGTCACAGGCTCCCTCGCTTCCGCTGCCTGAGCGGGGTGGAGAACTCTTCCCGGCCGGGATGGAAAGGATAGGCTCCGCGTTAATCGCTCGCCGACGCATGAGCAGGTCGAAAGAACTGTTGATAAGACGGGCTGGTATCGGTTTTTGCTCTCCGAAAAAGTGTATTGTTACGGAGAGGTCCGGGTAGACAAAGAGCGTCCTGGTAACCGGGTTATAGTGGTATGGGTAGAGCCAGACAACGGAGGTATCCTGGCCCCGGAGCATCTTTGTCGGCTCGATATGGGCAAAGATTCCAGGGTAGTCTTTATTAGTATTGTAGACAATCGCATCGCGGGTGAACGGCGGATCGGGGGCGTTGGAACTGTCAATCGGTGGAGGCTGGAGCGGAGGGAGGTCGAGATCGGAGAAGATGAGCGGATCCCCATGGTTAACCTCGATGGTTGCCCGGGATCCGTTCGGGATAAGGATAAATTCACCGAAGACAGGAAGATCGGGGGAGCCGACCGTAAAGATGCCGGCCCCCGGAGCAGTGATCGAGGTATAGGTTCTCTTATCGGGGAACTCTCTCCGGGAGAGTTGCATACCGGGGAGATATACGCCGAGAGAAAGTTTTTCGGCGCTGGCTTCTCCAGGGATCAGCCGGCTTATCTTCTCGTCCCCGGCAGGCGCTTTCCGGAACTGCCCCCGGGAAAAATCAAACCAACCTTCACTCTCCCCAATAACAGTCTCCCCAAAACAGAAACTGCCCGGCCCGAAAGCCAATGAAAGCAGAGCAAGGCTGCAAATAATATTTCGCATTCGATTCATAGACAAAAAAATACTATACAGTATCCGAAGAGGACAATAAAAACCTGAAAGAAGAACACCTGTCGCCTTAGTCCCCACCGAATCCTCGGGATTTACGGGCAAATAAGTTCATAAGCTATCACAGGTCGTCTGCCTCCCCGCCCATCCCTCCTATTCCCTGATAGCCCCAGTTCTTCCCCGACCCACCACCTTATTCAATGACCACCACGTCGTCGAAATAGTGGGTTGTAATCTCATCGGGCCTAGTATACCCGCTCATTCCGATGCGGCCTGAGGAAAGAGAGGAATCGGTTAACGAATACACATAATTACCGTTGATATAGAAGGTAAAGCTTGAACCCGAGGCGGTCACTTTAAGTGTATTCCAGGATAGCGAACTGTTGATATAGCCTGATGTGGTCCAGCCTTTGAGTTCGGTAAAGGTTCCATTGCTGGTTTTAAAGATATAATAACTCGTATCATCCAGTCCGAAAGCATATCCAGACCCCTGATAGAGTGGAGCCCGATCAAAATCCGCAGTAGCGCGGAAGAGCATATATCGAGCTCTGCCGGTGCTCGCCCCCAGCTTCATTTTAACTTCGTATGTAAAATCCGAGAATGTCCGGCCACCATAGGTGGAAACCATGCTGTTTGATTCGGAAGGTCTTGATTGATACGCCCGATACTCGCCTCCCACCACGGACCAGTCCGCGGAGACATCCGGATCCCATCCAGTGGCCAGGCCGCTGCTGAAATCGTCCTGATAAAGGACGGAACCGGAAGAAGCTCCGGGAGGAAGTGAAACCGGAGTATCCCCGGAAGATCCGTAATAAACCCGGGTGGTTCCCTTGATCGCCCAGAGTCCGGAACTCGACCGGAAGATTCCCATCTCAGCTCTTGAATCACCGTTATAGTCGGCCGGTACCGGTTGGTCGGAGCTGCCGCCGAAGTAACTTCTGGTCACTCCCTTGATCGCCCAGAGACCTGAACCCGATCGGAAGATGCCTACATCATAGACGCCATCGCCGTTGTAATCGCCGGGGACAACCGTGTCGCTGCTCCCGCCGAAATAAACCCGGCTGACGCCCCTCAAGGCCCAGAGGCCGCTTGCACCCCGGAAGAGAGCTATATCTTTCGCCCCATCGCCATTATAATCGCCGGGGACCGGGGTGTCGGAAGATGAGCCGTAGTAAACTCGGGTCACTCCCCGGACCGCCCAGAGCCCGCTCCCGCCCCGGAAAATAGCGATATCACAGTACCCGTCGCCGTTATAATCCCCCGGAACCGGGGTATCGGAAGAGGAACCGAAGTAGGCGCGGGTCACTCCCCGGATCGCCCATAACCCCGAACTCCCCCGACAGATGCCGATGTCGGTGGTGCCGTCGCCGTTATAATCGCCGGAGACGATTGAGTCGGAAGACGATCCGAAGTAAGCCCGGGTTACGCCTTTTATCGACCACAACCCCGAACTCCCCCGGAAAATGCCGATATCCGAGGTTCCGTCCCCGTTAAAATCATACTCCGGATGACCGGTACCGGGCTCCGGGGTCGGACCGGGAGTGGGAGTAGGGTTCCCGGGCTCCCACCCCAGCCTGGTCACGTAAACTATATCATGAACTGTCGTTCTGCTGGACTGGTAGGCGTTCTTAATCGGGAAGTCACTGGAGTCACTGGAACTTGACACATAAACGGTCCCGTCAGTGCCGACGTCGATCCCCCCTACCGGGTTGTCCCCATCCGACCCGAAATCATGGGCATCCCCTCCCAGGAAGGTAGACCAGACCAGAGAAGTTCCGGTGGAGGAGAACTTGGTAACGAAGGCGTCCGCGTTACACCCGGTATATTCCTGATAAGGATCCTTGATTGGAAAATTTGAGGAATAAGTATAACCGAAGACATGGGCCTGCTCAAACGGGTCAACGACTATGCTCCGGGCGGCCTGGCCGCTACTTCCGGTCAGAATGGTGGAGTAGATAAGCGCCGATCCGGAACCGGAAAATTTAGTAACAAAAGCATTTTCAGTACTGCCCGGGATACTCTGGTAGGCGTCATAGAGCGGAAAATCGTCGCCGGGAGTCATCCCGCATACATAAGCGCGATTGAGTGAGTCGACGTCGATCGCGTAACCCTCCTCGTTCCCCTCACCTCCCAGATAAGTGGAATAGATCAAGGAGGAGCCGGAAGTGGAAAACTTGGTGACAAAGGCGTCGTACTTCTTCTCCGGGTCGGCGTTGGTCGATTGGTAGGGGTTTACCACCGGGAAGTTATCGCACTGGGTCTTCCCGACCAGGTAGGCCTGGTGGTTCGAATCGACAGCGATCCCGTAACCCCAGTCGTTTTCATAGGAATATACACCCGCTCCACCGATATAAGTCGAATAGAGAACTGTATCTCCTCTCGAGGATAACTTGGTGACAAACGCGTCCATACTTTGGTTACCGGCGTTAGATCCCTGGTAAGCGTTCATGGTCGGAAAGTTGTTCGACTGAGTCCTCCCTCCAATATAGGCGCGGTTGAGTGAGTCGACGGCGATACCGTATCCGATATCTTGGCCGCTGCCCCCTAAATAAGTGGAGAAGATCAGGGAACCGGAAGGAGAGAACTTGGTGATAAATACATCATAATATCCCCCGGCATTCTCTCCCTGGTAGGGATCCTTGGTGGGGAAGTCATCGGACTTAGTCCCCCCGGTCACGTAAACATTTCGGGATGAGTCGAGGTCGATTCCCCCGTAAACCCACTCATACTCGCTCCCTCCCAGATAAGTCGAGAAGATCAGCGAAGACCCCGAAGGGGATAACTTAGTCAGGAAAGCGTCCTGGACGCCGCCGAAGTCCGGCTGGTACCCGCTCACGATCGGGAAATCATCCGTATGCGTAGATCCCAGGATGTAGGCGCAGCCCAGACTGTCAACCTTCAGGCCGGAACTATCACTGGAAGTGGCTGGATCATAACTGCCGAGCCAGGTGGAATAGAGTACCTCCACCGCCGCCGGGAGTGAACCGGCGTAAATCAAACTCGCCACTATAAACAATACCGCGATAGACCATCTTCTCTTCATGGCTGCCTCCTTGAGGTTCTCCTTCCAGAACCAAATTTGATAGTATTTAGTGCCTGAACGAAAACCCCGATTTTTGGTAGCCGCAGGTTTTAACCTGCGCAAGCAATAGAATACAACACTTTCTATTGCAACCAATTAACGCGCCTTAAAAGGTGCGACTACCACTCATTCCCCACAAAAATCGGGGTTTTCGTTCAGGCACTATTTAAATAAATATATCACATTGTCCCGATACTTACTATTGAACAAATCGGGATCCCGATGGATATCGGGGAAATTAAATCAAAAGCTATCAAAGGCCGCATGGCTCCCCTACCCAGCCCTCCTATTCCCTGATAGTTCCCGCTACTCCGTGGCACGCGACCTTATTGAGTTACCAGAATATCATCGAAGTAAAAATAAGAGTGGTCGCCGCCATCTGGACCGGTATAACCGATCAGGCCGATGCGGCCGGAAGAGAGAGAGGAGTCGGTTATACTGGTCAGGTAACCACCGTTGGCATAAAAGACAAGAGTCGATCCGGTGGCGGTCACCTTCAAGATCTGCGGATATGAATCTGAGAGTATATGTCCTGAAGCAGTCCACCCCTGAAGGGTGATGAATTCACCATTGACCAGCTTATAAATATAGTACTCTTCATTGTCAATGACGATCGCATAGCCGGAACCTGTGCTGGGAGTGGGGGAACGGTCAAAATCAGCGCTGGACCGAAAGATAATGCCCTTCGATAACCCGGCCGGGGATCCCCGGTAGACCTTTGCCTGATAGGAGAAATCCGAGAAGGTCCGTCCACTGTAGGTGGAGACCATGCTCTTTCTCTCAGTCTCTATAATCGGATACGCTAAATATTGATTCCCGGACACGCTCCAGTCCCTGGCATCATCCGGATCCCATCCGCTGGCCTGGCCGCTGCTAAAATCTTCCTGGTAGAGAACGGTCCCGGAGGAATTACCAGGGGGAGGGGCGCAAATTGGGATATCTCCACTTCCTCCGAAATATGCGCGGGTAACTCCCTGAGCCGCCCAAAGGCCGGAACCCGATCTAAAGATACCAATGTCGCTTGCACCGCCCCCGTTTAAATCTCCCACCACCGGGGTGTCACTGGAAGAACCGAAATAGGATCTGGTGACGCCCTTAATCGCCCAGAGCCCGGAACCCGGACGGAATATACCTACATCACATACGCCATCACCATTGTAATCACCGGGGACAACTGTATCCCCGCTTCCTCCAAAATATAGACGGCTGACGCCCCTCAATGCCCAGAGGCCGCTTGCTCCCCGGAAGAGGGCAATATCTTTCGCCCCGTCGCCGTTATAATCACCGGGGACGGGAATATCGGAAGATGAGCCGAAATAAACCCGGGTCACTCCTCTCACCGCCCAGAGACCGGAACCGGGCCGGAAGAGAGCGATATCGCAGCTTCCGTCACCGTTGTAATCACCCGGAACCGGGATGTCGGAAGATGATCCGAAGTAAGCCCGGGTCACGCCCCGGATTGCCCATAAACCGGTACCACTGCTATTGAAGACTCCGATCTCCGAAGTCCCATCCCCGTCATAATCCCCGCAGACCGGGATATACGAATAGGAATATGCCCCGAAGTAATTCCGCGTCACATCCCTTATCGCCCAGATGCCGTCAAAGGGCCGGAAAATTGCGATGTCGGAGACTCCGTCCCCGTTAAAATCTCCTGAACCGATAACCGGTCTTTCGGATGAGGGGGGGACCGGAGTTGGGCCGCTGCCGGGTGTGGGGGTTTCAACCGGCGGTGGAGTAGGAGCGCCGCCACCGCTGTAACGGATAACCGTTCCGCTATCACCGACCGCGAAGATATCATTGGCGGAGCTTCCCCAGATTCCGTTAAGCGAGTCGGAAACAGGGCTCCCGGTGGTAGCCCAGGCACTTCCGTTATAATGAAGGATGGCTCCGCCGTAGCCGACCGCG
>Ga0222639_1000768_pt1 | contig 14159 bp, 17 predicted proteins | sample AntAcemetagen185_FD_179863 | JGI IMG/M metagenome (GOLD analysis project Ga0222639, IMG submission 179863) | Saline water microbial communities from Ace Lake, Antarctica - #185 | ecosystem: Environmental > Aquatic > Non-marine Saline and Alkaline > Saline | place: Antarctica: Ace Lake...
TAGTTGATCCCGTTACAGGGGAAGACCTCTCTTCAAACAGGCAGGGAGAGCTTTGCACCAAAGGGTTTCTGATGAAGGAGTATTATAAGATGCCTGGTGCCACAGCGTCGGCCATCGATCGGGATGGGTGGTTTCACACCGGTGACTTAGGGGAAATGGATGAAAAGGGCTATTTCAGAATTACCGGTCGTCTGAAAGATGTGATTGTCAGAGACGGCATCGAAATCTATCCGGTGGAGGTGGAAGAGAGTATATATAAACACCCCGAGGTATCGGAGGTCCAGGTTTTCGGTTTCCCTCACCCGGAAAAGGGTCAGGAGGTGGCTGTTTGGGTCAGGTTAAAGGAGGGGTCCCGACTGTCAGAGATCTCTTTAGCCGCATATGCGAAGGACTACGTGAAAGAAAAGATTCTGCCTCACTATTTCAAGGTTGTCTCAAGTTTTCCTATGACGAGGAGCGGCAAGGTACAGAAATACAAATTAGCCGAAATGGCACGAGCGGAATACTCTATAGAGGAAGAGGATAAGATGAAGGGAGCAGATATTATGAAAAAGGTCATAAAGTCTGATAAAGCGCCTCAGGCACTCGGTCCTTACAGCCAGGCAATCCAGGCAGGCGATTATCTGTTTACATCCGGTCAGGTGGGCATAGATCCAACCACAGGCAAACTCGTAGAGGGAGGGATCCAGGAACAGGCCCGTCAGGTTATGAAAAATCTGAACGCGGTGTTAGAGTCAGCAGGGGCCGATTTCTCAATGGTGGTAAAGGCCACGGTGTATTTGGCAGATATCAATGATTTTGCAGAGTTTAATGGGGTATATGGCGAATATTTTATATCAGATGCCCCGGCCCGCAGCGCTTTTCAAGTGGCCGCACTTCCATTGGGTGCTATGGTGGAGATTGAGATGGTTGCCTTTATCGGCTAACCCGGACAAGCTTCTCATGCTCTGTCATGATGCACTTGTTCATGACCACCCGAATACCTGCCTGCCTTACCTTCTCGGCTGCCTCATTGTGGACTACGCCCAACTGCATCCAGACGGTATTGACTCCGATTTCGATCGCCTGATCCACTGTCTGGGGGATCCTGGTGGGGTTGAGAAATAGGTCGGCCATATCTACCTGAAACGGGATATCCTTTAGCGATCTATAACAGGTCTTGCCGAGTATCTCCCTCTGGCCCGGGTTAATGGGTACGATTTCATAGCCCTGTTCCATAAGATACCGGGCGACTTTATTGCTGTCCCTGGATTCCTTTGGAGATAACCCCACCACAGCTATCTTTCTGCATTCCCTGAGGATCTCTTCAATTTCTTCGGAAGGACCTGAATGGTCAGGTTGCTCAGATATGATTTCCTTCATAATGATTTTATTTGAGTAAATTTTTAACGGTGTCTGCCTTCTTCTTCACGTCCATAACCTTTTTTACGCCCGGCACCTGCTCCAGGACTTTATTTGCCACTTTGGCTTCTAAGGTCTGAGGGGTGCCATTTGTTTCAGTGGCATTTTCTTTCCCATCCTTATTATCGCTTGTTTTATCCGAGCTAAGATCTTGCTTGATATTCCTGAACTCCTTGATGGCGCCCCCTAACCCCTTTCCGATATCCGGTAGACGTTTGGCTCCAAATATAAGGAGGACGATAATAGCGATGATGATCAGTTCTGTGGGACCAAGTCCAAACATGGTTTACTCCTCATTTGTTCAACAAAAACTCTTTTGTGGGAAATGGATAATCGGTTCCCAGTTCAATTATTTTTATCCCGTTTGACTCAAATAATGCGGCAGTAACCCCGATTCCTGTTCCCGAAGGCGTATCGCAATAAGGTGTTAAGAGACCGCATGATGGGCTTCGATCTTTCATGATTGCAACCCGGGCTTCTGCCATTTCGGCCAATTTTAACGACTCTTGGGCGCCTTTTTTGAAGGCATCAGACACATCATTCCCCCTGTCATCGATAACCGTTCCCCTCCCTTCCAAGAGATCACGGCCATCTCCGCCCTGAATAACCGAGGGCGGTCTGGGGGTGGGAAGACCGCCTAATTGCTCCGGACAAAAGGGGATAAAGTGGTGATTCCTCGCAAAATCCACCAGGCCAGGGCATAATATGTGCCTGCCATCATATCTGCAGCATATTCCTAAGAGGCATGCGCTGACCATAAAAGTGTTTTTTCTGTGTATCACATCTCTCGCTACGTAAAATGGACGGGATCTTCACCCTCTTCTCTTGATTCTATGGTTCCTATACAATGGGCCGTTTCTCCCATGGCCTTAAGCCTTAAAAGGATCTCATCGATTTCCTCTTCGTTTACTACAATCAGCAGGCCAAGACCGTTATTAAAGGTCAACATCATATCACGGTCAGATATCTGCCCGGCCTTTTGGAGGTATTGGAATATTGTATGAGGAGTCCATGTTGATCTGTCAATGACGGCTTTTGTGCGCTGGGAGAGTATGCGGGGTGGATTTTCGATAAGCCCGCCACCTGTAATGTGAGAGATACCATAGATCCGGAAATCCCTTCTGAGATTACTGATGGTCCTCGCATATATACGGGTAGGTTCTAAGAGTTCTTCTCCCAGGGTCCGGCCAAAATCCTCAACATAGTCCTCCACAGACATCTTCAAACCCTCAAAGAAGATCTTGCGTACTAAAGAATACCCGTTGCTGTGGAGGCCGCTGGAGCCTATACCGATAATCTTGTGCCCCACTGCAATCTCAGAACCGTCCAAAAGTTCTTCATTATCAACTAATCCTACCACAAAGCCTGCCAGGTCATATTCATTCTCGGAATAAAAGCCCGGCATTTCGGCGGTTTCACCCCCGATGAGGGAGCATTTGGCTTCCATACATCCGGCAGCAATCCCCTTGACAACATCACGGGCCTTTTCAGCGTCAAGCCGCCCCATGGATATATAGTCAAGAAAAAAAAGCGGGGCAGCACCTTGGACCACGATGTCGTTCACACACATAGCCACAAGGTCTATCCCCACGGTATCGTGTTTATCGAGCATGAATGCAATCTTCAGCTTTGTACCAACTCCGTCGGTGGAACTCACAAGCACAGGGTTTTTGATATGTTCCACATTGAGAGAAAAGAGACCGGCAAAGCCTCCAATGTCGGTAATAACGGCTGACTTGTGGGTCCTGCTTACGATCGGTTTGATCAGATCCACAAACCTGTTTCCAGCTTCAATATCAACGCCCGCCTCGGCGTATTGATCCTTTTTCTGATTTGCACCCATTTTTTCTGGCCTCATTTCTTAGATTCAAAAATAAATTTTGATATGATCTCTTTCATTATTTCCTGGGTGCCCCCTCCGATCGAGAGGACGCGATTGTCCCGGTAAAGCCTCTCCACGAGATATTCCCGCATATAGCCGAAACCGCCATGTATCTGGACTGCGTCGTAGGTGACTCTGTCGCTGACTGTGCATGCGAAGTTCTTTGCCATGGAGATCTCCTTTACCTGATTTCTCCCGGCATCCATTTTGGCAGCGACCCTGTAAGTAAATTCCCGGCTGGCTTCTGCCAGGGTGGCCATATCCGCCAATTTGTGGCGTGTGACCTGAAAACCGGAAAGGGGGCGGCTAAAGGCTTCCCTCTCCTGAGCATATCTTAGGGATTCTTCCAAGGCTAACTGAGAGGTCATGTTGGCCATGATAGATAGCTGTAAACGCTCATTTTGAAAATTTTCCATGATTCCATAAAAGCCCTGGCCCTCTTCGCCGAGCAGGTTTTTGACGGATACCAGGCAATCGTCGAAAAAGATCTGGGCAGTATCAGATGCCCACCAGCCCATTTTTTTTAGCTTTTCAGAAACAGAATAGCCAGGAGTGTCCGATTCCATGACAAGGAGACTGACTCCGCCGGATCCTTCACCACCGGTTCGGACGGCGCAGGTCAACAGGTTCGCTCTCGCGCCGCTGGTGATGAACATCTTACTCCCGTTTACCACGTAATGACCATTTTTTTTGACTGCCCTTGTTCGGATATTGGCCACGTCTGAACCGGCGTTAGGTTCTGTGATGCCAAGGGCCGCAATCTTCTCCCCCCTGAGCACGGGCGGGATAAGCCTCAATTTTTGTTCCTCGGTCCCCAAAGCGAGGATAGGTGGAATGCCGATGTCCAAAGAACCCAAGCCTGCAGCCACCCCCCCGGATCCGCACCTCATCAATTCCTCGGTGGCGGCTATTTTTACAAAGGTGTCCCCGGCCGAGCCGCCATAGGCCTCCGGATAACCGATGCCCAAAATGCCCGCATCTCCTGCCTTGGCATAGAGTTCCTTAGGGAATTCGCCTTTTTCTTCCCAATCATCCACAAAAGGACTTATTTCCCGCTCAACGAATTTCTGGACGGTTTGCCGGACCATGTTGTGTATTTCGCCAAAATATTCCTGAAATCCGTCCATGCAATAACCTTATTCTCAATGCCGACAGTTCATAATCGTAATCGTAATCTTAATCTTAATCATGATCGTAATCTTAATCATAATTTTTCTATTTTAGGGGTGTTCGATTAAGATTATGATTATGAAAATATCTAATTTCTCAAACCCAGGGTCGCAGAAGTTGCCGGAATGACCTCTCAGGGCCTGGCGCCTCTGCGAACCCTGTGTTAACAAAACTCTTTACAGCGGGAACAACTGTTCAATCCTTTGCGCTAACATGATATCACCAGTCGCTTTGAGTTGTCCGCTCATAAAGGCCTGCATCCCGTTCGTCTGCTTGTTTACAATACCAAGCCATGTTTCAGCAGACATGGTTAATGTAACGGTAGGTGACTCATTAACCCCCTCCGCTACTTGGCATGCACCATCTTTGACTATGATACTCCAGTTCCCGCCGCCATCTCCGGTGATTTCGTACTGAAAAACTGCGTCCAATCCCTGGGCTGCATTTGCGTTAAAAACCTCGGGCATCTTGTCAAAAACCTCTTTTACACTTGTTAAAGCCATTTCCTTGTCCTCCTTTTCATTAATTGTCCCTGGGTTCATATTTCCCTCTTTGCCAGATAATGGCTGAGGGGCTTCTGGAGGCGGTATAACCACTGCCTCCCCTTCCGCAATTGGTTCCGCCAGCTGATGCCGGCGAAAAGGTAAACATCTGTTTCAGTAATGGTCTTCGTGAAACTGGCCTTCTCGCCAATCTTCAGTTGATGATAACTTTTCCCCAGTTCAAAGTCCATAGGATCTCCGGTCAGATCTTGTCAAATAGTTGAATGGTTTAGTCGTTGAGTAGGAAAAAATTCCAGATACTTCAACACATTAGCACCTATTTGTTCAAATCACATCATGTTTGCGCATGATTTATGCCATAGCCAAATCGAATATCTAAGGAATTTTATCGATTTTAAGAGAAAAACATAGCGAAGCAATACCTTAAATCGTCAATATTCAATATTCAATATTGATGGTCTCGTAAAAAGTCAGAAAGCACCCGTTATTGTCATTCCCGTGAAAACGGGAATCCAGGAAATTCAACTGCTTATGGACTCCCGCTTTCGCGGGAGTGACGGGCTTGGAGACTTTTTACGATTTTGTCAATATTCAATTTGGTTTCGGTTTGCTCGAAACCCAGTCGCTATTTCCCCGTAAACTTTGGCTCTCTCTTCTGCAGAAATGCCGTCATCCCCTCCACTGCATCCTTGGTTTCGATGACCCTTCCCAGGGCCTCGCACAAATAGTCCACAGCCTCTTCGAAGGGCATGTCGCTCATTGCCCTGAAGGCGTCTTTACCGATCCGTGTGCCGATAGGGCTTTTGGATGTCAGGAGTTTCAGAGTGCTTTGAATCTCATCATCTAATGATTCCGGGTCAACAGCGCGTGTGATCAGACCCATAATTTCTGCCTCCGGGGCAGGTATTTTTCGGCCTGTTAGAACCATGTCCATTGCTTTTTTCCTGAGCAGGTTGCGATAAAGAAGCGCTCCCACCATCATGGGAAATATCCCCACATTTACCTCTGGAGTGGAAAAAAAGGTATCATTTCTGGCAATTATAATATCGCATGAAAGCATCAGCCCGATTCCGCCGGCAAGGCATGGCCCATTGACCCGAGCAACAAGTGGTTTCCCGAATTTTGCCATCTCCTTCAGGAGCCGCGCATAATTCCTGGGTCCAGACAACCTGTCTGCTCCTTCTCCTGCCAAGGTTGTGCCGAGATCGGCGCCGGAGCAAAAAGCCTTTTCCCCTGTACCCGTGAGGCAAACAGCCCTGATGTCCTCATCTTTATCCATAGTGGCTAAGTAGTCCAGAAAAGATATGATCATCTCCTGGCTTATAGAATTTCTCCGGGTTTCCCGATTGATTGTCAAAAAGGCAACATGATCCTTTAGTTTATAAAGTAGATCATTGCGCATCTTTTTTCTCCCTTTTCAGCAAGGCCTATTTTGGTTTCTTGCGTCGTTGAAAAAAACCTCTAATATGCTATCCACGATTTCTGTTTTCTGAGAATTACCTTTGATGGTCTCGTAAAAAGTCTTCAAGGCCGTCACTCCCGCGAAAGCGGGAGTCTCCCACCGCGGCGGGATTGATTTTACTGGATTCCCGCTTTCGCGGGAATGACGACAACAGGTGCTTCCCGACTTTTTACGAGTTTGCCCCTTTGATATCTTGATTTTCAAGGACCAGTGCCGAAAGAAATGCTTCGTCGTTTTTCATGCACCGCATTTAAACAGGTGTCGATTCGCCTGTCAATAAATTTGAGGAGATTCAGTTAGGGGGGCCTGTTTTAGTGTTCGAGAGAAGGGATTTAATTAAGTAAGCTAATGAAGAATAGAGGGCAATTTATCAGTATTAATTCTTTTGTGATTTTTCTTGCATAACAAAATCAAGTATGGTATCAACCCGCAATCGATTTAGACAACATGGTGAAATCATGAAAAAAAGAAAGAATCAGATTACCGCTTTTTTAGGTCGAGACACTGAATTTGAAGGAAATCTATCCTTCAAAGGGATGGTTCGGATTGATGGCCGTTTTAAGGGTGAGATCAATACTGAAGGGACCCTGATAGTGGGAGAGACTGCCGTGATAGATTCTGACATCCATGCCTCTAATGTTATTATCAGCGGTGAAATTCGCGGACATATAGTTGCGGGAGAGAAAATTGAGATCCTTTCTCCTGGCCAGGTTTTTGGAGATATAGAGGCTCCTTCGGTGACCATAAACAGTGGAGTGATTTTTGAGGGAAATTGCCAGACCCAAAAACGAAATGAAGTGGCTAATGACAAGGTGGCATTTCTCCAAAAGGCAGCTGAGACAAAAAATGAAGGCTGATGGTCAAAAAATGTTTTGACAAGCAGATTTTTTTTTTGTAAAAGGCATCATTCTAAAAAACTTCACTTTTTCCTGGAAAACAAAGTAATGAAAGGATGTATCTGATATGCTTAACATTGATGGTACCATGTTCCTCCAGATCGCAAATTTCCTCGTTCTTCTCTTCATACTGAATCTTATCCTCTTCCGCCCGATTCGCAAGATTTTGGCACAGAGAGAGGATGAGATGAATTCTCGACAAAAAACGATTGATGACTTCCAGGATCAGACCGAAAAGAACGAGAAGGGTATTGAAGAAGGTATTGTTCAGGCCAGAAAAGAGGGCTATGCCGAAAAGGAGGCGTTAAGGTCCCACGGTTTGGAAGAGGAAAAGGATATACTCCAGGAGGCCGGCACGGGGGTAGAACAGAAACTCAGTGCTGCAAAGAAAGAGATAGAGTCAAAAATCGCGGCTGCGCGGGAGACTCTTGAAGGCCAAATTGCCGGTTTTTCTGATGAATTAGCCCAAAAAATACTGGGAAGGAGCATTCAATGATCGGTTTTGAGACGGCAAGGGGAAGATCAATACTCATAGCTGCCTGCACCCTGATTATTTCAGTAGCCTTTTGTGGGCTGGCCTATGCCAGCGGGGGTGGGGAGGGAGGACATGGCGGTAGTGTAACAGATCTGCTCTATAGGATTTTGAACTTCGTGCTGATGATTATCATCCTTGTTGTGGTGATAAGAAAAACCACGATTAAGGAATTTTTTTCAAACCGGAAGGAAGAGATTCGTAAAAAGTTAGAAGACTTGAAGAGGGATAAGGAGATTGCTGAGAGCCGCTGTAACGAGTTGGAGAAAAAATTCAAGGAATTTGAACTCCAGGAGAAAGAAATTATCGAACAGTTCAAGGCTGATGGGGCATTAGAAAAGAAAAAGATTATTGCGGAAGCCAGGGAGAGGGCTACACAGATTTTAGCTCAAGCTGATCTGACCATAGAGCGTGAAATCCAGGCGGCCAGGAACAGTTTGAGGCAGGATGTGGTTGAGATGGCTGCCACAAGGGCCGAGGAGATCATTGCAGGGCAGATACAGGACAGCGATCAGGATCATTTAGTCAATGAATTCATAGAAAGCGTGGAGAAACTACATTGACCGGTTCAAGGATTTCCAAAAGATATGCAAAGGCGCTGCTCAGTCTGGGGCAGGAAGACGGGAATTATGCAGAATACGGGGAGAACCTGAAGGATTTTGCCGGACTCTGTGCGGATAACCCTGAGTTTAGCAAGGTGATCGCCAATCCGGTTTTTTCCGTGGATGATCGAAAAAAGGTGCTTGATGCAGTATTGGAGAAAAGTCCCTTTGCCGATCTGGTCAAGAACCTTCTGCGGCTTCTCTTAGATAAGAACAGGATAGGGGGCATCGAAGATGTTTCAGCCTATTACACACGACTCACCGACGAGATTTTAAACATTATCCGTGCTGATATCATTACGGCCCGGCCTTTGAAAGATGAGGCAATGGACAAACTCGATGTTGTCCTTGCAAAAATCACTTCTAAGACGGTCAAAGTAAAGGTGGAAGAGGATGAGTCTCTCATTGGGGGGCTCGTCGTAAAGATAGGTGATTTGGTATTGGATGGCAGTGTCAGGGCACAGATTGAAGGCCTAAAAGAATCATTAAAAAGGGGTGAATATAACTAATGGAGATCAGAGCTGCAGAAATAAGTGATATAATCCGGGGCCAGATTAAAGACTACGAAAAGAAGGTCGAAGTAAGTGAGACCGGAAGCGTCTTGTCTGTGGGTGATGGTATCGCTCGCGTATACGGGATTGAGAAGGTTATGGCCATGGAGATGGTGGAATTCTCCGGAGGCATCTATGGCCTTTGTCTTAATCTGGAAGAAGATAACGTGGGTGTCGCCATTATGGGCGATGACTCCAAAATCAAAGAGGGCGATACTGTAAAGAGGACCGGCAAGATTGCAGAAATCCCAGTGGGAGAGGCGGTTCTTGGCCGAGTTATTGACGCAGTGGGGGAGCCTCTTGACGGCAAGGGTCCCATAGAAGCAACCCAATTTAATCGGCTCGAGATGGTTGCACCAGGTGTTATTGACCGTCAATCTGTTTTCGAGCCCCTGTACACGGGTATCAAGGCCATCGATGCCATGACACCGGTGGGAAGGGGCCAGCGAGAGTTGATCATCGGCGACAGGCAGATCGGGAAAACGGCTATCTGTGTGGACGCCATAATCAATCAGAAAGATACGGACGTTTACTGCATTTATGTGGCTACGGGACAGAAAAAATCAACCGTGGCTCAAGTGGTTAACATCCTGGAAGGTCATGGCGCTATGGAATATACAACGGTCGTTGCGGCCTGCGCCAGCGATCCGGCCACTCAGCAGTTTATTTCACCCTACGCCGGATGCGCCATTGGAGAATACTACCGGGATCAGGGAAAACATGCCCTGATTATTTACGACGATCTTTCAAAACAGGCGACCGCTTACCGTCAGGTTTCCCTTTTGCTCAGACGGCCCCCCGGCCGTGAGGCCTTCCCTGGGGATATCTTTTACAACCATTCCAGACTGCTTGAACGAGCCGCCAAGGTTAATGACAAATTAGGTGGAGGCTCTCTGACAGCTCTTCCGATTATTGAAACCCAGGCAGGTGATGTTTCCGCCTATATTCCCACCAACGTGATCTCTATTACAGACGGTCAGGTTTATCTCGAGCCTAATCTCTTTTTCTCGGGAGTGCGTCCCGCCATTAATGTGGGCCTTTCCGTCTCCCGTGTGGGTGGTGCTGCCCAGACCAAGGCGATGAGGAAGGTTGCGGGCTCCCTGAAGCTGGATATGGCCCAGTTCAGGGAATTAGAAGCGTTTGCCGCTTTCGGCAGCGATCTTGACAAGACTACGCTGAGTCAGCTTGAACGAGGTCGGAGGCTGGTTGAAGTGTTGAAGCAGCCTCAGTTTCAGCCCATGTCTGCTGATAAAGAGGTGGCTATCCTTTTTGCCGGCTCAAATGGTTTTCTCGACAAGTGGCCGGAAAGTGCGATTCTGGATTATGAAAAACAGATGTTAGAGTTTTTAACCAGCAAATACGCCGATATCCTGACCGATATCAAGGAGAAAAAGGATATTTCAGAGGAAACGGACGGCAAACTGAAAAAGGCTCTGGAAGAATTTGAGGGAATTTTTCAACCTGCGGCCTGATACAATTATTGTTTTACAAACGAATGATAAACGTCAGATAAATAAAGAGAGAAAGGCCACATGGCAACCTTAAATGATATTAAGATTAAGATAGGTGCTGTTAAGAAAACGCGGCAAATTACGAAAGCCATGAATATGGTTGCCGCTGCCAAACTCCGTGGCGCTCAGATGAAAATGGAGAGCTTTGAGCCCTACGCAACCAAGTTCGCGGAAGTGCTTGGAAATCTGGCAAGCCGGATCGAACCTGATATTCACCCTCTGCTCGTTAAGAAGGAAAAGATTTCCCGGGTGGAGCTGCTGCAGTTTACAGGCGATAAGGGCCTTTGCGGTAGTTTCAATTCTAATCTGATCAACCGGGCTGAAAAGTGGATGAATCAAGAAAAAGATAATGGGGTTGACACCGGCCTCACGGCGATTGGGAAACGGGGTCGCGATTATTTTAAAAAGAGAGGGTCTGATCTTATTGGAAGCCATATTAATGTATACGGGAGTGTCGACATATCCTTTGTCAATCAGATCGGCAGAGGCATGATTGACCGGTATCTTACAGACGAGGTGGATGGCGTCTATATGATCTACAGCCGTTTTATCAGTATGGGAAGCCAGGTACCCACATTGGTCAAACTGCTTCCCATTGAACCGCCGGTCGCCGAGGATGAAGAACAATCCGGGGCTAAAGCGGAGTATCTTTGTGAGCCTGATCCTGAAGGGCTGATGATCGAACTTTTACCTAAACATATTAATGTACAGATTTATAATGCATTTCTGCAAAACGAAACAAGTGAGCATGCCGCGCGTATGGCTGCCATGGACAATGCTTCCAGGAATTGTGACGATCTTGTAGAAAGTCTTACCCTGGTATACAACAAAGCACGACAGGCGGCTGTTACTGCTGAATTGATGGACATTGTGGGCGGCGCTGCCGCCTTGAAGGGATAACGGTTTTAACCATATAAGGAGGTCTTTATTTAACCATGAATGAGGGCAAATTAATACAAATCATTGGTCCGGTCGTCGATGTGGAGTTTGGTGACGGTGAGCTCCCTGAAATCCTAACCGCACTCCTGATCAGCAATCCGGCAATCAACGATGTGGAAGACAATCTGGTTGTGGAAGTTGCCCAGCATTTGGGTGACAATGTGGTGCGTTGCATTGCCATGGACGTAACCGACGGTCTTGTACGGGGCATGCCGGTCAAGAATTCGGGAAAGCCGATTATGATGCCTGTAGGGGATCCGGGTCTGGGTCGCGTCCTCAACGTGGTCGGAAGACCCGTTGATGGTCTTGGCCCGGTGGAGGCGACGGAATACTATCCCATTCATCGTCCCGCACCATCATTTGAAGAGCAGGACGTGTCTGTAAACGTGCTTGAAACTGGCGTAAAGGTCATCGATCTCCTGGTTCCCTTTCCAAGAGGCGGTAAAATGGGGATGTTTGGCGGGGCCGGTGTTGGAAAGACGGTCGTCATGATGGAGATGATCCATAATATTGCTATGCAGCACGGCGGCATCAGCGTGTTTGCCGGTGTCGGTGAGCGCACGAGAGAGGGCAACGATCTCTACATGGAGATGAAGGAATCGGGCGTTCTCCCCAAAGCCGCTCTGATTTACGGTCAGATGACGGAGCCCCCCGGTGCCCGTGCAAGGGTGGCGCTTTCTGCGCTGACCGCGGCTGAATATTACAGAGATGAGCGGGGTCAGGACGTTCTGCTCTTTATCGACAACATCTTTCGGTTTACGCAGGCCGGGGCCGAGGTTTCAGCTTTGCTGGGTCGTACACCTTCCGCTGTGGGGTATCAACCTACTCTGGGTACGGATCTTGGTGCATTGGAGGAACGGATAACATCAACCACGAAAGGTTCCATTACATCGGTTCAGTGCGTGTATGTGCCTGCGGACGATCTTACCGACCCGGCGCCTGCGACAACCTTTGCCCATCTCGACGGGACCGTGGTGTTGTCAAGACCATTGACGGAATTGGGTATTTATCCGGCCGTGGATCCGCTGGATTCGGGTTCCAGGATTCTGGATCCGAACTTTCTTGGCGAAGACCACTATAAGACGGCAATGCAGGTTCAGCATATCCTTCAGAAATATAAGGAGCTGCAGGATATCATAGCCATTCTGGGGTTGGACGAGCTGTCTGACGAGGACAAAATGACGGTCGCCCGGGCGCGCCGGATTCAACGGTTTTTGTCCCAGCCATTCCATGTGGCCGAGACATTTACAGGAATGCCGGGAACCTACGTACCTGTGGCCGAGACGGTCAAGGGTTTCATGGAGATTATCGAAGGTAAACATGATGATCTGCCCGAAGCCGCGTTTTATATGGTCGGTAATATCGAACAGGCGCAGGAAAAAGCTGAGAAGATCGCCGGCAAATAAAAAGAAGGGATAATCCATGGGAAAGCTACATCTGGAAGTTGTTACCCCTGAGAAGGTGATGGTGAGTCAAGAGGTGGACATTGTTGTTGCCCCTGGAACCATGGGTGAATTTGGCGTCTTGGAGGGGCACGTGCCATTTCTTTCAGGAATCGAGCCGGGCGAGCTGCGTTTTACCAGTGGCAGTCAAACGGAACGTTTTCTGGTGACGACCGGGTTTTCCGAGGTATCCAACAACAAGGTCTCGGTTTTGGTTGACGCTGCTGAAAAAGCAACCGAAATTGATTTAGAGCGGTCCCGAAAGGCCATGGAAAGAGCCAAGGAAAGACTGGCCAAGGATCGGGGTGGGGAAGATATCGATTTTCTGAGGGCCGAAGCGGCACTCAAGCGCGCTATTGTCCGTATTAGAATATCGGAAAAGAAGAATTAGCGAAACCAGAAAACAACAACCATTGAATCAAAGGCAAGCGGAATCACGCTTGCCTTTTTTTATTTATTGACCTTTTTATGTTTCAGGGATAATATAAGAAATATTTGAGTCTGACGCTGAAATTGCGGAAAATAGCCATTTATGGATAGACACTAGTGTCGTGTCATGTATAAAGTGTTTGATCTTAAAGAAACCGGAACACCATCAATGTCATTCCCGCGAAAGCGGGAATCCAGTATTTCTGGCTAATTCGGAGCTTCTGGATTCCCGCTTTCGCGGGAATGACGGCGATCTTTACGACAGTACACAGATGACTGGACACTAGTTTGTTATTGAATAAATTGGCCTTTGTGGGCATTTGCGATAATTTTTAAAAAAATTGAGAGGTTTGATTCGATATGGAGAGTGGAGAAGAGACCACGCAGTACAAAGTTTGGAATTCATTGGATTCAGAAGAAGGGGTTGATCAATTCCAATTGCTCGAAGATAAGATTGATAACCTTATTGGAATGATAAAGACCCTAAAAAGTGAAAAGGAATCTTTTGCTGAGAAGTTTCAAATTCAAGAGGAGAAATTGGCCGATCTCACCAAAGAGGTGGAAAGTCTAAAATCAGGTAGAGATAAGGCTAAACAGAGAATTCTTTCTCTCTTGGAAAAGATGGAACAGATTGCTGAATAGAGCGAATGACTCGGCCATAGGTGTGCAGAGAATGTCATCATAATTAGCTCATATTATTGGGGATATGGAAAAGCCTGTTAGAATCAGAATCCTTGATCACGAGTATCTTTTGAGGAGCGATGAAGATGAGGCGCGAGTCAACGAGATCGCACAATTTGTAAACGTCAAATTAGGGGAGATCAGGGATAGCGGGGGGA
>Ga0222639_1000771_pt1 | contig 14139 bp, 15 predicted proteins | sample AntAcemetagen185_FD_179863 | JGI IMG/M metagenome (GOLD analysis project Ga0222639, IMG submission 179863) | Saline water microbial communities from Ace Lake, Antarctica - #185 | ecosystem: Environmental > Aquatic > Non-marine Saline and Alkaline > Saline | place: Antarctica: Ace Lake...
AAAACAGGAACACCGATTTCTGAATTGGTGCGACAATCAGTCGAGGCAATAGGAAAAATGATTACCCGCCGACCCGCAAATAAGGAGCAATAATATGTATGTGATTATAGAGTTTGCTCTGGATAAAAAGACTGCCCGGCTGGTTAGCAAGATTTTTTTCAGCAAGGACATTTGATGATTATGACAATGCTTACGAATATGTTTGCGATAACATAGAGTTGCCATACAAGATTGTGAGTCTCGGAACAGACTGATAGACAAAATAAAAATAAATGATAAAAAACCCATCGTAGAGGGGACATGGTTATATTCCCTCGACGGGGTAAAACTGCGTCCTCTCTTTTATTCTGGAGGACACACAATGATTCAACAAAAATTAAAATTTTCATCAAGGCCTAATCCAATATACGCATATCGAGTTAACCTTGTGAGAGAAAAGCAAATTGGCTATGGCGGGCAAACCAGTAATTCTGAAAGCGCCGCAGAAATAGCAAGAAAAACAATAGTTGAAATTGGTCAGAGTGATCGAGAAAATCTTGTTATGATTGCTCTTAATACAAAAAACGAAATTAATGGAATAAATATTATATCGCAGGGAGGTTTAAGCTCTGCTCCTGTCTATTTACGAGAAGTTTTTAAACCTGCTATTTTAATGAACGCTGCGGCTGTCGTTATCAGTCATAATCATCCCAGCGGAGACATTAACCCTTCGCAAGAGGATAAAGCTATCACCAAAATATTGGTTAAAGGCGGTAATCTATTGGGCATAATAGTTCATGATCACATTATTGTTAATATAGATAATGAACGTTATTTTTCGTTTTGTGACAACCGATTAATGTAAAATTATATCACATAGAACAATATACAAGAAAAGGAAGTATAGGCCAAAATTGGTCTGCTTCCTTTTTTTTGTACATAAGAAATGAGGGGACTAATAATGCAAACCAACGAACTAAAGAAAAAATATGATGAATATCTGCAAACACTTATAGAAGAAATTAAGAGCGAAAAATCAAGCGAAACGCTTCTTAATTACCTTGATTTTTGTTCCAGGTTTCACACTTATTCTTTTAACAACAAAATATTGATTTGGATGAGTATGCCAAAAGCAACAAATGTTGCGGGATTTCATTCATGGAAAAAGCTTGGCCGGTCGGTAAAAAAGGGTGAGAAAGGTATTCCCATTTTTGCCCCTATGCAGGTTAAACAAAAGGTTGAGCTGGCAGATAATGAAGTAATTACAGAAGAAGATGAGAATGCATATCAAGATCAAGACAGATTGTTTTTCAAAGTTGTGTACGTTTGGGACGTTTCGCAGACAGAAGGTGAGACGCTTCCCGAAGCGCCTGACATTATGGATATAAAAGGCTCGGCAGGGGACATGCTTCCTCTGCTTGAAAAACATATATTATCAGAAGGAATAAGTCTGGAATATATCAAAGATCTTGGAGATGCATACGGAGTGTCCAGAGGCGGGAAAATAGTAATTTTATCTTCGCTCACGGATACACAAAAGTTCTGTGTTCTCGCACATGAGCTTGCTCATGAATACCTGCATAAAGGTACTAAACGCCCAACATATTCAAAAAAGTTGAAGGAGACCGAGGCAGAGGCCACAGCATACATTGTATGCCGTCACTTTGGGCTAAATCCGAAGTCTTCAACCTATCTCGCTATGTATCAAACCGAGGATATAGACATCCATGGTTCGTTTGGCCGGATAACCAGTACAGCTTCAAGAATACTGCGGGGCATTGAGAATGCGACAGGCATGAAAAAAGCAGCATAAAAAGGAGAAAAAATGTGGAATACACCAACAGAAAACGATCTGAGCAAAATCCCTGGTTTGTATAAAACAGAGAGTGTTCCTTTAAAAGACAAATTGATATGCCTTCACTTTTTTATTGGAAATAGTGACTGGTATATTGCCGAATACGACAAGGAGCAGGATCTATTTTGGGGGTTTGCAATTCTGAATGGAGATTATGACTGTGCTGAATGGGGTTATATCTCGTTTGATGAAATGAAGCAGATTAAAATTAATCCGTTTGATCTTGAGATTGATTGCGAACGAGGAAACGGATGGAAGCCCAGGAAAGCTTGTGAAATAGAAAATATCAAAAAAGCACAAAGATGGTAAGAAAGGAAAAGTAACAATGGAAAACACGCGAAATAATATTAAATTTGTAAGAGATTTTGCGCCTGGATGTGTTGGAGGCAAAGAAATCGTAGAAAAGGCAACAGATAATGAAATCGGGTATCTGATCGGGCTAAACAATCAAATTGCTGAACTTGATGGCACCTTGCTGGATTTACGAAAACGGGAGAAAAATATAATTGACTGTATTAAAAAAAAATCTGTTTAAATAAGCATATAAGACAGAGAAGCAGCAAACCGCTTTGTTCTTCTTGAACTAAAGCAATAGTAACAGCACGTTTTGCCATAAAGAGCGCTCTATTATAGAGCGCTCTTACCCTTCCTCTCCTTTGGGGCTTTATTTTTTAAAACCTCAAGGGAGGGGAAGGGTTGTTCCTTCCTGCGAAACTAACCTACACACAGGAGGCATAAAAAAATGGTGAAACTGCTGAAATTCTTAGACGGCAAATGGCGAGTCGTAGATTACGGTGTACACGAAAAAGTCGATATTTATATCGCTATGGGCTATGTCGTAATCTATTGAAAGACTGCAATAAGATATCAAAAGGGCGGCGGACCTGATCTTCATCAAGATTCCACCGCCCTTTTTTGTTGTTAAACACGGATTTCACGCTGTTGCTATTATATAAACAGAAACCCAATTTTTCGGAAAGGAATAAAAACATGAACAACATCTTTATCAGCACAACAGAGACACTTCAGGGTTACTCAATAGAATCCTATCTCGGCCCTCTTGTAATTTCCAGCGTTGGGGCAGGAAATGTCATCAAGGATTGGCTTGCCGGGTTTACCGACTTTTTTGGCGGCAAATCAAAGGCTTATCAAACAACTTGTGATGAGTTGATATCAAAAGGCCTGACACAAATGACTCAACAGGCACAGCAATGTGGAGCAAATGCTATTGTGAGCCTGAGAATAATAACAACAAACGTATCAAAAGGAAAATCCCTGTTAGCTGTTATATTATATGGCACTGCGGTAATCGTTAAAAAAGATTAGAGAAAACTATGTCAAAGCGAAATATTCTTACAATATTGCTTGCAGCCGGAATATGTCTGTCGGCGATAACAGGGTTGCAGGATATTGCTCAAAACTCTGCGTGCGGAACGCAATCATGCAAAATTGTGCATCTGTCTTCTTTTGGCAGCTTGATAGGCATACCTCTATCCTTGTGGGGAACGCTCGGAATGATCATTGCCATAATCTTTCACGCATACGGAAAGACCCTGTTATTACGATACAGCCTATCCGTAATGCTTGGTTGTGAGATTTATTTTACTTTCATTCAAATATACTTTATTCAGAGCATTTGTTTTTCATGCCTGGCATTTTTTGTGCTTTTATGTTTGTGCGCGGCTTTAACCCTGAACAAGCCCTTGGATTTCAAGATATTCACGACCGTATCTCTATCGTTTTTATCCCTTCATTTCTTTTTTTTCTTCCCCAATATCGAACTAAGAGTCGAACTCATTCAACCCTCAGCAAACAATATGGTTGAAATATTCAGCTCCGTATCGTGTCCGCATTGCAAAGAAGCCATTGCTCAGTTGAAGGATATTTGTTCACTCTCTAATACCGATCTGGTTATCAGGCCGGTACCGCTATCGAACAAAGATTATCAGCTGACATTAAGCTATATCTGCAATCATTTCTTTAAAACAAATACAGAAGGAGCAAAAAAGTTTGCTGAAAAGGTAATATGGAAGAACCGTCAGGACCTGAGAAAACTTAAGATAGATAAAAACTCGAATAGATCCGCCGGAGACGAAACAGGGTTGCCACTGATTGTTGTCAATAGCCCATACAATGGCAGGAAAATTCTGAGAGGCTGGAATGAATGGTCCCAGCAAACAGTGCATCATATGCTTTTGGCTAAAACCAGTACAGCAGGTATTGATTTTACAGGGAATCCAACAGGCGCAATATGCACCCCACAAACATGCAGAGACTAAAGCTCTTATGAAAAAAATATCAATTATTTTCTCTGTAATAGCAATTCTTATCTCTCCTGCTTTGGCAATGGCGGGTATAATAAACTGTTCTTCCGGTACTACATGCCAAATATTTGTGTATCAAAGTGAACTCCCTAATCAGTTTTCTGAATATACCCTTCAAATGATTCCTCCGGTTGCAGGAAGCGGAAATCCAATTCCGCTTCCTGCCAATAACGAAATTGAGTTCCAATATGAAGGCACATCTGTAATTGTTACCTGTAACGATACGTGGCAGAGATTATCAATAAATGCTCCTGATGATGAAATACAGAATCAGATAAAATGTACTGTCGGCAGCTCCAGGACTCAGGTTGATGTCTATCTTAAGTTGTATGATCAGGATACTTACGCAAACACCTATTCCTCGCCTCCGTCTATCACATATTCTGAACTGAATAACACATATGAAGCCTCTCCTGCCTGTACTCAAGACAACACTCTTGCAGCATCAACGGCATGCAAATGGCAGAAGCAGAATGTCAACGATAGCGTGTTGAAGGAGCAGGGAGTACCGCTCAACTATTGGGTTGTATATGCAAGAACCGTAGTTGACGGGCTGAGCATGGGTTATTCCGTGGAAAGCGGCAATGCAAATTCATATCAAACATCAGACTATGTGTGCGTAGTAGATACAAACAGCAACGGAAACCTTGAACCGGGAGAAATAGGAAGATGCGTTGAGATAGATGAAACTCAATTCTGTCCTGTTGATGGCATAGAATGTATTGCTACATATAGTGATGTAATATGTCCTCCTGGCAGCGCGCTGAATGCTGATACAGATAAGTGTGAATCTGTTCCTGATATATTTTGCACATTCGGCTATACATATAATTCTGATGTTGATGTATGCGTCAGGAATGTAACCTGTTCTGACGGAGGAGGACTTAATCCTGATTCTGATCTGTGCGAAATAGTTGTTACGAGTGATTTATGCCCTACAGGATATACCTATGACAGTAATCTTGATGTTTGCACTAAAGCGGTTGTGTGCACGGAGGGGGGCGTTTATAGTTCCATCAGCGATAAATGCGAGGTTGCTTATACGCCTGCTTGTACTGGTGAATATACATTTAATTCTTCAACATCCAAGTGCGAGGCTGATCCCGTATGCCCAGGCGGAACCAGCTACAATACGACTTACAATATTTGCTTGAAAGCGGTAAACTCAATTACCTGCCCATCTGCATATATATACAATTCGTCCAGGGAACAATGCGAGAAAGAGCCTGACTGTCCGGTCAACAGCGCCTATAGCGCTTCTACAGACCGTTGTGAAAGCATATTAAACTGGACTTGTCCGGAAAACGATAACACATACACAAGCCAGTCAATTTGTGATTCCAGTTGTGCGCAGACAGGAATATGTAGTCAGACTTCAGCTTCCGTTACTGTTAGCGGCACAAGTGGGGGCGGTGTGCGGATTAGTAAACTTAAAGGCTCCGGCAACAAAATAACGGGTTACATGTACCCAAACACTTCTACAGGATCTTTAACGCTTCAGGGAGTGACAGTCAGTGGCAGCAGCAACAGTGGGGATAATTCACGACTTGTTAAGCTTGTTGGCCATGGTAACAAAATAGACATTTACAGGCGTTACTATACTTCAAGTATATTCTCAGGATCTTTAACGTTTCAGGGAGCTACTGTCAGTGGCAGTGTCAGTGGGGATATTCTTGTTAAGCTTGTGGGCAATGGCAACAAAATAAAGGGTTACATGGCGAACGGTAGCACAGGAACCTTAACGTTTCAGGGAGATACTGCGTACCTCTGTTCTCTCACTTATATATCTTCGCCCACTCTTGCAGACTGCCAGGCCAACTGCGCACAAAACATATCATGCACAAGCACCTGTCCTTCCGGTTATACTAATACCGGAGGGTTGTGTGTCATCAACGCCAGTTGCCCTTCCGGGGGCACTCTTAATGCCGATATTGATAAATGCCAATATGCGCCGACCTATAACTGTGATTCAGGCTATACATACGATTCGGCAATAGGATATTGCATGATAAATGCAACGTGCCCCGATTCAGGCACCCTGGACACATCAGCTGATAAATGTCGGTTGACTTTCACTTATTACTGTCCTGCGGATTATAATTATGAAAGTTTCACAGATAAATGCGAAAGTGATCCTGTTTGCGCTTACGGCTATTTTGATGGTTCAATAGATCTGTGCAGACTATCTGCTTCTGGAATATGCCCCGGTACATACAACTACAACAGCGACCATAATAAATGTCTTGCTGACCCCCAGTGCCTGTCGGGAGCTTCGTACTCCACCACTCTGAATCAATGCTCAATCGGCGCTATCCATATCTGCCCGGGCAATACAGCATATTCTTCTCTATCGCGTTTGTGCGAAGCGTATCCCATGTGTGAAGCCGGAGCTTATGACCCCGGCGCAAACGGCTGTTATGAGGGCGACAATACCTGCCCCTATGGGGCGCAGTATCCCTGCCTGGAATATCAAGGCAATAATCAGTGCAGCGCTCAAGACTGTGTGCAGTATGGCGGCGCTACCGAAACCAATGGTAATCCGGCAGGCGTAAATGATATGCAGAATGATGGTCAGTACAGTGCAGACGGCGCCTGCCTCGGACAAATTTATATCTTTAATGGAAATGACAGGCGGTGCAGATCAGGCGGCTTAACCATCGGTTTTGAAAACTGCTGTCAGGATGAAGATTATCTGTTTGGTCTCGGTCAGTGCAAGCAGGAAGAAATACAGCTCGCAAAGCTCAAGGGCAAAGGTTTGTGCCATGAAATAGGCGAGTATTGCTCCCAGACTTTAGACCTCCTTTTTACGGAAATCTGTATAGAGCATTCAAAATCATATTGCTGCTTTAATTCAAAGCTCTCGCGAATTGTCCACGAACAGGGAAGGCCGCAAATGAGTACTGATATTAATAATTGGGGTTCCCCTGAAGGCCCGTTTTGCCGTGGTTTTATTCCTGAAGAATTTCAAATGCTCGATTTTTCAAGGATAGACCTGTCTGAGTGGTATGGCGATATTGTTCCAACAGCCCAGGGGCAGGTTGAAAACAATATGCAGCAATCAATTAAGGGATTTTATGATCAGGTTCAATAAAATGAGATTAAAAAATATTTTGATAATAGCGCTGTTTATCTTCCTGTGTCCGAATCTTGCGATTGCCTCAACGCATGTGCTTGGCGCTTTCGGCAGAACGTATTCCATTATTGAAAGAGATGCTCTGGAAGAAATCAAAGAACATGCAAGCAAAATAGACTGGCATAAACATTTCAACAAGGAAAAGGCGGAAAGAGCTGTTAAAAATTATCAACCTGAAAAAATGACAGCGCTGCCAAGGGCTACAGAGAATAGAACATTCAGCGTAGATATGACCTATACACTTGACTTTGATATCCCTGATGGAAAAGGCGGCATCCTCTATCCAAAAGGGTATACTTTCAATCCGCTGGATTATGTGCAGTTGCCTAACATCCTGGTAGTAATAAATGCGTCAGACAAAAAGCAGGTCGAATGGTTTGAATCATCGCAATACATCAACGATTACAAAACCATGTGTCTTATTACAGAAGGCAAGTTCTGGACTCTGTCACAAGAACTGCAAAAGCCGGTATTTTACGCTAACAAACAGATCGTAGAACGATTTAAGTTAAAAGCCGTGCCTTCGGTAGTTCAGCAGAAAGGGCAATATATGGAGGTTAAAGAATTTGATGTTGAAAGCCGGAAAAATAATCATAATTCTCCTGACGACAGCATTTCTCTGGATATCAGCAAATAAAGCGGAAGCAAAGTGTCCTTCCGGGTTCCTGAATCCTATTACAGATGTGTGCTGGCAATGTATCTTTCCAATAAAAATTGCAGGAATGACCATCACCCCATCAGCGCCCGGTGGAAACGGGCCAATGCCATCTGTGCCGGACATGACATCATCTCCTATTTGTACCTGCCCGTTTCCACCTCCGTTTTTCATTAGAATAGGATTTCCTGTATCTTTTTGGGAACCTGCCCGGTTTGTCGAAACAGTAAAAGATCCGTTTTGTTTCCCGTCTATCGGGGTAGGGTTGCCAAATCCTTTTTCCGGCCATCTTGGTGGAGGCTCAAGCGAGATGGGCAACCAGGAGGATATGTCCACCTTTTCACAAGCACACTGGTTTATCTTTCCAGTATGGAGCATGATGGAATTGCTTACTGATTTTGTGTGTATAGAGCACTCAGGGTTTGATGTTGCATATCTTACCGAGGTTGATCCGTTATGGAATAGCGATATGCTTGCATTCATACTTAACCCCGAAGCCCTGCTGTTTGCTAATCCGATAGCGCAATTTGCCTGTGTAGCCGACAGTGTTGCTTCAGCTATAGGGCTATCCTTATCCCCTCTCTTCTGGTGTATGGGTTCATGGGGAAGCGCCTATCCTCTTACCGGGCATGTAGGTAACGACAATATTGTAGAGGCAAACGCGGCTGTGGGCGCCAGAATGATTTTTAAACTTGGCAGAGAGTTTTTATTGTGGGACCCGGGGATTACATTGTGTGCGGCGATTCCAACGCCAATCTGGGTAAAGCAGAACTACCGCATGCAGATTGCCAAGCCTGTAAGAAGTGCAGGTTGCATCCCGATTGGAAGAACAGGACTGATGTGGAGTTATCTGAAAAATCCTCCGATAAAAGGCGACAATTTTTTGTTTATGATATTTCGCAAGAGGGTGTGCTGTGCATTTTAGACTTGGATTAATATTATTTACATTTCTTTTTTTGTTTAGCCCCGGGCTTTTGTTTGCAGAAGACTTTACGGCAGATGATATTAATAATGCTCTCAATAGAGCCAAATACTATGAAAGCGAAATCAGTCTGCCGGAAATTCATAACCCTGATGCAGAAAAGGCAGCGGCACATACAGCGGGCAGGTTCCGTTCGTCTGAATGTCAAAAGAGAATAGAAGCAGAAAAAGAACGCTTAAAAGCAGGCCGATTTGCGAAAGTTCTTCAGGACTACCACCCAAAAGAAAATATGAGCAAAGTCAAGGGCGGCCTGCCCATTGATGAACGGATATACATCTTTATATCTTCATCAATGCCGACAGCCACGCTTCGCAATTACGCAGCAGCTCTTGATAAAATTAACGACCCCAATGTTTCAATGGTATTACGGGGGTTTGTCAGCGGCATGAAGCTCTTTAAGCCGACACTGGACTTTATACATAACATTATAACAAAGGATGCTTCATGTGATTTATCAAATAAAAAATGCAGCGCATATAATGCTGCCATCAACATTGACCCTATGCTGTTTTCAAAATACCAGATTACTACTGTGCCTGCAATTACATACGTTCAGGGCGTGAATATGCTTGACGCCACGATGAGTGAAGGAAAGACCGACAACCTGACAGGCTCGCAGGAATCTTACACCGTTTACGGCGATGTGTCGCTTGAATATGCATTGGAACAAATCAGGAAGGAAACAAAAGCCGAAGGAGTTACTAAAGCATTAAGGAGGCTGCAAGGTGGTTACTACGATCAAAATAAAAGCCAGGAAACTGATCGGCAGAATAAAACAGGCGCTGATTAATTTTCAGCAGAATGTGCGGCAGATGAGCAGGAAAAAGCTCATATTTCTGCTTATTATGATTATGTCTCTGTCTGCTGCGGGAGCGATGATCCCCTCGCATTTCATGGTAGCAATTTCGCCATCAGTGAAATACCGGATTTTCTATTACAAGCGCAACTTTCAGCAGTCTGATCTGCATAACGGAACTTATGTTGTCTTTGATATGTACAAAAAGCAGCATAAAAACTGCCAGCCATGCCAGGTGGTAAAGAAAATCGGATGCACTGAAGGCAATAATCTTCATATAGATAAAAATAATTTCTATTATTGTAACGATGAATACCTTGGAACAACACAACCTTTTACCAAAAGCGGCAAGCCTCTGCATCCTTTTTATTTTAACGGGTCTGTGCCGCGAGGAAAACTTTTTGTAATCGGAGATCATAAAGACAGTTATGATTCAAAATATGTGGGGTTTATCAATAAAAACAATATCAAAGCTGTTGCTCTGCCTATTCTTTAGTTTGTTGATTCCTGTTGTTTATGCGGCGGAGTGCAAAACCGGCGACTGTTCTGGATATAAAGCTGAAGAAACAATCAATGAGCAACAGGCAGAGTCACAGGAAAGCTCTGACGCAAAAACAAATGAGGAACCTGTTTATAGCCAGGGCAAGGTTGGATGGTACTGGTATGAAACAAAGCCGAAAAAGCCTGAACCTGAAAAAGAAAAAAAACAGAAACAAAAGCACGGCAAAATACCAAAATCAGAATTAACCTTGAATAACTATTCTTATGACCAGTTATGGAATATGTACCCTGATGAGTTTCAGGAATTATTCAAGAAGACAACTAAAACAGCCGTGCAATCGCCAACCGAGAAAAATGTAATAAACCATCTTCTAATGCAGGATATAGCGCGCAGAAAAAGCATGGCCTTTGCAAGTGTTGTGGGGTATGTGGGGCAAAAATATCCTCAGTTTTCCAACGCCGATGTCCATCCCACGGTAGTCCCTGGTCGTCAAGCTCTGGCGCAGGTTCAGTATGACGAAATTAACCAGGCAATTGCAGGCGCATCAAACGAATTTGCCTTAATTATGTTTACGCAGAGCGGGTGCCGGTTCTGCGATACACAACAAGCAATCCTCAAGTTCTTTACCAACAGTTACAACTGGACTGTCCGCATCCTGGATATAAATAAACATCCTGCTGCTGCTTCCAAATTCGGAATAGAGCAGACACCGTCAATAATCCTCATTCATAAAGGATCAAAAGATTATATGCCGATCTCATCAGGGGTTATTTCTGCTGAGGAACTTAAGCATAGCGTATTCAGAACAATCAACTTAATGCAGGGTAAAACAACTCCGCAGCAATGGTTCAGATATGATTATGAAAAAAATACAGGTGGCGACCCTTTAACTTTTATTTCCAATACAGAGCCAGAATAGCATGATGATAAGAATAATCGGCATAATATATCTATTCATAATGTGCTGTATCCTTCCGGTGCAGCCTGCATACAGCGAAACAGAAGCAGAAAAAGGCCGTGCTATGGGCCAGCAGTCAGGAAGCCAGGTAAAAAGCGAAATCGGTTCTACAGATCAGATCCAGAGCAGGATTTCAAACCCCCTTACCTCCGATGATAAACCTCTGCAAACATTTGCTCCGACATACGAAACAGACGAGCAAACCGTATCATTTGATGGACAGTTAACTGCGCCGTCTTCAAATGCATTCGTAGAAATATTTGCTCAGCCGGCTTCTTCCGGCGATCTTGCAGGAGTATATATAAAACAGGATACAAATTTCGACAATACTGTAGATTACGTTTATAACCTGAGTGTGCAGGTTTCCGGGGTCTGTGCCAACGGCATAATATCATGCGATGCAGGAACGTGGAATAATTGTTCATACTACAAATGGACAGCGGATAACGAGGCTAAAGTATCTCTTACACCCGTTGACTCCATTGGAAACCTAGCTGCATGTTACTGCGTGAATAATCATTGTGGTGGGAATCTGGTATGGAACAATATGAATATCGTTCTAAAAGATCTTGGAGGTGGCGTTGTCAGCGCAATCCATACCAGAGACCCGCAATATACAATTACAAATGTATCAACAGAGGGCACTGTAATAAAATACTATGGCCAGAAAACATCCGAACAGGGAACAGGTTTTTCATATCAGACCACTCCGCCGAATCAAGACGCTGACGGAGTATATTTATCCGGCAGTCTGTCTCCTGAACAATATTATCAGGGAGGGATGGGAACGCTTCCTGTTGATGATGAAGTCGTCAGTCAGACCGGCGATGAAAACAGTTACCGTTCCCTGCTTGTTGACTCTTTCAGCGCCCAACCGGATATCGAGCTTATATCATGTACGATAAGTAATAATATTATAGTCGATCAGGCACAGTGCAATTCAAATGGGGCAATTTTTACATGTTCTATTACCAGCAGTTCCTATCCTGACCAAATTGAATGCCAGGCTAATTGCCAGAACCCGGAGCTTGTCGCAAACAACGGTTGCAACGTCAACTCTTCCTGTGTCCTTAAAGAAGAAAAAGTATATGATGAAAACGGCATAAACTTCGTGCAAACCCGGCATAATTTCAATTCTACCGGTCTTACTCCATTTCCATATTGTAAAACCATTTCTACTATCGGGCATAGCTATACGGCTTGTATGGATGGCGCCAATGCCACAATTTATAAGGATGACGACACAAATCAGATACTTGGTTCAGGTGATAACATCTGGTGGCGCATAGAGCGGGTTTACGAATGCGAATCCGACAACGAGTACGACTTTACCGATGCCATAGAACGCTCAAAACATGTTACCGGCAGTGTGCAAGATAACACGACCAGTATGCATTATGAAGATTACAATACAGATACAGGCGAAACCCCCGGATATAATGTGGACTTGCTGGACATGGGCACTTATGCAAATTGCGAAAAGGCATGTAAGGTAAGAAAGCCTCTCCCTGATACCAAGGCAGGCGTCAGCGGAACAACAAGCGACTATCGCACAACAACAGCGAGCTACGTGGATGAGTACAGAAAATGCAATAATGATGTATGTCCTGTGGCAGCAGGAGAAACAATCCTTAAAAACTGTGCATGCCTGAATGACTTTGCCGAGGCAACATCAACCATGCAGGTCTTGAGCAATGCCGGTAAGGACATGATATGCAGCGGAAATTAAGGAATAAACAGGAAGTTTACTATGGGATACGATTTGACATAAATACGAGATGTTACTATAGGAATTAGCTCTTCATCTCTTAAAATTTAAGGCCCTTGGGCTTTTTCACCGGGGCTGACAGTTGGCATGGAAACACTCTTTTAACCCGCTTTACCGCATTATAACATTCCAAAAGGTATTTCATAAATACCGAAATCATGCGTTAAAACACAAAACCAAATCATGATAATTTCCCGTAATGGCTGTAGATTTTATCTCTTTTGTTGCTCCTTGTAGTTTGTCTGTATTTTGCCGGAACTCATTTATCTTGTCAGGATAGCCTAAACGGTTTAAGAAACCCTGATAATCCGGGCCTTCTGATGTTTGCTGGTTCCATTCTTCAAAACATTTCTGATAAATCTGGTTAGGAAGTATTTGTTCCAGCCTGCAGGTATGTTTAATCTTGTTAATGTCAGCCGTTTTTACAAAGGAATTCTCTTCGGATGGATCTCCACAGTTTGCTAAATTTCCAAAGCCTTTATACCATTTACCGACTTGCAGGTACTGGTCATATTGTTTTGTCCAGTTAAAGTGGAACAGCAGTAAATTGGGAAAGGCAAAACGATCATTTTGGGATAAAACAGCTTTTCTCAATCTGCTTAAATCAATGAGTTTCATATCGGTTTTCAACAAAATATAATAAATCAACTCAAATCTTATTTTATTTAAATTATCCAAAATAAATTCAAGACCATATTTTTTGACACAGAATAAAAACGCCTTTCTTTGCAACCACAAATCATTGCCCGTGAAATCAGGGACATCATGCGGGCAGTTCAAAGCAATCTTCTTTATGACTTCTGACTCACTGCTGTGTTTAGATAGAAAAGACAGGGAAAAATACAGGACAGGGAATATTGATGAACTCGTAAAAAGTCAAAAAACATCTATCTAACTGAAAGAACTTTAAAAACAGCAAAACACTTCTTGCTTAATCTTCTGCTATATTATACGTAAACCTTAAAATTATCAGAAGATTAAGGGTAAAATCACGATCAAAGTAAAAAATCCAAATCAGCTTAACATTTTGGATCACTGGGATTTTCTTACTCCCAAAAGACGGCAAATGCTTGACGCCGGATGGCCTGGTCTGTCCTGTTTACGCATACGGGGCCAAAGCCTTTTACAAAGATGCCCTGACAGCAGGAGCAGACGGGCTTCTCGTGGTAGACCTGCCGCCTGAAGAA
>Ga0222639_1000777_pt1 | contig 14096 bp, 12 predicted proteins | sample AntAcemetagen185_FD_179863 | JGI IMG/M metagenome (GOLD analysis project Ga0222639, IMG submission 179863) | Saline water microbial communities from Ace Lake, Antarctica - #185 | ecosystem: Environmental > Aquatic > Non-marine Saline and Alkaline > Saline | place: Antarctica: Ace Lake...
GTACCAGCGCACACCCATCTCTTCCGGTATCAAATACAATTGGAATAATCTCGATACGTAGGTCTAACCGTTTTGTGCGAAATTCGGTCTGGATACGAATCATATCTTTCTGACCCTGAATGGCAGCATGACACCGTTCCGGAATCTGATGTACCCTGAAGAAGGAGTAGGGTAGATCTTCGATGGGTTCACCGTAGAGTACATCAAGTGGTGCATCCAGAAGTGAGAGTGCATCCTGATTTACCATGACGACCTCTCCCCTGTTATTGAGCACAAGAACCGGAGAGAGAGAGAACATCAACAGGGCGGAGACTGACATTCGTGAGACAAGAAAATAATTTTTTGCTGCACCAATCTCTTTCAAGTCAACATCACCCTTCAGTTTCAGCATCTCAAGGTGTCGTGCACAGGTATTACGATGCAAATGGAGTGCATCAGATATTTCAGTAATACTCAGACCTTTCGGATATTTCCTGAGAATTTCCTTAATTGCTATTACTTCTTCGTATTTTTGCTTCATTTGAATTAATCACCGCCAAACCTTTATGCACTGCATATTTGTTGTGCATAACCAAGATTTATCACTACCGTTCACAATTTTTGTGATATAGTGCACTGCATAAGAATTCTGTCTTTACCTGATGGAAACATGGAGTGAAAACGAATCCCATGAAATGGTTCACAGATAAACCCTGAACAAAGAGAACAATTGAAAGGAAAGAACAATGGCTGAAACATTTGATGTTAAACTTGAAACCACCACTTACACGCCCGACCCCAGTTATAGGGAAAAAAGCTGGCTTGGTAGCTGGGAAACCGCCTATCAACGATTTCTTGACGACCCCGATGCATTTTGGGCAGAAATTGCCGGAGAGCTGGAATGGTTCAGACCGTGGGAGAAGGTCAAAGAGTGGAACTACCCTCATGCCCGATGGTTTACTGAGGCAAAACTCAATATCACCCACAACTGTCTGGATCGTCAGGTTCAGGGAAACCGCCGTAATAAGGTAGCCCTCATCTGGCGAGGGGAAGAGGGGCAGGAACGGGTGCTGACCTACCGACAACTCTACCAACAGGTGATGCGCTTTGCCAATGCCCTGAAAAAGATGGGTGTAGGAAAAGGCAATACCGTCTGCCTCTATATGCCGATGGTTCCCGAACATATTATCGCCATCCTTGCCTGTGCCCGCATCGGCGCCATCCATAGCATCGTCTACGGAGGCTTCGGGGCAGCGGCTCTGAATGCCCGGATTCGCGATGCCAAAGCAAAGATTGTCATCACGGCAGATGTTGGTTACCGGCGGGGCAAACAAATTACGCTGAAAAGCATTGTCGATGAAGCCGTTGTCAATGCCCCCAGCGTTGAACGTATCATCGTTCTTCGAAGAACAAAACCGTCACTGGAGCTCATCTCAGAGATGGAAGATGACTTTTACGAAGTAATGGAAGGAGTTGATCCCACCTGTGCACCAGAAGTCATGGACGCCGAAGATCCGCTCTTTATCCTGTATACGAGTGGGACGACCGGACCGCCAAAAGGCATTGTCCACTCCTGTGGCGGCTATATGGTTGGAACGTATTACACCAGCAAATACATCTTTGACATGAAAGAACACGATGTTCACTGGTGCACTGCCGACCCTGGATGGATTACCGGTCACAGTTACATCGTCTATGGACCACTTGCTGTTGGAGCAACTGTGCTTATCACGGAGACCGTCCCCGACTATCCGGACCCGGGCATCTGGTGGAGAATAATCGAAGATTTTGGTGTGACCATCTTCTATACTGCCCCGACAGCCATCAGAATGTTTATGCGGCTGGGAGAGGAATGGCCCAATCGCTCAAATCTCGAAACACTGAGAATTATCGGATCCGTCGGAGAACCACTCAATCCTGAGGCATTTGAATGGTATTACCAGTTTATTGGTGGTTCTTCCTGCCCGGTGATTGACACCTGGTGGCAGACTGAAACCGGCATGCAAATGCTTGCGACAACCGTTGGCGAACCCATGAAACCCGGATTTGCCGGCAGGCCAATTCCAGGCGTTGTTGCCGATGTCGTGGATAAAGATGGCAATCCGGTACCACCAGGTATCGGTGGCCTTCTGGTCATAAAAGAACCCTGGCCAGCTATGATGCGAACTGTCTTTAACAATGAAGAGCGCTACCTCCAGTATTGGAATACGATCAAAGGTTGCTATACAGCAGGCGATCTGGCTGTTAAGGACGAAGATGGCTATATTATGGTGCTGGGGCGATCTGACGACATTATTATCGTCGCCGGGCATAATCTCGGAACAGCAGAAGTAGAAAGCGCTCTTGTCTCGCACGAGTCAGTAGCAGAGGCAGCAGTTATCGGAAAGCCCGATCCTGTGAAAGGCCAGGCGATCAAGGCTTTTGTCATTCTGCGTCTCGGGTATGAACCAAGTGAAAAACTGAAAAAGGATCTTATCTACCACGTACGAATGGGACTGGGTCCGATTGCGATGCCCTCAGAGATCGATTTTGTCACTTCACTTCCCAAGACCCGAAGCGGAAAAATTATGCGTCGTGTTCTGAAAGCACAGGAAATGGGTATCGATCCCGGCGATATATCAACGCTGGAAGAATAATACCAATTATGGACCAACTAAGACTGTTTGGAATGAAAGCTGAACAGGGACGCTGGCTCCTCATTCTCACTGGCATGCTCATCAATCTTTGTCTGGGAAGCATCTATTCATGGAGTGTTTTTGTCGTCCCGCTGAGTAATTACTTTAGCAACGAACTTGGCCAGCAGGTAAGTCCAGCCGGAATTCTGTTACCATTTTCGGTCTTTCTGGCATCTTTTGCACTTGCCATGCCCCCTGCTGCTCGACTTATCGAAACATGGGGACCACGGAAGACTACATTACTTGGTGGCATTCTAACGGGCTGTGGCTGGGTTTTGGCCTCTTTTGCACCATCTGTTACGATCCTTTCCATCGTCTATGGTGTTATCGGCGGCGTAGGAGTGGGCATCACCTATGGTGTCCCAATAGCCGTAGCAGCCCGATGGTTTCCAGACCGCCGGGGTCTTGCTGTGGGTTGTACCGTGCTTGGTTTTGGTTTCTCAGCGTTTATCACCGCCCAGATTGCTGATCAACTAATCAGTTCGGTCGGAATTCCTGCGACCTTCCAAATCTTTGGAGTGGCTTTTCTGGCAATCATAACCATCCTTGCGCTGCCACTCTCATTTCCACCCATTGGATGGCATCCTCCCGGAATGAAAGAATCCGGCAATATGAACAGCTCTCGTCACAATCTATCCCGATCACAGATGGTACGCACACCAACTTTTTACGGACTCTGGATCTGTTATTTCCTCGGCTGCCTGGCTGGCCTGATAGCAATATCCATTGCAAAACCCGTCGGAATAGAAGATGCTGGAATCGCTCCGGTTCTTGCAACGACTCTGGTAGGTTTTTTTGCTATCTTCAATGGGGGAGGGCGACCGGTTTTCGGAGCTCTCACAGACCGCCTAAACCCAAAAAACACAGCAATGTTGTCTTTTGCTCTGATTGGAGTAGCTTCAATTGGAATATGGCTGTATCCATCTCCCTTCGTTTACATCGCAGCATTTGCAATTCTCTGGGGATGTCTTGGCGGCTGGCTTGCTATCGCCCCCTCTGCAACGGCACAGTTTTTTGGCACCAGTGACTATCCCCGCTGCTATGGTCTCGTCTTTCTTGCGTATGGTGCCGGCGCTCTTGCCGGACCGCAGATGGCAGGTTATGTCAGAAACGCGACCGGCTCATATCTTGATGTTTTCCCGGTTGTCGCAGTGCTTGCTGTAATCGGATTTGCTGTAGCATTGATATTCCTTCGAACGCCCGGAACCGAAAAAACCAAAATCATCAATGAAAGAAAGCAAATTGTAAAAAAATGATATAAAAATTCTAAATGAATCAGACCATCCGATAGGTCTCAAGATTCTGTGGAGCGAGGGTCTGAATCCGGTATTTTTTGTAGATAGAACTCGCGAGATCGATGGTACTGCGTTCATCGCCATGGATGCAGAAAATCCGTTCGGGGCGCGGATTTAAATGATTGACATACCTCATCAGCTGGTTGCGATCCGAATGCCCGGAAAATCCATCAACCGTCTGAATCTCAAGATTGACAACAATCGATTCACGTCGCCCGACCGGAATTTCACGCCATCCTTTCTGAAGACGCCGCCCCATTGTCCCATCCGCCTGATACCCAACAAACACTAGGGTATTTCGCTCGTCTTCAGCAAGATGGCGCAGATATTCCATAACCGGACCACCGCTAATCATTCCGCTGGTAGTGATAATCACACAGGGATCACTATTGATAACCTGCTGACGCATGGACGGAGAATCAACCTGGATAAAACACTCAGCAAGGAAAGGATTGTGACCTTCCTGGAAGATCTGCCGACGCAAATCAGGATTCAGGTACTCCGGATAGGTCGTGTGAATCGCCGTCGCTTCCTTAATCATACCATCAAGATAAATCTTCACCGGCGGGATCTTCTTCTCACGAATACCTTCCTCAAGTGTCAGCATGACTTCCTGTGACCGACCAACCGCAAAAGCCGGGATAATAACTTTCCCGCCACGTTCAATCGTCTGATTCACAACCTCGTAGAGTTTTTCTTCAGCCACAGCAAGTTTCGGCTGGACATCGTGCGATCCACCATAGGTACTTTCCATAAAGAGCGTCTCAAGACGGGGAAAGTTCACAGTCGCAATATCAAACAAACGGGACTTGGCATAATTGAAATCTCCGGTGAACGCAATATTATGCAGACCATCCCCCACATGGAAGTGACAGATAGCAGATCCAAGAATATGGCCTGCATTGTGCATTGTTAGTTTAATATCCGGTGCAATATCGGTGACACTTCCGTAATTCAGCACAATCGAGTGTTTCAGGTATTCACGGACCTCTTTTGAGGAATAAGGAACATAATCTGCTTCCTTACTAACCACATCAAGATAGTCAAGCTGGAGCATCGCTGAAAGGTCACGGGTTGCCGGAGTGCTGTAGACCGGGCCATCATAACCATAGCGGTAGAGGAGAGGTATCAACCCAGAGTGATCCAGATGGGCATGCGTCAGCACCACAGCATCAAGAGTATTGAGCGGGAAGATCTCAGGGACATTGATATAAGGGTACAGTTCCGGGTTGCCGGGCATTTCGCCACAATCGATAAGAATCTTACTCTCTGGTGTCGAAAGCAAAAATGCTGCACGGCCAACTTCCCGACAGCATCCCAGTGTTGTTACCCGGAGCCAACGCTCTTTACTGGTAACATCACGGTGTATCCGCCGTCCGATACGCCGGAGAAAGTCTTTACGCTCGTCCCGTACCGAACGTAGATACTGACGGACGTTTTTCACCGTTTTGCTCTCAATTGGAGGCGTACGGACAACTTTCGGCGTCCATCCGATTTCCTTGGTGATATCCCGCAGCGTGCTACCGTTCTTCCCGATCACGACACCAGGCTTCTCTGCCTCAATGAGCACTTCACCGGTATCAGGATCAAAAAAGAGATCGGTCACACCACCGTTCTCCGGAACTATCTTCTTTATTTTGGGTGCGGCAAGCTCAGGATCTTCAAGAATATTCGGGCGAACAACAATCCGCTTTCTCAGGTCACGGGCCAGTATTTTAATCAGATCTGCTTCGTCTGCAAATTTTTTCGGCTCGTCAGTATATATTACCAGTTCCGGCCCTTCAAATTCCACTTCAGATATAGTAATGCCAGCAGGTACTTTCGTCTCAATCTTAGCTTTCAGCTCTCTGAGCCGTTCATCAATTAACATAGATATCGTCCTAAAAAAATATTGAAAAAAAGAAATTGCAGAAAATAATTATTTCTTTGCTATTTCTTCGTATTTATCAGCAGTAATGACAACAACGCTTATCCCCTCACCTGAAGCCGAGTCACGTTTCATGGCACTTCTCAGGGCACGGATAGCCAGATCAACTGCTTTTTTCTCATCCATATTCTTTGTGTACCGGTCTTCAAGAACACCGTACGCAAATGGTGACCCGGATCCTGTTGCGACTATCTCATCTTCAGGCGAAGCACCACCCATCGCATCCACTGAGTAAATACCCGGACCATTCTCGTCGAGACCGCCAACAAGAAGCTGTACATAATAGGGATACATTCTGTTCTGGTTGAGCACGTTTGATAGCAACGATGCAGCTGCACCGATTGTCATCACACGGTCTCTACGAATCTGATACAGGTTACATTCAACCTGAAGCAGACGTGCCAGTTGCTGAGCATCACCAACACCACCAGCAGTTGTCATGCCAATCGTATCAGTAATCCTGTAAACCTTCTTTGCCTTCTTTGATGCAATCATCGTGCCCATCGTAGCTCGCTGTTCTGTAGCAAGCACGACACCTTTATCGAAGACGATACCAACCGTTGTTGTTCCTTTAGAATATTCCTGAGAGTGTTCGGGCATTTAAGACCTCCAAAAAGACGTAGAGCCAAACGAGAATAAAATTGCCTTGTGTATTAAATGCCCCGACATCTCATAAAGCTTGTGCAATATAGCTAAAAATATGAGAAATAAATGAGTGCCGTGCTTATTTCGCACAGGTGATCTCATCCAGACGTTTCTGGGGAAGAAGAACCTTTATGAGTTCTTTATCAAAGAGAATAGCCACCATCCTCTTATCATTATTGATAACCGGCAGCTGGTCTACCCTTGCACGTTTCATCTTCAGGGCACACTCGCTGACTTCCTCGTTTAAAGGAACAGCAATCACATCGGTAATCATCGCTTTTTTCACCGGTTTGTTTGGAAGCTGTACCTTTGAGATACCATAAGATATTGTATGAATATCCCGGATACTTTCCCAAGTCCATTCATCGTCGTCAGTGCCATTTGAATAATCACTGACAATAACATCATCTTCAATGAGGGCGTGCTTGATCAGATCCCGCTCACTAATGATTCCTGTCAGATACGAATCATGACTGAGAATAGGAATTGCATCACACCGGGAAATCTCCATGATTCTTCCGACCAGCGGAAGCGGCGTTTCCTCCCAGAGAGCAGACGATGAAGTCGTAAATCTGTGACGGATCTCTTCCTGAATCCCCATATGGGCAATAGCACCAATCAAATCTGAGACGCTAAGGAGACCAATCAATTCACCCTTTTCAACGACCGGAAGACGCCTGATATTCATTGAGATCAGGATATCGGCCGCCTCAGTAAGCGGTACATCAGGGCCAACAGTCATCGGATCTGACGTCATTAAAAGACCCAGCTGGAGTTCTTCGGCTTTGCGAAGCAAATCTTTCCGTGTTATGATGCCAACCAGTTTTCCTTCTTTTGTCACCGGAACGCCACTAATACCAGTCCGCTTTAAAATCCGTAAAACATCATCACGATTTCCCGGAATCTCAACGCTTACAACATCCGGGGTCATGTAATCACGGACGAGTTTCTCGGTTATGATCTCACCACCATAGTTGTAACCGTGCTGTGACGGACGACATGAGACGAAACACTTCCAAGAAGAAGTGACTCAATGCCGGATCGTCCGTGAGAACCAAGAACAATAGAATCGGCACCGATCTCCTCAGCCATCTTCAGAATTTCATTACCTGCATGGCCAAAACGAATTTCTGTCGTTATCTCTACGTCAGATTCGGCTGCAAGCCTTTTTGCTTTGGAGAGAACAGTATTACCTGCCTTTTCAAAAGCAGCATACAGAAGTTCCTGGTTCGCATCCTCAGGAATGTCTTCGAGACCACCCTTCTCAATAACATAGACAGCGTAAAGGCTCCCCTCCCACGCCTTTGCTTCTTGAATGGCTGTTGTAAGTGCCTTAACACTTGCATCAGACCCATCAATAGCAACAAGAATTGTTTTCATGATTGCCACCTCTGAAAATATCTTATACTATTTTGCTGGGAGCAGTATAAAGGGTTCGCATATCCTTATATACAAAAGAGCCGATAGCAGACAGATTTCAGGATATCACGCGAGTAGTGCAGATTTTCGCGCAGGGGATCCACAGTAAAGAACCGGGCGGGATTCCCCACTTCCAAAAAATATGGCTGAGCAAAAAGTGCCGAACCTGCCGTTGCCATACTGAGCAATTCTGATGGTGTACACTGGTATATGGTACCGGTAAAGGTCATTTCCCGAAGCATATCCGGCTGGACAAACATCACATTATCCGTCCCCAGAAGAACTTCACATCCACAATTAAGCATGTCACGAATCGGCGGCCGGGCATTCCCGTCCGTTACGCCCAGCACCCAGTTTGACCGGGGACAGACGGCAATGGGAATCCCGGCATCAGCACACTGGCGCAGGTGATGATGGTCAGCGTGTGTCATATGGACGAGAAGATCCGGCTCAAAAGCCAGGGCATCTTCAATGTCGCCCGTGTCTTTTTCACCGGCATGCAGCGCAAGAATTTTTCCCTCACTTTTTATTGTTGCGACAGCAGTTTCGAAATCCTTTTTTTCTTTTGTGCTACTAATGCCAAGTCCATCCGCCTCTCCCTCACCACCATCACGCCCGAGAATGATAACGTCCAAATCACTGGAACACTGTGCGTTCTGAAGCGCTCTAACGCCTTCAGATCCACCTTCACGAAAGTCCAGACACCCCCCCGTCCCGGTTGCGCCCATCATCTGAAGGCTTGCCGCCATCGCCCGGGTCAGATCTGATGACGACGTTGACCGAAGAATACGGTGTTTTAGCCCATCTGGCGGCGCTACCAGTTCAGAAAGAGAACCATCAATCGGCGTGTCCATTGCAACAGTGTCAGCAAGATGCGTGTGGGCATTAAAAAATCGAGGGACAATCCACTGGTCCGGGGCACGGGACTCTTCTTCCAGCGCTGTGATAACACCGTTTTCCACGGTTATGGTAGCCGGAATTACCGTAAAATCACGGCCGATGATAGCCTGACCAGATATTGTATACGATTGTTGCATGAAACACGCCCTTCCTCTGATTTATATAGGTATGATGCTAAAATACTAGTACATGGCAGCAAAGAACAAAGGTGGTCGTCTTGTCTCGTCTGCAGGTCTGGTGACCTACTATGACAGTGACGATCGAAGAGCTATTCATCTCAACCCAAAATATGTGTTGGTTGTCGCTGTTGCAGTTGGCGTCATTACTGCACTACTGAACGCATTTATTTAATTAATACATTTTTTTACGCTTTTCCAATGGTATCTGAACTACCGTTCGGTATACGTTAAATCAATCTTTGAAGAAAAATGTGGCAAAGAGGTCCTTGTATATTATTGTCACAACACCTGCATTAACTCAAACAGGAATACCTTGCATCCAATTATTAAACACCCCGGTAATTTCTAAATTTTAGAGATCAAGTTCCCTGTACGCCCGAATCGTAATATCCGTCTTTTCATCGAAATACAACTCATCATGACCTTCCCAGTCCGGGGCACCACGAAAGATAACTGCCGGAACACCTTTGTTGCTCTCGCCCATCATAAAGTTAGCAAAAGCGGCGAACTCATCAACAACCGCCTCTTCGGTAATCTCAAGGACTCTTCCAAAGAGATCAGTCGTGCCCCGGTAATCATGTATAGCTGGCATCCCGGCCCATCCGATAGCAACGCCGGTCTGCCCACGGCGAAATGCCCGTCCACAGGTATCGGTCAGGATCACTCTGACATCAGCACCTGTTTTCGCAAAGAGCATCTCCCGAATCTCTTCAGCATCTTTCATCGGGTCAGGAGGAAGGGTAATCACGATATCGCCTTCCACATTACTGTTATCAACCCCTGCCCGGACACCAACATGACCGTGAATCATCTTTGAAAGGACAAAAGGCTGCTCAATAATAACATCGTAACTTTCATCCAGCACCACCTGGATAAACCGAGGGTCTTCCCCACAGGCCAGACCAATTCGTTCTGCCCGCTCTGAGGGATTTACGTCTGAAAGAATCCTGATATACCCTTTTGCTTTCGCCCAGACCGAGGAGGCAACACACAAAATATCGCCGGACATAACAGTAGCGCATGCACAGAGAATATCAACAAAATCATCACCTGGCCGGATGAATGGAATTCCCTCAACTGAAATCACTTCAATACTCATAATACTAGTGTTTCACCGTGCCCACAGATAAGCTTCCTACTCTCAAGGGGAAACGATTGAGATAAATTATATATAGAGCATCATGAAGAGATCCACTATAGAGATGTACCTGGTCATACGGTGCCCGTCATGTAGCACTTTTTCCTATGTCGATCAGTATCAGAAGTGGCGACTCTGCCCGGTCTGTGGTGAGATTATTCCGGTAAAAAAGGCACAAGCCTACGTAAAAGTAAAAAATCACCAACAGGCAGATTCCATCGTTTCTAAACTGGAAGAATACCTGGCGAAAGAAAAGAAAAAGGATCTGAGTCCGGCAGAAAAGAAGGAACTGGCAACGGCGTACGCTTCATGGGTACGCCAGTCTGTCCCGCCAAAATAATCCATTTGAACGGGAAATAGTTTTTTCGACTATTTTTTTGACAGACTCTGGAGTATTGTCATGAAACCCCGGGCTCCTATCTCATATATTCAAAATGTTTCACGTATAGCGTGCCTTTGCCCCGATTGGCAATATCACCGGTAAACTTTGTGTAGACTGTTTTATCGACTTCCACATTACCTTCGTTTCGAAAGGTAGGTATCATCTCCCGGACCATGCCATGCACATACGCCTCACCCTTTTTCATATTGCCACAGACCCGTGAAGAATCACCCATTATAACAAGAGTTCCGCCACGCATATCCACACCACTTAAGTCCCCGGCATTACCCTCAACAATAATCGTTCCTCCGGCTAGGGTCTCAGCAGTAAAATCACCAACATCTCCCATGACATGGATCATTCCGCCCACCATTCCTTTCTTCTCCCCACGATAGCCAGCACCACAGAAATCTCCGGCATCGCCTTCACAGAGAATCCGGCCACCCTGCATCTCACGACCAAGCCAAGACCCCGCATTGCCTTTAATAACGATCTCACCACCGCTCATGAAATTGCCGCAATGCATACCTATGTCATTTTCGATGGTGATCTTCCCGGCGGCCATATACTCTCCGACACGTTTAATTCGTGACGAATCTCCCCGGATAACAACCTCCACCTTATCAGCATAGGACGTCGTCCCTTCTACTCTTTTTGTAAAAACCTCATCAAGGGAAAGTTTTTTATTGCCCTTCCAGACTTTTAAGTCAGCATCATGGTCGAGAAAATTTTTCGGCACAATCGATTCTGCCTCTATCGGAAGATTCGGTTTTTTACGGGTTTTAACCTCAAGAATCACTTTCATAAATCCGCCTCCGATTCAATACAATAGCCTGACGGAACATACTCATCCTGGACCGGATAGTTACTCATACGCACCGTGTAATATTGATCAAAGAGTTTCCGGAAGCGCTCATCGTGGGTCATATTATACTCTTCCGGAACATTTGCTTTTGACCAGATTGTCGATTTTGCAGTATCGACAGTGCATTCACCATCTTTACAGACGACTTTTCCCCCTTTGATAGTGTAATTCGTTCCGGAAAAACCGGAAATAATCGCTTCATAATCAACACCAGGGTCAATAGTATCCGGAAGCAGCGGGAAGATGGCAATATCAGCATCAGCACCAATCCCCAGATGACCCTTGCCGTGTTCGACAAGCCCAAGAGCACGTGCCTGTGCTGCCCGGGTCATAACCGCCAGTTCATACCAGTCGATCTCACGGTCGAGCGCCGGTAGCACAACCCGTGAGCCAGTCTTTGGATGGATTGTTTCAAACTCGTTGTCACGATATCGCTTGCTCATTAAAAGGCCATATATTTCTGGATATTTGACAAAAGGAGCACCATTCGGATTATCTGTGGCAATACAACACCGCCAGGGATCGTCTGTTAACAGAGCAAGTTCAAGACCAATAGACCACATAATCGAGTTGACAAGACTCTGACGGCGATAGAAGACAGGAATGATACCCGAACTCGTCTCCAGTTCGACGTCGTGATTGCTCCACTTGTTATGGTGCAGACGGTAGAGGTTGAACTCCATCGGCCCGTCTGCTGTCATCGTCATCGTCTTACCAAACATCACCTGACCTATGTCAAAGACAATCTGAGGCTTACTGTTCAGTGACTTTGTAATATCCTCGGCCTTCGAACAGAAATCAGACCATGAAGAACCGCCATAGGAATGGAACTGCACATGAGTAGAATACAGACTCTGACGTTTATCGTTTAAGTCAGGAATAAGATTGTAGGTATCAAGAGTGCACTGATAATTCCCGGGTGTTCCCAGACTGTTACAGTGCAGGTGAACAGAGTGTGGGAGATTGAGCATCTCGTTTGCCTTGATCATACTGGTGATAATCTCCGCCGGCGTTATCTCCCAGTGAGGGACCTGATCGAAGATACAGGTAACATCCTCACCAAATCCCCATGCCTCAGTTCCGCCCGGATTGGTCAGTTTAACAGCAAATCCTTTCACTGCTGTAAGGGTCCAGGCGATAATTGCTGCGATACGTTTGTAGTCCTTCTCGCGCACCGCCTCCATCACGGCCCAGTTCCCGTCAAATAGAGTATTTGCCATCGTATCCTGGAGTGGCGTGTAATTAAACTCCTCATGGGTATGTCGTGCCTCAAGTGGAGCCATTGCGCCCTCAAGAAGTGTCGTATACCCCAGTTTTGCATACCGGTAACTGTTCCCATAGGTGGTAGGCACACAATACCCTGAAGTTGCGTGCATATGACTCCGCCGCGCTGTCCTCCCAGCCCTCATATCTTCCGGACTCATATAGCGTCCGAAGTTTACTTTTGTACCACAGATATGGGTATGAGAGTCCACACCTCCCGGAAGTGTCAGTCTCCCTGCTGCATCAATAACTTCGTCAGGATTTGTGACTGACTCGACAATCTTCCCGTCACTGACACAGAGATCCATAATCTCACGATCAATCCCATTGATGGGATCGATAACACAGGCATTTTTTATCAGCAGTTTACTCATACACCTCGTGCCTCCCTGAGTTTATCATAAATCCGGGTCAGGACTTCGGTATCGTCGGGAAGTTCTGGTTCGATCACTTTTTTCAGATGAATGGGAACCCCATCCATCCGATATCCCGTTCCTTCCGCATCAATACCGGTGACTGCCACCGGAATCTGGAGATCCGCGACCGATGTCGTCAGATTTTCATAGGGATCGATGACAATCGTCGGAATCTCTGCCATATACTCCACGCACTGGCGTGGGAAATGAGCACCAGGATCACTGGCAACGATGAGGCAGGCATCACACTCGTGTCTTCCAAGAATATCAACCGCCGAGGTTTCACCAGGATTATAGAACGCGATACCCCTACAGAAATCTACGGCGAACGGATAGCCTGTCATCCAGGTAAATACTTCGTTGGTGCCATAGACATTCCAGTGCCCTCTCATCGGCGTCAGCGTGAACTTAGTATGACGACTCAGTTCGTCCACCAGTTCGATGGCGTTACGGACATTCTTGTATTTCCCTTTCGTCATCGTAAGGCCCAGTCCAAAGAAGAGTGCCCCGAACTTCGCCTCCTTGCACATAGTGACAAGCTGTTCGAGCATCGTCTTCTCAATACCGGCAACCGAATCCGGGACCACATCACCTTTTCCACGAACTATCGCCCGCAAAGCACTGAATACAGCGTAGTCTCCGCCTTTTTTAATCTTCAGGAAGAGATCAGCGATTTTTGCCGTCTCCGTCTCACGGACATCAACAACAATGACTTTACGTTCCCGGAAGGCGTTGTCGAGGAAGTACCCGTCAGCATAGGTTGTATAACGACTCATATGCCGGGGGTGCGCTTCATCAGGATTACTTCCCCAGTAAATGATAAGATCCGCCCGGTTCTTCACCTGCCCCAGCGTGCATCCCGGGTGACCAACCTCCTGAATCGCAAGGACCGATGGACCGTGACAGACCGACGACGTGTTGTCTATAATTCCTCCCAGAATCTCATTCATATGGACTCCGACACACTGAGCCTCACCATGCGTTCCCGACCACCCGTACAGGAGAGGTCTATC
>Ga0222639_1000786_pt1 | contig 14014 bp, 18 predicted proteins | sample AntAcemetagen185_FD_179863 | JGI IMG/M metagenome (GOLD analysis project Ga0222639, IMG submission 179863) | Saline water microbial communities from Ace Lake, Antarctica - #185 | ecosystem: Environmental > Aquatic > Non-marine Saline and Alkaline > Saline | place: Antarctica: Ace Lake...
CAACTCAGGAAAAACAAGGTCTTTCAAAGGAAACTGGAGTTCATCAATTCACAAATCAAGATGTGACCCCAAATCACCAGACCCCAAATCACCACAAATCTGACCCCAAATCATTCGATCAACCGTCTCACCAAGGAGGGCTTTTCATGGCGGAATCCGCTGAAGGACTATCTCTATCTGAGACTTACCCAGAAAGAACCCTTTGACATTCTCTACTTCACCCCCGCCTTCACGGCCATCGTCGCCATTAACGATTGGAGTTTCAATCTCACACCCGAACTCAACTACAACCCCATCACCAATCTGGAGATGCGTCTCAGAGGGATTATCCCCGTGGGCGGGGACCAGACCGAATACGGGGAAAAACAGAGCGACTGGCGTGTGGAATTCCGGTTGCGGTATTTCTTCTGATCACATAGAATTTAATAATGAACTGCCACAGCGTAAGAAAAAGGCTTTCGGCCTATCTGGAGTTTCGTCATCGGCACAACAGAACCCTGGTGAATGTATTGGGCATAGCGGTCGGGATCGCCCTCTTTGTCTCCATCAATGCTACATCTACGGCATATAAAAAAGCGGTGAGCCGGCCTTTTAAGAATCTGGGCGCCGACCTTGTTGTTCAACGGGCGGAAAAGCGCAACATGAAAGGGGGCCGGCCGGCCACTTCCATGGCCCTTGCCCTTATTGTAGGTTGTATGACCGGATATCTCCTGGGAAGGAGAACGGCCAGGATGAAACCTGCTGATATCTTGCGGTAACTGTAACATCATGCGCTTTGCATGTGGGCCGATTCCCTCGGAATCGTTTGGAAACGTTGCTGTTGTCGGGCCCTTTCTCCCAACTGTGCAAAGTGTCAATACTTTGTTACCCATATCGTCCAAACACACACTTCGACCGGAAGCACTCCTTTTGTGCAACCCATGGATTTACTCCCCGTCCCTTATTCTATAATTTCTGCCGGCAAGATATTTCCCCAGGAGCATGGAACTGAATATAACCAAAGGGATAGAAAACAAAAGCCGTATTATGGAAAACTTGATACCCATGAAAGAGGCTTCAAAGATGATCATGGGAACGCGGCAGATGGCGGACGCGGCGATGAAAGTGAAAATCACCCCGATATCCGCTCCTTTGCTGTAAAGGGTGTAAGCCACTGGAAATGCCACATAGAGCCCCCCAACGGTTGTGCCGGCCAACAAGATTCCGCCCACATGGCCTCTCAGACCCGATTTGGTGCCAAAATACTTTTCCACGGTTTCCTTCTTGACCCAGACTTCAAAGAGTCCAATCAGTATAAACGCAATCGGCAGGAGCTTTAACATGCCGAGGGAAAAATATCCGAGATTAAGGCCTATTGTCTTCCCCGGCTCGAAGCCTGTTAAAAAGGAATATCCGACAAAAAGCGCATAGGCGACAACCCCGGCTCCTCTGGCGTATTTGGTAACGGTTTTCAACCCCATGAAAAAATTTCTCCATAAAAAATGCCCGTCATAACCGCGACGATGACGGCGATGAGCAGGCTCGCGACATTTCTTATAATAGCCACCCTTACTCCAAAATACTTTTTTTCTATGGGAAATGTCACAAAACCCACCATCATCAAAGTGGTTGTAAATGCCGAAAGGACCGTGTACGTGACTCCTTTACTGAGTAAAATGCCGCAAAGGGGAAAAGCGATAAAGCCGGGCATAAGCGTTATGGAGCCGATGGAAGATGCCAGGATGACGCCTTCAAACATGTTGCTCCCGCCCAGAAGATGTAAAATGACGCTATTGGGCAGGAGGGCAAGGACAATAGATACAAGGATGAGCATGCTCGCAAATGCCGGCAGGATCTTGATGAACTTCCTGAAGGCCACTTTGATCGCCCGGTAAGTCTTGCTGCGATCCGCAAGAAAAGAGACGATGACAGCGATCAATACGAAAACATAGAGGTAATACATCGCTAAGAATCCTCATTCCGGACAAAGTCGCCGGAGTCTAAACCGAAATGCTCATTCCGCCATTCGCGGCACTACGGCGAAGGCCTGTGAAAAACGCCGGCTAAATGCGAGCCGGGGTTACAGCATCTTCGTTCATCCACTTCATCACTTCTTCTTGATCTCACACGGATGTTCCTCTGTGTCCCCATGGCACATCTTGATCTGTTCAGGCGTACATTTCTCCGGCTCTTTCTTAAGCTTTTCCTGCTGCTGACAGCAATCCTTACACATATCTTCTCCCCTCCTTTCGTTAATAACAGCTGCCGCCATCGGCAGGTTTTTCGGGCAGATGCCCTCGAAAATCCGGCCCTGGTCAGACATTTCACTGAGACCGCCTGCAATCTTCTTCAAGATCTTTCTTTGCACCGAATAATGGGTCCAGTAGCTGCGCTTTTCTCCCCTGACCAACCCCGCCCTTCTCAGTATCTGCAAGTGTTGGGACACGGCGGCCTTGGTAATGCCGACGCGGCTCGCCAGGGCGCCCACACACAGATCATGGGTTAAAAGCAGTTTCATGATGCGAAAGCGGTTCTCATCCGCCATGGCCCTTAGAAGCAGAACAAGTTCTTCCATCTATATTATCCATTTAAGTAATCTCTTATCTAAACACTACTTTGCTTAAATATATTCGTCAACAGGAAAATGGCTTGACTGTTTTTTCAGGAAGTCTCTTTGGATATAGCCTGGATTTCTCAGGCCGCAAATAAGGCCGTTCGTTCCAATCTGCATTGAGATCAGATCGGTTGAGCGTGTAGGGCAGAAAGGGATCTAAATGTTTTCTGTCTCGCCCATGGCGTCCTTGATGGTCAGGGCAAAAAGAAATCTTCGCGGAAAACTGGTTTCTCAGGAAAAAAATCGCAGGTTTTTCCACGTTGAGTTGTTTAAATGGATAGAGAGTGAGCAAAATGCGGACTCGGGCGATGTTAGTCAATCGTTTTTCAATCAACAATCAACAGTCAACAATCATAAATCCTATGATGAACTGCCGCAACGTAAAAAAAAGGCTTTCGGCCTATCAGGACAGAGAACTGAGCTCAGATGAGCAGGATCGGATCAAGTCTCACCTTAAAGGCTGTCCGGAATGCAGCGGACTGTATGCGGAACTTCAGCATACGTGGGAGGCTCTCGGTGAGGCGCCGGAAATCCATCCCTCACCGACATTTTATCTGGAGCTCAGGAAAAAAATAGCGGGATTGAATGATCGCCGTTTTATTCCGAGGCTGCGGCAGGTCTTTCAATTTCTTCCCGCCCCTTTGGCGACGGCCACCCTTGTGTTGGCAGGTTTGGTCATCGGCACTTACGCCGGGAACTTTTTCTTTCAAGAAAGCTTAATCTCCCTTAAGGGCCATCAGCCCAGGTTTTCTCAGTTGGATGTAAGTCTGGCTGGCATCAGGACATTTGATTCCATTCCACCGGGCACCCTGGCTCATGGATATGTGAGAATGGCAAGTTACAAAGGGAGTACACAATGATGAGAACGAAATGGTGGACACTGATTCTGATTTTCTCGCTGGCAATCAACGCGGCAGTCCTTGGGGTCTGCGGATATCACTATTACCGCTACACCTGTGGTGCACCATCCGCATATTGCCCTCTATCTCCGGGGGACCAGCATTTTTATCAAGGTTTAGGTCTTTCAGATGCTCAGCTCGAAAGGATGGCGCCCCTTGCTCGTACGTTCCATGCAAAGCTGGACAAACTGAGCCGGGAAACGGAAAGGAAAAGAGAGCTGCTCGTGGATCTATTGAGCCTGAAAGAGGTGGATTCCGGAAGGATAGAGAGCCTGCGGAAAGACATGGCCGGCATCCAGGACCAGATTCAAAAAGAGGTTATCACCCACCTCTTAGATGTGCGCGAAATACTGAACCCCGAACAAAAAGAGGTTTTTTTCACACTCCTGCGCAGGAGTATGAAACAGGAAAACAACTGGTTTTCGAAACAGGGAGGTTAATTGTGCGGTTACGTTACCTGATCAAAGAACTCTATTACCGAAGGCGAAGAACCCTAACGGCAGTCCTCGGGCTTTCGGTGGGGATTGCCCTCCTCATCATCATTAATGCCCTCTCCATGGCCTACCACGAGGCTGCCCGCATGCCCCTTAAGGAAATTGGTGCCGACATAACGGTGCAGCGTGCCGGCGATGTCCCCGAGGAACTCGCAGGCCCGGTCTTTGCGTGCTCAGCCATCACCATCCGAAAACAGGAGATCGAAAAAATCCGGAAAATCAAGGGAATTGAGGGATTCGGCCAGGCCCTCCTGATCTGGGTCTTCGACCCCGACCGTTTTACGATTGTCCTGGGCATTGATACGGAAAATCCCATAGGTCCGGGTATTCTCCGGAATAATGTGACCGGGGGGAAATTCCTGGAAAATGAGAGGGAAGAAGCCCTTGTGGACGTATCTTATGCCCGCCAATTCGGAATCAAAGTGGGGGATTCCATAACGATTGACCGAAAGGCGTACCCTGTGGTGGGGCTTGTGGACGCATCTCGTGCCGCGAAAATCGCAGTGGCCAATGTTTATCTTCCCTTAGAAGTTGCACAAAAAATAGCGACTTCCGCCAAACAGGTCCAAAAGGTCTCTCCATTCTACAAGGGAGACGCAAATCTCTTATTTATTCGAGCAGACCAGAGAGATACCCGCCATATAGTCGCCGCCTTGAAAAGCATCTTAGGTAAGGGCGTCAATGTGGCCACCCCCGACTCCTTTTTGAAGCTCCTTGGGGACCTTTTTGCCTTATCAGACAAATTCTCATTGGCCACGTCCCTGATTGCGATTCTGGTCGCCATCCTGATCGTCTTTAAGACCATGGCGGGAAACATTTCTGAACGGGCCAAAGAGATAGGAACCCTCAAGGCGGTGGGGTGGACCAATCGCAATGTGGTATTTCAGCTCACGGGAGAGTCCGTCCTGCAATGTCTTGCGGGGGGAATTTTGGGCCTCTTAATAGCGCTTCTGGCCACATTCGCATTAGGGTTCATGCAAGTGAATATCCCCATTCCGTGGGAGATGAGTCCCACCCCTCATTTCCTCCCGGGCGGCGGAGACCCTGTTTTCAAAACACTGCGGCTTCCCGTAAAGATCCCCTGGGCATTGGGGTCTTTCAGCATCATTCTTTCCATGCTCATAGGTGGCATTACGGGTGGAATTTTGAGCAGGCGTATTTCACGAATCAAACCATCGGAGGTGCTCAGATATGAGTAAAGAGGCTATTCTTAAAGCAACGGATCTTGGAAAGGAATATGGCGAACTTTGTGTGCTCAAAGATGTCTCCATGACCATGGAAAGGGGAGAGTTCATTGCCATTGTGGGGAAGTCAGGCAGTGGCAAAACCACCCTCCTTTCTCTTGTTTCAGGGCTTGAACGTCCCACAAACGGACGCGTTGTCCTCAATAACAAGGACATTACCGCTACATCGGAGAATGATCTGGCCCTCTTTCGCCGTGAAAACGTGGGGTTTATTTTCCAGTCATTCAATCTGATCCCGACCCTCTCTGCATGGGAGAATGTGGCTCTTCCTCTTTTCCCTGAAAAGATGCCGGCGCAGGATCGCCGAGACCGGGCCCTGGATCTGCTTCAGCAGATGGAGTTGGATCACCGGGTGGATCATCTTCCCTCTACCCTGTCAGGAGGGGAAAAGCAGCGGGTTGCCATTGCAAGGGCGCTGGTAAACAACCCGAAAATCGTCTTTGCCGATGAACCCACCGGCAATCTGGATTCAGAGACAGGGGAATCCATTATGAACATTTTAAAGGATCTTCATGCGGAAAATGGGATGTCCCTCTTGATGGTCACCCATGATCTCGATCTGGCTAAGGCAGCGGATCGAATAGTCCGCATGCAGGATGGGGAGGTTGTTTTATGAAAAAATTGACTCTTTTGTCTTTCATGGCTTTGTTTCTTTTCGGTACCCCTTTTGGTGTTTTTTCTGAGGAACCTGTACGAATTGAGGTCCTCTATCTGAATCATGGCCCTCTCAAGCCGACTCTGAGAGAGCTGGACAAACTCTTTACCGGATATGGCGACAGGATAGCCGTCTATAGGTATGATTTTGAAACTGAGGCGGGAGAACAGTTCAAGACCGAAAAGGGGATAAAGAGGCATGTTCCTTTGGTCTTATGGATTGACGGCCAGTCCACTTTAAAGGTGAACGGCACGCCGGTCCAGTTCAGAGGGTTTCCAACAGGGTCAGGACCGGCCTTTTTTCAGGGGAAGTGGAACATGGATGTCCTGAAAGAGGCCCTTGATCAAATAACCCATAAAAATTGAGGTTTAATTTGTATTACCCATATATTATTAAAGAGCTTCGCCATCGTCACAACAGGACCCTGGTGAATATATTGGGCATAGCGGTTGGAATCGCCCTTTTCGTCTCCATCAACGCCACGTCTACAGCATATAAAAAGGCGGTGAGCCGGCCTTTCAAGAATCTGGGGGCCGACCTTGTTGTTCAACGGGCGGAAGAGCGCAACATGAAAGGGGCCCGGCCGCCCGCATCCATGAGAGGGATACGCCTCCCCTTTTCAAACCAGCTCCTTTCCCCCCGGGACTTGAAGGCAATAACTCGGATTGAAGGAATTGACATAGGGTCCTCAGCGCTTTTGTTGTGGGAGTTTGAGAAGCGAGGTTTCCGAACCATAATGGGTGTGGACCTTGAACATCCGGGCTTGGGGCCGGTCAAGGTAAAAGAGTGGCTTAAAGAGGGTCGTTTTCCTGAAAAACAGGGGGAAGCGGTGCTGGAAAAACACTATGCAAAATTCCGGGCAATCCACTTGGGAGACACGTTTAAAATCAGCGGAAGTCCCTTCGTGGTGGTAGGAATTCTGGAAATCAAAGAAGGCGCTCAAGTCGCAGCAGCCAACATCTACCTGCCCCTTGCAGATGCTCAGGCCCTGATCAAAGAAGGGCCGGATGCAGTGAACATCCTCTACCTTCGATTACAGAATCCGTCCATGTTGAATCAAGTCAAGAAACAGATCTCCAAAGAGGTAAGAGGTGTATCTGTCAGCAGTTCTGATTCATTTCTTGAATTGATGGGGGGTGTCTCGATGATCTCCGGGCGCTTTTCCATGATTGCCTCTGTGGTCGCCTTGTTGGGGGCCGTGCTCCTGATCATGAAAACCATGCTTTCCAATCTTGTGGAACGCTCAAGGGAGATTGGCATTCTGAAAGCGGTGGGCTGGACTCACGGGGAGATACAAAAACAACTCATGGGTGAAGCTTTTCTGCAAGCCCTTATCGGGGGGATATTGGGCATTCTCATGGGCTATGTGATCTCTTATGGCATGGGATTTCTCTCCATTTCCATCCCGGTTCCCTGGGAGCTAAACCCCGTGCCTGCCATGGCAAAGGCAGAAGCGGTCACACAAGCCGTCAGGCTTCCGGTGAGTGTCTCCATCGGGCTGGCCGCCACTTCCATGGCCCTGTCCCTTATTGTGGGTTGTGTGACCGGATATCTCCTGGGAAGACGAACCAGCAAAATGAAGCCCGCCGATATCCTGCGGCAACTGTAAGGATACTCAATAATGAAAGGAGAATTTATTGTGATCCAAAAAAAACTCTTAATAACCCTAATCCTGTGCCTGTTGCTCTCTTCTGCGTCATTTCTGCAGGCAGCGGAGCCTTTCAATCTTCGCCACTATGGCAACTTCAAAAAAATGGAGCACATGAAAAAGGTGGATGGGGTCGTGGACCTGGACACGGCTTTAGCTGGCCCTCATGTTTATGCAGTGGGCGCCATAAAGGGAGGTAAAGGAGAGATTACGGTCATTGATAGTGAAATATGGCTCGCCTATGGCAAGGATGGTCTTGGTAGAACCCAACGCAGAATACCCGAGGGAGAGCAGGCGGCACTGCTCGTTACTGCAGAAGCGAGGAACTGGAAGAAATTTGTCGTACCGAAAAAAATGTCTGAATCGGGATTATATGACTTCATCCTCGATCAAGCTGAGAGATACGGGTTGAATACCAAGAAACCGTTCCCTTTTCTTATTGAAGGACCCCTGCAGGACGTGAGGTGGCATGTGATTAATGGTCCCAACCCGGAATTCTCGGGGCATTTCAAAGGTCACGGGGGAAAGCCGTCTTTCATTCAACTCAAGGAGCATATAGAGCAGACCTCGGGAGTCATCATCGGGTTCTACTCTGCCAATGTTCAGGGGGTGTTCACACATCCCGGAGAGTCATGGCACCTTCACATCCTGATTAGGGATAAAGAAAAGGCCGGCCACGTGGATGAAGTTGTGGTAGGAAAAGGAGCAGTTCTAAAATTACCGGAAATCTGAAAAACCCTTCAACACGCTCTTACCAATCTCCCCTTTCGGGCTTATTCAACATGGTAAATGGGGTCACACCTATTTTTCTTCATTGAATACATCCCAGCGGTTGTTTTCCCGCTGGATGGCATGGTGGCAAATATTGTAATAAGACGGACGCTCTTCGGCATGGAGGAAACATAGCAATTAAATAGGTCTGACCCCTTTTTCTATGCAATATCGTGACCAGCAGGTGGCCAAAAAAACATCTAACCCGCTTTCACGTCCCATCTGGGATGTGATTAAGCAGGGTGTTCAGGTAGAGCTCATGAGTACAAAGGAGGTACTCACTAAGCTTGCCTTTTTCGGAATGCGACCCTTACGAAGGATCGCAAAAATCAACCAGGAGGTGTGGGGGAATTAGGACCTTTTCTTGTCCGTTTTTTTAAGAGGGTGTGACGGGAAAAATGAACGCCCGCATGTCGACGAAATTGTCGACGGCAACCTGTATTGTCGAAATTCCGAACGAACGACAGTCTATAACCGTTTGATTTAAAATAGATTTTAATTTGGCATGCTTCTTGCTTTATAATTCCTCAATGTGGGTTTCGGAAAAGCCGAAATCTAAAAACCAAAATTTTTGGAACAAGGAGCAACAACAGATGAAAAAGATATTAACGGGTACAATGGCGGCACTTCTGGTATTGTTTGTGGGAATGGGACTCGGTTTTGCGGGGAATGGCCAAGGTGCGGGGGATGGAACCGGACCCATTCATGATATCCTGAGCGGCACAGAGTTTACTTACACCGGAACAGTGGTGGGCATTGTTCCGGGTCAAGGAATGGAAGTGGCCCTGGAGAGTGAAAATGTGACCCTCTACGGCATCGGCCCCATCTGGTACTGGGAAGCCCAGGAGGTGGATCGCCCCATTGCAGGTGAAGTCATTACAGCCACTGGTTACACCGTCGATTTCAATGGGGAATTAAGAAATATCGTCATGACCATGACCGTTGATGACATAACCATACAACTTCGCGACGCTGAAACGGGGGTGCCACTCTGGCGCGGTGGCCGAAACCGTTAGGAAGGGTTTTTGTTTGACATTGGTTTTATGAAAAAGGTCCCGGTACAGGGGCCTTTTTTCTTTGACACAAGCCGTTCGGAACAGCAATATGGAGGAACTTTAATGATTGGGTGCTCGACCAAATCCCTTTTCAGACGATTCGTTTGACGCCCCCATATTTCCCGGAACTTCGCATGCCGTTAAAATATCGACCGGTACATGGGCCAACAGCTTTTTATATTTTCCAGATTTTTCTGGTTGCTCTTTTCTGGTTTCAAGTCCCGGGACTTCATCAGGTAGAGGCCCTGGACGTTCTGGATATTTCCGTGGAAGGAACAACCGGGTATGATTCCAACCCGGCCCTTGAAGCTGATTCTGAAGGTTCGGGTTTTGCCGTGTACGCTGCCGGCTTGGGAAAACAGTTTCGTTTCACAAACCCATTCATTCTGGATACATTCTTAAATGCCCGTTATCAGGACTACTGGCAGGTGGAAGACAATTATGATGTGCGCGGCGGCGGCGCCCTCTCATATCCGTTGGCAAATGGGCGTTTTACGCCGGCTCTTTTGCTGGAAGCGGCAGCTTACCGGGATCATCTGGTGACGGCGGCGGAGAGAAATGAGGTGATAGTGGGCCTTAGGGCGGACCTGATTGTCAATAGCCGCATGAACCTGTCTTTGGAGAGTACCTGGAACCGGCAGAATTATCTGAACTGGGCACAACCCTTTTCAGGGCGGGGCCAGGGCCGTCCGATCCAGGGAAAAGGCGGCGCCGGTGCGTCAGGGTCGCCATCCCATGGGACCGCCAATGTTGGAATCCCCTTAAAAGGGAAGGGGCCGGGGGGGGGATACGGGTGTGGCCGAAAGAGTATCCTCAATGAATACCTGCCTCCCAGGGACAACCGTTTAATGCGTTCGGTTTTGACCATGGACCTCTTTTTCATGCCGTCCCTTTCCGGTTCTTTCTATGGCGGATACACGGATCTTAAGTCGTCCGTGAATCTGGAATCCTATGGGCAGATTGAAACAGGGATTGCGCTTTTTTGGGAACCCTTTGAAGAATGGCAAGTCATGGGAGAAGCCAAGGGGTATCGTGAGGATTACCATGATGTGCCTGACAGCATGCAAAAATGCGTCAGGAGCACAAACACCATTTATACCCTGGGGTTGCAGGTGAGTCGTTTTTGGGGCCCCTTTGAAATTTTCGCAGCCGCGGCCATTACCAACGGCGAGGCGCCCCTGGATTATGAATCTTATTCACAGACGGTGATGCAATGCGGACTTTCATACTCTTTCTAATGGGGTTTCTCATTTACGCGTCCTTTTCCATGGCTTTTGGGGAGGAACCCCTGCTGGTGCGCGTACTGAGCCTGGATCAGGCATCCGGAAAAATATCGGCCCGGATGTTGGAAGGGTCCCGTGAGGGGGTTGAGAATAAAGAGACAACGGAAATTATCGTCAAAATGACCTCCGATACCTTTCCCAAAGGGCTCCGTTCAGGAGACATCATCCGGGTTTGGGGTGGGTTTTCCGGGAATTCTCAGATTTTTTTGGCTTCCGATATGTCATCGGCGGTCACGGGAGGCAAAAAAGATCCCACAGGGGTGCGCCGACGGCTGGGAAAGGGGCGTGGAATGTCTGGAACAAAGGGGAGCGGACGTGGTCATGGCCGAAAATAGACGGGGGCTTCCCCTTTGGTTAACCAACCTTCTTCTTTTCACCCTGCTGACCCTATCCGCCGTGGTCTATTTTTTCTGGCAGATCCATCAGGCCCGGGAGGATTTCCTGACCCATGTGCGCGCCCACGTGCAGCAGGTGGCGCGGGTTATCCAATCCAGCGCGGGGAACGCCATGGCCTCCCAAATGGCGGCCGAAACCCTCCTCGAAATCCTTTTGGGCAATACGGCTCGCTTTGTGAATTACCTAAACGATATTGAACCCTTCACCCCGGAAGAGTTGTCCGCTTTTGCCAGAGAATCGGGACTGGTGGGAATTCTGATTTCAGGCTCTAAAGGGACCGTGGTGGACGGCTTTCCCCGACCCCGGTCGATTAGAGCGTCAATCTGCAAAAAGAGACCCAGCTTGGAACATCTCATCGCGGGTGGCATGTATCTGTTTTCATGGCCCAGGCCGGAAGACGCCGGATGCGTGCTGCTGGGGATAGGAGACAAAATGATTGGGGCCCTTTATGAGAATCTGGGGCCGGGTCATGTCATGAAAACAGTATCCGAACTGCCGGGCATCCATTCGGTGCGCATGGAAAGCCCGGATCCGGGGGAAAAGCCATTGCCCGAAAATCCTTCCGTGGCATTCAAGACCCTCGGGAACAAGGATGTGGCCATTGCCCGACTCCCTTTTCAGTCCGGCATTCTTTCCGTAGGTGTAAACACCGGACATCTGGATCAATCCATCCACCGCTTGTGGCGGGATTTTTTTATTTTCGGCGCGGTTTTCGCGCTTTTGGGAATCTGTATCTCGTATATTCTCTATCGAAACCAGTCATCACACCTAGGCCAGGTTAAATCCTATGAAAGACGGATTTCCAAGGAACGGGAAGACGCCTCTCTGGGACGGGCCGCCGCGGCCATTGCCCACGAAATCAGAAACCCCTTGAACGCATTGGGAATGGGGCTTCAGCGACTTCAACTGGAAGGAAAGGAATTGACGCCGGATCACCAACACCTGCTGATGCTCCTGACGGATGCGGTGGCTCGCGCCGACGCCAGCGTCAGTGGGCTGCTCAATTATGCGCGCCCGCCCATGCCCAATCGGGAGCCTGTCCGCCTGGATCGGTTATTCCAAAAGATTCTGGCGCTCTACCGATACCGGTTGACGGAATTGAAGATTTTGGTTGAGCAGGACTTGGATTTCAAAGAAACTATTTCCGGAGATCCCGAACTGTTGGGTCAGGTGATTGAAAACCTGTTGCTAAACGCCATGGAAGCGCAGCCCCATGGGGGATTTATCCATGTAACAGTGGGCATGAACCGTAAAGAGGTCTACTTGAGAATTCGAAATGGCGGTTTAGCTTTGTCCGAAGAGAAAGTGACTCGAATTCTGGAGCCCTATTTCACCACCAAAGCACGCGGAACGGGCCTGGGGTTAGCCATTGTACAACGGATCATCCAGGCCCACAAGGGTCGCATTGAAACGGCGGTTCCGGAACCGGGCGCCTTGGAAATAACCGTTTCTCTACCTGCGGAAGATAACCCGGAACCTTATATAGACTTGAAGAAAGGCGACCAGCCATGAAAATTCTTATCGCCGATGACGACACTCTCCAGCGGGAATTGCTGAAAGGCTTCCTGGAAAATCAGGGGCACCTGATCCTGGCGGCCTCCGACGGACATGAAGCGCTGAAACTTTTTGAAACCGCACCGGTTCAGCTGGTGCTCCTGGATCAACGCATGCCCGGCATGATGGGGGATGAGGTCCTTAAAAAGATGAAAGCCATCAATCCCACGGTTCAGGCCATTATGATCACTGCCTACAGCGAGGTGGAAACGGCAGTCAAGGTCATGAAACTGGGCGCCGGCGATTTTCTGGAAAAGCCCGTGGACCTGTCCCGGTTGCTTGAAAAAATTGAAGAAATCGAGCAGCGGATAGCCGTGGATGAAGATGTGGCTCAGGTGGAAAAGGTGGTTGAAGAAGGGCCGCTTCCCCTGAAAATGATCGCACAGAGCACCGAAATGAAAGATGTGATTTCCTTCATTCGGCGAGTGGCCCCATCCCCATGGCCGGTGCTCATATTCGGCGAAACCGGGACCGGGAAGGAACTGGTGGCCCAGCTCATTCACCTGCTGAGTCCCCGGGGTGATTCAGGCCCTTTTACGGACGTCAACTGCGCGGCCATACCCGAGAATCTCTTTGAAAGTGAACTCTTCGGGCATATGAAAGGCGCTTTTACCGGGGCCGTGAAAAACCGGCGGGGCCGCTTTGAACTGGCCCATGGCGGAAGCCTGCTGCTGGATGAAATCGGGGAGATGCCCCTGCTCCTGCAATCCAAGTTGCTGGGGGCCCTTCAACAGGGCCGGATTACCCGGGTGGGCGGCGAGGAAGATATTCAGGTGGATGTGCGTCTCATCACCGCCACCAACCGAAATCTTAAAGGAATGGTGAAGGACGGCCGTTTTCGCGAGGACCTGTATTACCGCATCAAGGTCTTTGAAATTGAGATCCCGCCACTCAGACATCGCAAAGAAGATATCCCCCCCCTCGCTGCTTTTTTTCTGCACCGATACGCCTTATCCCCCATAACCTTTTCCACGGATGCCATGGATATACTCATCAAGTACCCTTTTCCGGGAAACGTTCGGGAACTGGAACATATCGTGCAGAGAACTGTCACACTGGCAAGGGGAAAGACCATCGGTCCAAAAGATCTTCCCGAAGAAATTCGGCATCACCGGGCCGCCGCCCGGGGAACGCTTTCCGAGCGGCTGTCCACTGTGGAACAGGAGATGATTCTGTCGGCGCTGGAAAAAAGCGGCTGGGTGCAGACCCGGGCCGCCGAAATGCTGGGCATCAGTGAACGGGTGTTGCGGTACAAAATGAAAAAAGGGGGAATTCAAAACACCGGTTTCAGATAGGAATTCCGGGGACACCTTACTTATCTCTCTTTTTTGGCCCTGGTTTTTGAAGTTTAAGGTTTTTATCGTTTGTGTGCTTTTCCTGCAGCAAGTTTTAAACCATCCTTCGTTTCCGTTCAAGAATAAG
>Ga0222639_1000788_pt1 | contig 13969 bp, 19 predicted proteins | sample AntAcemetagen185_FD_179863 | JGI IMG/M metagenome (GOLD analysis project Ga0222639, IMG submission 179863) | Saline water microbial communities from Ace Lake, Antarctica - #185 | ecosystem: Environmental > Aquatic > Non-marine Saline and Alkaline > Saline | place: Antarctica: Ace Lake...
GACGTTATAGGTTCGCGGGAATGACGTTATGGGGTCGCGGGAATGACGTCCTACGTTTGCGGAGATGATTCGGGAGGGTTCCGGCTTTAACAAACCGGTAATGCTCCTATGAGGAAGGGGATCAGATAAAGTTTAAACGATATGGCGGGATCATCGGGATTCAAAAGGACCTTGCCTCAGAGATGGAATTGGTGGAAGAGGTGCGAAGGTAGCAAAAAGGGTGGCGGCGGGCAATTTCGGATGCTTGACTTTCGTTTTGTAACCACTTAAAATTTTAATTTGTCAATTGAAAAGAATACGGGACATAAACATGGTGATCATTACCGTTCGTTCAGGCGCAAATAGATCAACTTGAGGGAGTACTAAAATGCTCAAATCAATTCTTACCGGCTATATCGACATGGCATTAGCTCGTGCTGAATATGATAAACTGGAGGATGGGACCTTTTCTGGACGAATTCCTGGATGCAAAGGAGTCATCGCCTTCGGAAAGACGTTGCGTGAATGTGAGGACGAGTTGCAGTCCACACTTGAGGACTGGATTTTTGTTGGCCTGAAATTAGGACATCCGCTACCTGTTATTGATGGATTTGATTTGAATAAGGAACCTGTTTATGAGTCAGTGGCAGCCATGTAAGCGAAGGCTTTTCATCAAACGATTGCGAAAACCTGGCTTCGACGGACCCTACTCAGGAACCCGACATCAGTTTATGGTATACAAAAATCACCGCTTGAGTGTTCCATCGAATTCTGAATATTCCGCCCCCCAGTTGAAAATGATGCTCAATGAAGTGGAAGTCATAATGGAGCGACATCTTTCTGCTGAGAAATGGGCTAATTTGGCATAGCAACCCAATCGTCCTGATCGTTATCACGTTACACTCCAAACCGGTAGCTCGTTTTAGTAAACAATTCTTGTGGTTCAACGCCTGATCCGTTTCCAATGCGGGACTCGGAATGTGAAACAAAAACCCTTAAACTTCGGACTTCGGAGTCTTCGCTTACCTGGACTTTGGACCGTTTACTCACTGAACCCTTACCAGGAACCTCTATGAAAAATATATTAACACTCATCGCCGCGGCCGTTTTTGTGATATACCCCTGTGTCTGTTTTTCATCATATATTATTCATCTCAAAGACGGGAGAGAGTTTGCCACTGATCGATACTATGAGGAAGGGGATCAGATAAAGTTTAAACGGTACGGCGGGATCATCGGGATTCAAAAAGACCTTGTAAGAGAGATAGAGGAAATAGAAGATGTAGAAAAATTGCCCGCGGAAAAGGAGAAGGCGGAGCCGGCCAAGGAAGATGTGAGTCAGTCAGCGAAGAAACAGGGGGCTGAGAAGGAAGGGGGGGCTGAAGCGGAAGGAAAGGTGAAAGAGGGCAAGGAAGAGGTGCCCGAGAAAGTAGCAAAGGAGCAGGAAAAACCGGGGGAGGTCTCTGAAGAGGAAAAGAGAAAGGCGGAGCAAGAGAAGGTCGTCAAGATAGAAACATTTCTTGAAGAGAAAAGACGGCTCAATTACGAAATGAAAAAGGTTTATTCAGAGTTTAAAGAAGCAAAGGCCAGAAAAGACAGAGAGGCACTACGGGAACATTTTAGCAAACTAAAATCTCTGAGAGACAAGCTCACCGAGCTTGAGCAAAAAGTCAGAGCTGCTTACGGTGGAAAACTTCCTGGGTGGTGGAAGGACGCAGGCTAAATTGCATCAGTTCCTGACATCCCGCCAGGTGGTCAATATGAGGTTGCTTGTGGTGTATTTGTCCGCCATATCTGTGTCATAATAGATTGTGCTGGCAGCAGTTATCTCTACTTCTCTGGCACTTATGGCACCGTAAATATTAGCACCATTGTCGATCCTTGCTGTTATATAAGGCGCATAAATAAGTCCGGAGAAGGCAACACTGTTACCGATGGATATTTTGTCGGTACTGTCCTGTGAATTCGCAAAGATGGCAAAGTCGGATGGTGCACCTACAGTGCACGAGTAGTTGGGTGGGGAAGCAGTATCGCAGCATCCACAGGATGGTGCTGTACCGGCGGGATCAGTGGGGTCAGTACAAGAAGGGTCGGTGGTATTTATCACCTGAGAGCCGGTAATGGCATCGAAGGTACCGGTTACGTAAATATTAACAGGGCGCTGGGCGCCAGTTGTCGGGTCAGGGGTTGTATCAACGTACAGAATTGCATTATTTCTCACCAGTACCTCAGTAAAATAGTAGTTGGCCCCCCCAGCCTTTCCTTTCAGAGTAAGGGTATCGCCGCCTTTGACATCGATTTCAGGACCTGCTTTAATTGATCCGTCCGGATCATTAGCATCGCCATTATCATTGGTAACGCTGTAAGTTGTAAAATTTGCCGCATATTCCCCCCCTACCACACCTAAAGGATCAGGGTCAACCCGATCGATGTCTTCACCGTTTGTACCGGAAACGACCCCCCCCTGATCCGTCAGTTCCCCGTCAGCGCCTCCCGTATCTTCTCCAAGCGCCACATCACCATCAACTATCGAGGTATTTCGCAGTATCACGGATTCATTTGATCCAACATCGCCTTTCCCGGGGGAATCCACAGGGGGTGGACTGGGGGTGGTCGAGTGCGAATAGCTGTACACTGCTGCAGTATTGCCTAGGTCAAGCTTCTTATCCCCAAAGGCACCAAACATTATCGCCGGTTGTCTCTTGCAAGTAGTTATTAGTGTGGTAGTGCTGCTGTTTGCGCCTGAGCCTAAGGTGGTGAAAGAAAACCTGTTGTCAGCGACCATTGTTATTACTGCCGGATTGTACGAAAAGCCAAAACCAGTTGGGGCAGTGAATGCAAGGGAACTCGTGCTTCCAATTGTTGGCGGAAGAGAAAACGAACCATCTTCAAGCCCCGCTTCTATTTTGGCAATTGCGTAATTTACACCGGCATCTGCGTCATAGAATGCTTGCGCATGCGTCTTGTAGTTGGCGCCGATCTGCATGTCAGTGGTCGTCAGCACAACTGCCGTGCTCCCTAACATCGCTAAGATAGCCAGGAACATCAAGCTGATAACCAAGGCTGCCCCACGCTCATTTTGACCTGGGTTTGTAAAGTTCATGGTATTCCCCTCCGTTCTGGAGTAAAAAACATTTGAAACTCCTCCCCTCTTACGATCAGAAGAAACTACTCAGTCTATGAGCAGATTCGGGGGAGTTATGAAGGCACGCTGATCAAACGTTCTATACCCATTGTTTTGCGAATAATTGGGGTCGGGCTTATCAGCCTGGGCAGTTAAGGGGTCTATCTCTATAGTATTGCCGGCCTGGGTAATCTGCAAGTCCACAATATTTTCCGCCAAAGGTTGACGACCCGCTCCAAGATTTTCGTTTCTTTTCAGTATGTATGAACCATCAGGATCCTTGACAATTGAGTAGCTTATGACTTTAACAACGCATACCGTAGCTCCGGTTTTATGTTCTGTATTAAGCCCTACCCCATTAAGAAGTGGGTCGGTATCTATTGTCAGTGTATTGCCTGATATTCCGGTAACAACTGCATTTTCAAGCCCGTTTATGCAGATGACCTTTTCGTCATCTGTGTCAAACAACTCGTTAACGGTATCAGTAGAGTCAACAGGGGTGACATTAATCTGCATGGCCCCGGCCAACGCATCAGATGATAGAGTCGCCGCCGCACCATCGAAACAGGCCGCAATGTGAATTATATCCGACTTCTCATCCGGGTCGGAGGCGCCATCATCACCTGGCTCGATCTTTGGATTGCTGTCCATGCCTGAAACCCAATCGATCCACTCTTCCAGATCAGTGTTTGGAGCCCCGTAGCCGGTCATCCTGATTTCACTGGTCATCATATCCATAGCCGCTCTACCGTTTTGAGTCATCTCGGCAATCTGCTCCTGAACAGCATAGGTTTTGCGCTGGCTTATGAATGCACTGGATAAAGATGTTATCACAATCAGCGCGAGTGCCATGGCAATGAGCAATTCAATAAGTGTGAATCCTCGTTCCTTGTTTTCTGTAGAATTCTGCATCGGCTTATTTATCATTGCGCAAGTATGGTTTTCAGTTCAACCGAATGCTCTTTTACGGCACTTTGCCAGTAAGCAGTCACTGTTATCGTTTTCATGCCGGTTGCAGGATTGTCGTCGGAAACCTCAACTTTTCTTTCGTATTGACTATAAGGAGATGGGCATGCAGCTTTAGCCTCTGCTGTAACATCTGAGTAACCCTGTCTTCTGACATCTTCCATCTTGTCCTGGGCTAAGGTAGTGGCAGTAGTCATATCGTTGCTAAACTTGTTGCCTTTAATGATCGCTACTGTCAGAGAAGCCATACCGAGCAGGCCGACAGAGAGGATAAGGATTGCAATCAGGACCTCAAGTAAGGTGAACCCCTTGTCCTTATCTCTTTGGATGTATCTTTTTGGTTTTTGGCGTTTCATTGGCTAACCCAAATCAATTAATCTTTACACGTCCGGCAATGCTAATTGTGATGCTCTTCTCGGAACCGCTGGTATTTTCAAGGGTGATCGTACGGTTAGTGGCAGTTCCTCTGGGAGAGAAAACCGGGTCGGCGGTGTTGTCTAAATCAAAACTCACATCCTGATAATTAGCCTGGATGTTCCTGTCTACAACGTCACCCTCCCCGTCATCCACCGTCGCATTACTATCCGCATCATTGCATATTTTGTATTGATAGCCATTGGTGTCAAAAAAAACTTTTGTTCTCTGGTTCAGCTTAACCGCCTTCATCCTCGCCGCCATGAGATCTCCCATGACCTGTCTGGCGGCCCCGTTCAGGCGAATCCCCGGCAACAGAGACATGAAGTTCGGGATGGCAATCGAGGCCACTATAGCGAAGACCGCGATCACAATCATCATTTCAATCAGAGTGAATCCCGATTGTCTTTTTCTTAGCATCTGAGATACTCGCATTTTCCTCTCACCCCAGTACCATTTCCCGAAGCTACGGGGCAGGCAGAGTCCGCAGAGATCACTGAGATTTTATTGTTTTTCTCTGTGCACTCTGTGCGCTCTGTGAGAGATATACCTGCTTTTCCCTTTATCATTACTTTAATATTGATGGTCTCGTAAAAAGTCTCCAAGGCCGTCACTCCCGCGAAGCTTGTCCTCGACCTGATCGGGGAGCGGGAGTCCACAAGTGGTTCAGTTTCCTGGATTCCCGCTTTCGCGGGAATGACGTTATAGGATCGCAGGAATGACGTTATAGGATCGCAGGAGTGACAATAATCGGGCGATTCCGACTTTTTACAAGTTTGCCAATATTATAGCAAGTTTTGTGCCGCGATTGGGCATTTTGATGTATACTACTGTTAATTAAGGATAAAAGACGTTTCGGATTTCAATTTGCCCTGCATTTCCTCGAAATATAGTGTAATAAAAGTTGTCGATTGTAAAAATATTTTACAGCAGGGGTCTCACGCCCCGGTTAAATAAGAGCTGAAACAATTTAACGGGGTGAACAAAGCTCGCAAAGATAAGAATGTATTAGGGCTCAAATTTCTGACAGGATCTACAGGATCTATAAGATTATTTCATCGTGAACATCCAGCAAATCCTACGAGAGATTTATCCGGCGTTCTTTTCCAATCTCTCAGCTATCCAGATCTTGATAAGCGATTGCCTTGGGACGTTGAGCCGCCTTGATTCCTTGTCTAAACGATCAATGATCCAGGTCGGGAAATCTACGTTTACTCTCTTTCTCGCCTGGCCAGGTCTTCTCGCTTTTGAAAGATCCAGAAACCCTGTAATATCTTCCCCATTATCAAATTTTTTGTCTAAGTCTTTAGCCTTCATATAGTCCGATTTCCTCCTTCCGGGATCGGCGAACGGAAATAACTCTTATATTCTCACCGCGGTAAGTGATAATACTCGACCAATATTTATCAGAGATCCTGCCGATTACGACAAATCTTGGTTCGTCAATGATCTTTCGGGGTATCTCTACACGATCCGGGTCTTTCCATAAAACTTTAGCTTCAACAAAGTCGATCCCATGTTTTTTCTTATTCGCCTTGCTCTTATCAGTATCAAATTCAAAATCCATAATAATATATAAAGTATACTCTTTTTATACCTTTTGTCAATAAAACTGCTGGTGAGATACGGTTGCACCGAATCCTGGTACATGGTAAAAAAAGGAAGCTTTTTGACAGGATAACCCCGCGGAACGCGGGGTTATCCTGTCAAAGATGTTGACTGAAAACGGCTGAGTTGGTCAGGCGAGAGGGTTTATCCATTTCACCTTGGAAAAACGCGCGAAATCAGAATTGGTAGAGGCCAGCTCGCACCCGTGTTCAATTGCAAGCGCTGCCAAGTGTGCGTCTGTCACCAGATTGGCAACAGCCTGACCATCCGAGAGCATCTGTTGGAAAACAGTCCAATGCCGATCGGTCGGTCGGATAACTCTCGTACAGGGCTGCTCCAACCAGCTCTGTACACGAGCAACTGCCTGCTCGAGCGAGAGCGGATGCTCGAAGACCCGCGGATTAGTTCCTATCCGAATGAATGCGGACAGAACCGTCCAGCATAGGTAGACAGATCTGCTCCCGGATAACTGGTCATCCCACCATGTACGCGCTTTCCTGTTACGGGGGTGAAGGGAGTTTTCTGCGTACAGGAGAATGTTGGCATCAACGAGAATCAACGGGCATCCTCACCTTCAATCCGGGCCAGCAGTTCCGGGATATTATCCAAATTGAGGTCTTGCCTCAGTCCCATTGCGTGAGGTTTTGTTTTGTAGCGACGCTGCTTCGTGGGCAATTCCACCTTTTCCAGTCCAGCACGAAGCGTTTCATTGACAACCGTTTTAAATGGTGTGCGCAATTTGGCCGCAAGAGCCCGTGCTCGCTCCATCACATCATCATCTATGGATAGTGTCGTTCTCATAGTAACATTATAGCATCTTTGAAAGTGATATCAAGACATCATATTGGCTAATGCTAAGGGCTCACTCAAAGGCGACCCAGTACCATCCTCCGAAGGCGGATAAATCTGCCGGCCATGCCCCGGCTTTTTACGGGGATCTACGCTTCACTTCGACAGGCGGGGCAAACCTCAGTTAAATGTGCCCGCCCGACTCGCCTGAGCGAGAACGATGGCGGACAGGCTGCGCTGTCCTTCGGAATTTAACGGGATGAACAAAGAAAAACAATGGAAAAGACTAAGGGCTGACCCCATTTTATGGTTTATTTTATACCGCGGCCTTTTTGATTGGCGGCCACGACAAAGGCGGCGACCGTTTCATTTGCCGCCTTGAGCCGCATGATCAGCGCCGTTATCAATGATCTGAGAGCAGGAGAAAGGGATTCGTAGTCCCTGAGCAGTTGCTCGAAGTCCAGGACGCCTACCCTGACGGAACCATCCGCTGCAATCACAGATGCGCTCCGTTCTGCCTGTGCCTTTCCAAAGAGTCCCATTTCTCCAAAAATAGCGTCTTTTTTCAGGGTATCCAGGGTGACAATTCCCGCGGCGGTCCTTTTTGTTACCTTCACCTGTCCTTCCAGGATTATATAGATCCAGTCGCCACTGGTCCCTTCTTCGATAATTATCTCGCCGGATTCATACGTTTCCTCGCTCGACAGATAGATTTGCAATATTTGATGGATCTCCATATGTTAACCCCCTTATCTACCCCTTAGTTGGGGTCAAGGCATCAAGAAAAAGCCGAGCGACTTCTTTGCCCCGTCCGATATTTCTGTCATAGACATACTGAGAAGCAGCCTTCCATGTGACTTACTCTTTGTAACCGTCTCAATCTTAACTTTTAATTCCAGACTTTTATTATTGGGAAGAACGGTATTGACGACAAAAGAATCCCCTTGCATATGGGAATAGCTAATTGTGTTCTTGACCATGATCTCCATCCCGAGCCCGCCGAAGCCGATGTCTCTGATTCGGCCATCCAAACTAACCTTAGATGATACACCGACGGGTCGATAATGACAATCGAGGTCGACATCCTTCCTGTAGTATCGCCTTTGAGAAGTCAACGGATCACTCTTCTCTATGGCTTTTAGTCTTTTCTGTTCCTGTGTCTTCAATTGAACAATGAGTCGGTTCATCCTAATGAGGCGGGATGAAATCTGGTCTGCGATATATTTGATCATGGGCGGCATCTGGTCGTATTCCTTTGATAGCGTGGAAGGATGCCACACCTCCAGTACAGAGTCTTCAAGCGCCCTTGCCGAGGCCGAGCGGGTCCCCTTTCCCCTGTTCAAAAAGATTACCTCACCAATGATGGCACCGGGACCGAGAGTGGCCAAAGGGATTTCTTTATCTTCTTTATCTTCCGATTTCTGGGAAATTACGGCCTTACCTTCAATGATCTTATAAATAGAGATCCCGTAATCGCCTTCTTTGGTGATCAGATCTCCTTTACGGTAGCTAAGGTGTATGACCTGTTCAGCATTTCCATTTGTGCCTGACATTGCTCTCACCTCTTTCCTCTTTAAAGTTCTTCTTTTTGAGGCAATCGAAATTTGATGCCCATGTAAAAAGTCCTTTTTACATGGATTTAGGAATTTAGGGATTCAGGAATTGCGAATTATTATCTATGCTTAGCTATAAGGGCATTACGCCAAATTGTGCATATTTTGACTTTTTACGAAACCATCAAATTTACGCTCAAATCAAGAATTGATGAACTCGTAAAAAGTCAGAAAGCACCCGTTATTGTCATTCCCGTGAAAACGGGAATCCAGGAAAATCAACTCCTTATGGACTCCCGCTCCCCGATCAGGTCGAGGACAAGCTTCGCGGAAGTGACGGTCTTGGAGACTTTTTACGAGACCATCAAGAATTGGTAGACGTGGTTTGTCTGAAAAAGCGATTCATCAACACTGATTACTCTAATCAACTTGGATACCCCGCTGCTTCAATATTTACCCTGAATATCCTGTGATCCTGTCGAAGATTATTCGTCGCTTTTTTCATACCTTTTGTCAATAAAAATCACCTGCATCCTGGCGAGATACAGTTGCACCAAATCCTGGTACATGCTAAAATGGGACATGTCGTCATTTTCAAGGAATATAATCCCTCTGTTGGAAGAACAATTAGGGTGTCTTTTAAAATGTAACATTCTGCCTGCACACACTTATCTGGCCGGAGGAACTGCAGTCTATTTTTATTTGAGGCATCGTTTATCCGTAGATCTTGATTTCTTTACTCAGAGTGATTTTAATTCCGAGGTCTTTTTGTCCGATGCTAAAGGATGTTTTGATGAAGTCGCAGTTGAATTACTGGAAAAAGATACCATTATCCTCTACCTTTCGCATGAAAAGATAAAATTCTCCTTATTCCGTTTTCCCTATGGGTGTTTGTCCCAGATTCACCACGTGAGCATTCCTGCAGGGATTACCTGCCCTTTAGCCTCTCTGAATGATATTGCGGCAATGAAAGCGGTGGCTATCAATCAGAGAGGTTCGATAAAAGATTTTATAGACATCTTCTTCATAGTGCGCGAAACAGGAATGACCTTTAGTGATGTGGTCAATCTCGTTATCGAGAAGTATGGCCTGGATCAGAGTTACGATTACCACCTTAAGACATCTTTTGTATATTTTGATGATGCTGAAGTAGAAATGGGCCAGATCATTATGCTTGAAGCTGATAGCGAACAAAAAAATCTGACCCGAAAAGAATGGGAAAACATGAAGACATTTTTTCTGGACTTTGTAAAATGAGAGAAGAGCTTTTTTGGGATAGAAACGGGGATCAGGCCCCGGCGGAAATTGTCATCGAAAGGGCTATTAATTTCGGCGGTTTTGATTTTATCAAAGAAGTACAGGAAAAATTCGGTATGGAAAAATTTATCCATACCCTGAAACATAATCGAAATTTAGGCAAAAAGGCTGTTAATTACTGGTGCTTGAAACTTTGTATAGACCGGAACAGCACCAAGACCTTTCAAACCAGGAGGATCTGGGAACCTTTTCGGTAGTTAGTGCCTGAACGAAAACCCCCCATCCTGAACATCCTCTTTATCCTGTCAAAGATAATTGAACGTCTCGTAAAAAGTCCTTTTGCACGTCACTCCCGCGAAGCTTGTCCTCGACCTGATCGGGGAGCGGGAGTCTATAACTGCTTGAACTTGCTGGATTCCCGCGTTCGCGGGAATGACGAAAACGGGTGATTTCTGACTTTTTACGAGTTTGTCAATAATTGAACGATTGACAATATGGCTGCCTTGGAATACAATAATGTAAATTGCGATACAACGGAGGCCGACCATGCCATTGAGTTTAAGGATACCACCAAAAAAGGAAGCTCTTATTAAGAAAACTGCCTTGAACGCGGGGAAAACCAAATCGGCATTTATCCTTGAGGCGGTGGACGAAAAATTGGGGTTGGTGAAAAATCGTGAGAAGACAATTCGTGAACTTGCGGGCTGGCTCTCTCACAGTGAAGCAGAAGAATTGAGAAAAAGAACAGCGGTCTTCAACCGGGTCAATGAGGAAGATTGGGATTGAAACTCGTATTAGATACTAATAGTTACAGCGATTACGCCGAAGGATTGCCTCAAACCGTGGATTTTATGGCCACGCACGGTGAACATATGTATTTACCCTCAGTGGTCCTCGGTGAACTAAATTTCGGGTTTATGAAGGGGAGCAGGAAACGATTTAACGAGAGAAAACTGCAGCAATTCATAAGCAGTCTGAAAGTTGAAATCATTGACGTGGATACCGATGTTGCCAGGAAGTACGCGATTATTTATTTGTCCTTACAGACAAGGGGTACCAAAATACCGATCAATGATGTATGGATTGCAGCATCCTGTATGGAAGTAGGCGGGACCCTGCTGACAAGAGATAAGCATTTCGAGGTTGTGGAACAGATAGAGACCATTATTCTTGAGTAATGCCATTAGGGCTAATTGCTGACAATAATTCGTAATTCCTGAACTCCTCAATCCATATAAAAAGGGCTTTTTATATGGGCGACAAAATCAGTTTGCCAATGGCGTACCATAACTTTAGGCACTTTAGCTCACCCCAGAGAAATAGGCATTCGCATTTCACGGGGTAAACTTTAGGCATTTTAGGCACTTCCAAAGGAGGACGTCATGAAAAGGCTGTGGTTGGTTCCATTTATCGTTATGATCACAATGTTTTCATATCCGCTTCTCTCCTTTGCGGACTATATCATCCACCTGAAAAGCGGACGTCAGTTTGTAACAGAACGTTACTGGGAAGAGGGTGAAGAGATAAAATTCCATTTCAAGAACGGGGTGTTGGGTGTCCCGAAAGGGGCCGTTGTCTCCATAGAAGAGGTTATCCCTGAAACACCCGCAAGAGAAGAACCCCCGCTTGGGGCAGGTCCTTCCAAACCAGATCCTTCCAATGCAACTCCTTCCAAGGCAGCCGCTCCAGACACAGCCCCTTCCGAAGAAAAAAAGGAAAGCAAAAAGGTTGAGGAAGAGGTAAAGAAGACCGAAAAGAAAAAAGAAGAAAAGGCTGAACAGGCCAAGCCGCTTCACGAATACTGGGCGCAGAAAAAGGCCCTCAAGGTCAAATTTGATGAGGCCCTCAAGAGACTTCGTGAAGCTACCCGGAATAGAGACAAGGCGGCAAAGAAAAAGGCAAGGGAGGATATGAGGAAGTTGGCCAAAGAGATCTACAAGCTGACCGACAAAGTGAAGGAGATGAATGACGGCGAACTGCCGGATTACTGGTGGCAGGATTAGGTGAAGTGACTAAAGTGAGCTAAAGTTGAAGGATGTTCCTTATTCGGCTAAAACCTCTTTCCAACTGAGGATAGGGATAGCGTGTTTCTGGGTTTGACTTTCGGTCGCGGTGCTGCAGTAATTAATATCCACGTTTCCACCAACATAATCACCTTCCGTCGACTCGCCTGTAATCACCGCACCCATAATATTCTTATCTCCGGCTCCGCCGGTAAACCGGAATGCCCCTGTCACAATAATCGTGCCGTACCACTCAAAACCGCCGGTGATATGCAAAGTTCCCTCGACCACAAGAATACCGCACCCCGCAATGTTACCGCTGAAACTTATGGTTGTGTCATTGGTATCGTCATTGGTATCGTAATGCACAATATTATAGCTATCGCAGTTGGGCGTAGGTGGGTCAGCAGAAAGATCAACAGTAAGATCAGGTGTCCCCCAGCCATCTCCCGGACCTGGAATGGTAGTTGCACTGTAGGAGGTGTCACTGTTTACGCTGTATGAGAAATCTGCCGAAATTTTGAGACCATTCGCTAGTGATTGGACATTTATAGGGGTTATGGGGGAGGCGGAATCTGCATATGCAACATTGGGGTTGCCCGTGACAGAGGCTGAGGTTCCGGAGATCGTAACCGGGGTGGAGGCCTCTGTCTGGGGAGTGGCTATTCCGGGCTTGGCCGCCCCTCCGCAGCTATCATTCCCGTTCACCGTCACATTCCCCTGAATATCACATGATGTCCCCGAATAGAGCGCCCCTTTGAACGTTATGGGTGGAACCCTCGTAACCTCTAACTGCACGGTCTTGGTAGAGCCCTCTACATTCCCATAACTCGTGATCAAATAGATGTTTTCACCTGTAGTGGTATTACGCGTCCATGTTCCGTCACCATTGTCATCCCCCCAGTAAAGGACTTTTGTCGGATCGCTCGGATCGAGCTGATGTGTTATGACCACAGTGTATTCAATATCAGATTGAAGGCTCCCCGTTTTGACGTGCATCGCGTTGGTGCTTTCCCAACCCTTTTTCAGGGACTTTTCGTCGGTCCCGATATATGCCCTCCACTGGGTTTTATCAGTATGGGCGTCAGTGATTGCACCTGTAACGCCTTGTCTGAGCCGTTGCCTCCCCTCCTGGGCCCCGGCCTCGGCCTCATAGAGCGCCTTTTCACTGGCCTTGTAATTGGCGCCGATCTTTGTGTCTGTAGTGGTTATTATGGTGGCCGTCGCCCCTACAAGCGCCAAAATACCCACAAATATCAGCACGACCACAAGGATGGCCCCGTTTTCATCGCCAAACAGGGATCGAATAATTTCCGCATTAAACCCTCGTTTTGAGTTCATAATAGAAGTACCCCGGGGATTCGTTATTGGTTATCTGTTATTCGTCATTGGTCAAAAGTCAATTTGTAGATTCCATCTGCAGGCTATTCAAACGGAAAAAAAGTTCTCGCGCAAAGACGCCCCAGTACCATCTTCCGGAGCTACGGGGTAAACAAAGACGCAAAGGTCAGAGATCAGAGATCAGAAGTCAGAAAAACGATTGACCAGTATTTCCGTTTTCAGCGGTTCAACCCGCAACCCGCAACTCGCAACCCGTTGGCTTTTCAATCGACAATCGACAATCGACAATCCAAAGGCCCGCAACCCTACAGGCCTAAATTTGTAGGAGTAACACGAGACGTCAGTGTGTATGATCTGTAACCGTTGTTTGTTGAATAATCAGGGTCCGGCTCGGATGTCCGCACGACTATTTTTATCTCTATCTGCCGGATCTTACTGTTGTCATCTGTGCTTGACACCTCTGTGACCCCGTCCCCCTCGAAATATCTGACCGTGTGGCCCTGGATGTTTTCGGCAAATGGATGGGCCACGTCCTCGGTATTGACATCGTTTCTGTTGATACGAAGATTGTCACTGTCGTATGTATAGATGATGTTTTCGTTGGGGTCTGACGTATCGCCGTCGGGGGGTGACGGATCCGCGTCGCCTTTGAGGTCCGCAAGCAACTGGAGCTGCGAAGCGCTGTACGGTATGCCGACAAAATTCGAGATGTTGGCGGGATTGTACCCCGCCTGCCGGATCTCATTGCTCAACATACCCATTGCTGATCTCGCGCCCTGGGTCATCTCCGCTACCTGCTCCTGCGCTTTATATGACTTTCGTTGACTGATAAAAGCGCTTGTGGCTGCCGCCAATATTATCAGAAAGATTGCCATGGCAAACAATAGCTCTATGAGGCTAAACCCGTTCTCTCTATTTCCTGCAGGATAATCCAT
>Ga0222639_1000790_pt1 | contig 13961 bp, 19 predicted proteins | sample AntAcemetagen185_FD_179863 | JGI IMG/M metagenome (GOLD analysis project Ga0222639, IMG submission 179863) | Saline water microbial communities from Ace Lake, Antarctica - #185 | ecosystem: Environmental > Aquatic > Non-marine Saline and Alkaline > Saline | place: Antarctica: Ace Lake...
CAGATAAATCGTAATGTCTCCAGGCCACGGGAGATGCGGGGTCGGCCTGTACAGCCCTTCTGAAATACTCTTTGGCATCAAGGAATTTGCCCCTCTGATACGATTCTTTGCCGAAACGGATCATCTCGGCACAGAGGGCCTTGTCAGGCACAAATGCCTTGGCCTCCCGGGCCGGAGCATTCTGGGGAAGGAAAATAAACGCGCTTAGAATGAAAGCCATAAGGGTGAAGCATAGAATTCCGTGTTTCATAGGTTGTTCCTCCTTACGATGTAACATAGGGCGTCAAAATAATGATTCCCTATTCTTAGCGAAGTATTAACTCTCAGTAAAGAAAAATCGCCCCCCGCATTTCAAATGCGGGGGGCTTAGGTTTAATCATATCACCTTAGATATTACATTTCCCAGATGAGATAAGTTCCGTCTAATTTACATTTACACCCTGCCTTGAGATACTTCACATCAAAGCCCTTTTCCTTTAGAAGCAGGTAGGCCATTTCTCCCCTTACACCTGTCCTGCAATGGACTACAACGAACTTGTCCTGGGGGATATCATCTAACTTTGCGGGTAACTCGTCAAGGGATATATTGATTGCCCCCGGGAAATGCCCGGCAGCGTATTCGGAAGGTCCGCGTACATCGATAACTGTAATAGCCTTCGATTTCAAGACCGCCTCAAAGGTGGGGATGCTGATCTGACCCGGTTCTAATTTACGCACATAGATGATTTCCGTGGCGGCCGGACCTGTCTTGATATCATAACCCTTTTTCTCCCACTCAAGCACCCCGGGAAATTCAAGGATGGAAACCTTTTTGTATCTCCATCCGCGGGCAGTCTCTACCGCCTTTATGGATTCTTCTATGTTATCCGAATAAAAGACAATGGGAGCGGTCAAGGATTCAGGGAATGAATCCTGTGCACCGGCAAGCTTTCCGGCAGGAATGCCTACCGCTCTCGGAATATGACCTGCGGTTACAGCCGCGGGCGCTCTGAGATCTATCAAAACGATATTGGCTGTCCTTACATAATCGGGAGTTGATACCGTATGGTGCCCCGCTTTTTTCCATGCGGGTTGTCCATCCACATAAGCTTTTACATTGGCATAACCCCACTTTTTCGCCAGACCGGCGGATTTGGGACTCATGCCTCATGTAGGACCTCCGCAATAAAATATGAGGAGTTTGTTCTTGTTGGCAGGGAGTAACTTTTCACCCTTTTCCTTGAGCACGTTGACAGGGATGGAAACAGCCGTGGGAATGTGGCTGGAGGCAGCTACCTTTGCCGGCCTTGCATCGACAAGGTAATAGTTTCCGGCCACAGACCCTTTTTCAACAAGTGCTGCCAATTCGGCAGTCTTGATCTCTGTTACCCCGGCCGGTAGTGTAATAAGCGCCTTTTTGACATAGGTGGCAATATTGTCCGGTCCCATGGTCTTGTACTTGACCACCACAGCCGTTGGGGGCTTAATTTCTTTTGTTTTCTTGAAGTTTACAAATTCCGTGGTGTCGTTAAACTTCAGCATGACGACGCCCTTCCCCTTTACCGTAACAGAAAGGGTTTTGGCCTTGTTTGAAACCGCCTTGACCTTTCCCTTGATCTGAACCACGGCGCTCTCCTGGGCTGCTGTAGCATAATCAACAGGAAAGAGAGAAAGGGAAAAGACCATTACGGCCAGGATACTAATCCCCAATGTCCATCTCTTTTTGTTCATGATTTGTCCTCCACTTTGGTGTTAGTAGGTTTTGCCCACCATATTCTTAGAGGGCTGCAATGACTCCGATATATAAAAACCCCATGCCGAAATCTGCATGGGGAGGCAATTTCCGGCTAATAGACCAGTGTTGCGTTGGCGGAAAGGATCTCTTCGGTTAAAGCGCCCCCTGCTATGGGTGTGGCATTTTCAATCAGGTCCTCAACATCTATTTTCCTCTCCTGGATGCACGGAAAGCATACGACCAGCTTGCCCCCCTGTTCAAAAAACGCGTCCACGAGTTCCTTCAAAGGGGCAAACCCCGCTGAATGCACGTGTTCCAGACACCCTTTCTTGGCTAAGAAAACCGCCGGACCTTGAAGAACCACTACTGTTTCAACTTCCATGACCATGGCCGCATTCGCCAGGACGAATGGTAGGCTGGCCTTTTCGGGGTTTTCCGCCCCGTTTGTCGAGATATACATAATCTTCTCTTTTTCAGTCATCTTTGCTTTCTCCTTTCAAACAAGAAGGTTCCTCTTTTCCTTATCAGGCCCGCCGTCATCCCCGGCGTATCAGCAACCGGAAGTACTCTTTCCGCTTCTTCACCCAGGTGAAATTATTGCGGGCCTTCCAGAAAAAAGAGATTGAAAAGTCAAAAATCGGTGTGAGACTCTTCCTCTGCTTATTGACGCCTTTATCAGCCAAATACGCCTCAAGACCCGGGAACCGATCAAGGGGATGGCCAGAAAGGCATTGGGCTTGCTCGCCGGCCATGATTGGCCAGGGAATTTCCGAGAACTGATCAATGTCATTGAAAATGCTCAGCGAGCGCATTCCCCACTGCTTGCGGCGGGGTTAGCGAGCGAACTTTAAAAATGGTCAAAATTCCTTACATTTGGGAGATTCCCTGCAGCGAGCTGCAGGGTTCTTCAATATGCCTTTGTGCTTTGCTCCGGTGATGAAATCAAGCCCGATCACCTCCCTGCCAACTTGACCGGGAGTCCCCGGTCTCTTTCAAGCAAGCAACCAAACTCTCGTTTGCAGGTCAGCAGTGACGATAGAAAGGGTCTGTTAGAGGCATTAAAAAGGACCGGAGGGAATAAATCAGAGGCGGCCCGGCTCCTTGGCATCAGCAGGGTAACTCTCTGGAAACGGCTTAAGAAATACGATATCGAGGTAGATAAGGAAATTAGGGGCTAATACGGCGATTCCTTATTCAAAAAAAACCTTATTATACTTGATTCCTGCCTGATTAGACTCCTCATAGAGGGATGCCACCCGTCTATTTGCCAGTTCTCTATCAGATTTAGTACCTGAACGAAAACCCCGTTCAGGCATTATTTATGAAGTTTTCCTGAAATACGCTTGCTGAGCTTCTTCGCCGATGCCTTTATGAGCAAATATCCCAGCCTACTATCTTCATTAAAAAGCTGCTGGAGTCTTGATTGGCGCCAGTGAAGAAACCTTGACGCCTCCTCACACCTGCCATGGGCATTGTATTGAGGGAGTCCCGCCAGAGAGGAACATCCCACCCCCATACCGGGACCAACGGTCTCGGTGTTGATCGAACCATCGGGTTGTTCAAATTCAAGGATTACTTTCCCTTCTTTTATGATATGAAATTCTCTGCCTTTTCCCCATCATGGAAGAGGTAATCCCCTTCTTTCGCCGTGGTAGTATCCCCAATGGCAGCGAGCTCTTCTATCATTTTCTTACTCAAGGGTTTAAAAATTTCAACCTTCTGCAGTTCTTTTAGAGGTATCATTGTCTGTCCCCCTTTCAGGACACTCCTGTCCCTCTCCCGAGATCTCTTTATTCTCGTCCTCTCTCTTCCAGCAGTCTCAAAGCTTCACGCCTATACGTTCGTGGAAAGACATGGCGCATGCCTTCATCATCATGTAGCCCAGGCGATCATACTTATTGAAAAGATGACGAAGTTTGGATTGAGGCCATTGCAGGAATTTAGACGGTTCTTCACACCTGGCGTCGGACATGTAGGACGTCAGTCCTGCAAGGGATGAACATCCCACCCCCATACCGGGACCGACCGTCTCCGTATTGACCAAACCCTCAGCCTGCCTGAACTCCAAGGCCACCTTGCCCTTTCTTAAGATGTAATAGTATTCGGCACGGTCTCCTTCCCGAAAAAGGTATGTTCCCATAGGTGCCGAGACCTCTTCTCCAATCGCCGCAACTTCCTCAAGCATCTTCTGGTCCATCCCCTCAAAATCCTTTACATCCCGCATCTCATCCAAGGGTATCATGCGTACCTCCTTTCAAACAAATAACCCCATCCTGCCTTCAGGTTATGTTTCAGACAATTCTGATCAGTTCGTTATGAGCTGAAGCGCAACACCCGGCACATCTTCAGTTGCACTTAATTTCCCATTAGCTGCGTTATATTCGACAGTACCCCTATCGAGAAAAAAAGTGAACTTTTATCATGCGATTGTCATAAGGAGCACGGCGAAAGATTAGGCGGTATATGCCGCATACCTTCAGCACCTACCACCAGGTAATAACCTTATCATGATCATGTTCAAAGATCAGATCAATGAGCTTTCCATAGTCAGGTTTCCCTTCGTATAAGGGGAAATGAGTCGTACCTTTACCTTCAGAAAGGATGCCCATCAGGGTTTTTGTTGTATCATCCGGTTCATTCTTGACTATATACAGCATCTTCATGTTTCCGCTCCTAAAAGGGGATAACAAGATCCATCTCTTTGAGCTTTTCCCCAATCTCTTCAAGGCTCATAAATTTGAATCCGTGTTTCTCGGCGTTGACCCTGTTGTTGGAGTAATATTCACATTCCATATCCTCCAACCATTCAAGGTTTTCCTTATATTGGTCGGTCATATCAACCTCAACATCCAGCACGAACATGTAGGAATAAAGATTCTCCACAGCCAGACCGAGGGTAGAACGTGAGCCTTCCCAGAGATCTTCCTTGCTTCGCACCAAAAAGGCCACATGCTTGACATTTTCCATCTCTTCAAATACCTCCTAAAAGACCACGTAACGGTCACAATCGTCGATCAGTTCACCATTCCGGGCCTGTGTGGCATAATCCTTTTCAGCGATACCGGGAACCGGTGGTTTAAGGCCATGACTCTCAAAACCCACGTTGCAAAGCGACATGGTGGCCAGCCCCTCAAGCTCACCAAACCGCGGATCCTGAGTGAGCAAGGTACCGCGGTGGCTGAAAAAAATGGTAACCGCCACATCCTTTTCCCGAGCCGCCTGGCACAGGGAAATAATCTTATCCAAGTGTTGATCGGAGGTTACAAAAACTCCTAAACTCCTTGCCATATCCTCACTCCTTACTGAAATTATTTGACTTTGATATAAAACCTTGTGAACCCTTCATCATCCTTTTCACCAAGGTATTCGTGCCCCGATTTCTTGGCAAAGCCGGGAAGATCATTTTTTGTACCCGGGTCAGAGCTGAAAATCTCTATGACCTGCCCTGATTTCATCCCTTTGATGGCTTTCTTTGTCTTCAGAAGCGGCATCGGGCAACTCAGCCCCCTACAGTCCAATGTTTCGTCCGGTGTGATGTTTTCAACCATTGTTGACTAATCCTCCTCAGAAAAAATCCTGACCCGGAAGGCCGGGCCTGCCATGATTATAAAGATCGACACAATATAACAAATCGGTACTGTCCAAATGCTGTCGACACTGTCAAAAACCGAAACCGAGATCTCTTCTTGGGAGACTTCTGACCTGTGCGGCGGCAAAAACGGTGCCAATTTGCGCAGCGTCACCATTCCACCTGACCATCTTGCCTATGCAGTTCGGTTCAAAGTGGATAAATATAGAATACGCCCTAAGGAGGGCAGTCGTCAAGCAACATTGCAGAAAGGTTACAGGACATTGCAAACCCTGATCTTGCAGATTCTCCGTAAGCGGTCTTAAAAAAAGAAAGCGCAGCAATGATTTATTTGTGGTAGGTATCCATGGCTATAATTCCGGCGATTCTCACATCTCTGTTTTGCTCGATTCGTTAAGCTGTTAACAGAATAGCCCTTAACATATGTTAAAAATTAACAGCGATCAGCTCAGCGTTTGAATATGTATTAAAAAATCAAGACGAGCTGAAAAGCCATTGGAAAGCCTATTCATGCAGGGATTGTCGAAATGAACCCGCCCTGGGCTGGATTTAACCACTCGACTACGCAACCAGGTCAGTGGCATGGATATTGCTTACTATTCACCACAAGGGCATCATACTTGGCATAACCTCCTTTTGCTGATTGCCCCCTTCTAATGCGGATTTGGTTCCCGGGGATTGACTCCGGGGACCAAATCACGTATCTTCAGCGCCTCAATTCCAAAGTCCTAACCCGGATAAACCCGAAAAAGTCTCACGCAAAGACGCCAAGGCGCAAGTGGCTGGGTTTCCTGGATTCCCGCTTTCGCGGGAATGACGAAAACGGGTGTTTTCTGACTTTTTACGAGTTTGCCAATATTGATGGTCTCGTAAAAAGTCTCCAAGGCCGTCACTCCCGCGAACGCGGGAGTCCAGTCCCGCTAAAGACGGGATCCCTGGATTCCCGCGTTCGCGGGAATGACGAAAACGGAGAGATTTCGACTTTTTACGAGTTCATCAATATTAGTCTGTCCCCAAATTTCCAGTTTCTAATTTCCAGTTTCAAAAATGCTACATAAAGGCACAAACGGCATCAATGAAGCTAAGAATATCAGTAGACTATAACCTTTGAACTTTGAACCCTGAACCTTGAACCGAATTACTTTAGCTGTAACCTTTTGACTTATCTTGTCTCTTGAGTTAGCAACAAATAAGGAGATAGAAAAATGACAAAAGAAATTTCGCGAAGATCGTTTCTTACAGGTGGTCTGGCCGCAGCAGGGGCCGTAGCAGCTTCCTCTCTTCCACTTCCTGCCTCTGTCAAGGCAGCTACCGGAGAGGAACTGGCAACGCTCATTGATATCAGGAAATGTATCGGATGTGAGGCATGCGTCGAGGCATGTCAGGAGGTCAATGAGCCCAAATTTCCCGAGCCCAAGAAACCCTTTCCGAAGATGTATCCAAGCAGGGTCAAGGTCTCTGACTGGTCTGATAAAAGAGATGTCACAGACCGGCTGACCCCTTATAACTGGCTGTTTATCCAGGAGGCCACAGTGACGGTGAATGGCAAGGAGGAGACTTTTACATTCCCCCGACGATGTATGCACTGCCAGAATCCCCCCTGTGCTGATCTTTGTCCGTGGGGTGCGGCGCGTAAACTCAGGAACGGAATCACGCGAATTGACGCGGATGTCTGCCTTGGAGGATCCAAATGTAAAGCGGTCTGTCCCTGGCATATCCCGCAGCGCCAGACCGGTGTAGGGTTGTACTTAGACATCCTTCCCAGTCTTGCCGGAAATGGGGTCATGTACAAATGTGACCGGTGTTACAACAGGATCGAAAAGGGGGAACTCCCCGCCTGCATCGATGTGTGCCCTGAGAAGGTGCAGAAGATAGGACCTCGGGATGAAATTATAAAGGAAGCCCATGCCATTGCAAAGGAGATAAAGGGCTACATCTATGGTGAAAAAGAAAACGGGGGAACAAACACTATCTACGTGTCGCCGGTTCCTTTTGAGGATCTGAATGCGTCCATCGAAAAAGGCCCTGGAAAGCCGGGGCTACAGCCGGTAAAGGATTCCATGGCTCACGCCGACAACCTCGCAAAGGCCATGATAATCGCTCCGATTGCGGGCATTGCTGCAGCGGCGGGCAAATTCTACTCTACCTCCAAAAAACTGACCAATCATGAGGAAGGAAAAAAATGAAAGCACACAGTTACGCGTTAACGGCTGGCAAAAAATGGCTCAAAACGTTTTATATCTTGCTTTTTATAGTGATGACATTTACCGGGTTTGGCCAGATGCCTATTTTCAAACGCTACTATATCTCTGATATTCCGGGGATGGGCTGGGCCGCAGACTTTTACGCGACCCACTATATTCATTATATTGGAGCAATCCTTCTGTTAGGGCTTGTGGCCTACGCTATTTTTGATTATTTTTTTACGGGTAGACGTGAATTCGGGTTAACTGCCTCTGCCTATGTTAGGATCCTGCTCCTATGTGGAATCGTTGTAACGGGGATCTTCAGGGTTCTCAAAAACCTCCCCGACGTTGTTTTTTCGCCGGGGTTTACATTATTCATCGATATCGCTCACCTCGGTTTTATGATGTTCTATCTCTTGGCAGCGCTCCTTTTCCTGATCATCAAATCTGGATGGATAAGGGAATTGAGGGATTGAGGAATTGAGGAATTGGGGGATTTAGGCCCCAGTGGAATTTCCCTGGGGAGGCCTTATTCCGCGGGGTAAAATTGCTAAATGATGAAGGATCAATGAAGAATCATGGAATGCAGATATCACCCGGGCCGTGAGGCCTATGTCCAGTGCCAGAAGATGGCGGTCGGCTATTGCCAGGAATGCCTCGAGGCCTGCGAGGCCTGCACCGACCCCTGCACGTATTGCAAGACCCGATCCCAGTGTATAATCTGGGAAATGTGCCGAAAAAGCGAAAAAAGATACCGTCTTCAAAGAGAGGCAAAAGGGGCGATGGCAGGATAGCCGCCTGCAAGGCCTGAGTGTACTACAGATCTTTATCCCGCCTGAACCTCTCTTCGTAGATCTTATCAGCGGACCCGGTTCCTGAGGGTTGGGCAGCGAACCGGGCGTCCTCCTCAACCACGAAAAGATACGGCGAGGAGGTCTTAATTAATTTGCTGAGAAATGGGTCTGACTTCCCCCACACTCCTTGGAACTCCCTCATAAGGAGTCCACCCCTTGGATCGCAAGGTCTTTGGATCCCGCTTCTCCTTCAATATCTCGATACTGTCCTTCAGTCCTTTGTAAAGGCGGGACATCTCGAGAGACATTCCTGCTATCTGGGCTACGGCCTGGACAAAGTTTATATCCTCCAGCGTGGCTTCCCAGGGCGTGGTCGAGTAAACCCTTAGGGCGCCAATAGGCTTTTCCCGTATAACGATTGGCACAGAAAGAATCGATGAAATACCCTCTTTCTTTGCTGCCTCCGGGTATTGGATTCGAGGATCATCCGTTACATCCGAAACCGCGACAGGACCATCTTTTAGAGAACTGGCAATGGAGCGGATGGCACTGAGAGGGCCTTTATTCAGATACTCGTCACTCAGCCCCATGGATGCTGCGACCTCCAGTTCATGGGTTTTGCGATTGAACAGAAACAGAGCACATCCCTTGACATCCAGCCCGCTTTTCACTGCCTCGACAATAAGCAAAGTTGTTTCTTCAGGGTCCCTGGACAAGACACTGCCATGCGTCACCTTCAAAAGAGTTTTGTAGTTCATGATTTCCTTTTTCATGATGTCCTCCTTTCTAAAGGGTTTCATTGGAGAATCGCCCATGGCCCCTCAGCGTCTTCCCCGAGGAGGGTAGGGTGTTACACACAAATGCTACAAGCATGAACTCTTTTCGGGGGCGATTTGGCTCGCATTCTCGCCCGTAAACAGAATACGGTCCGGGTAACCTTTCCGGTAGCGCAGGTTTTCTTGAAACGTATCCCGGCCAAAGGGATAAATGCTCTTTAAAGAACTGGTATGGATAATCACCCTGTAGACACCCGTTGCGCATTTCTTCAAGACATTGAGGAGCTCCCATGCTGAAGACCCATCAAAATCACCCATTAGTTTCATGTGCAGGCTGTCGCTGCTTCGATGAACAGAAATTCTAAAATTAGCTGCCATGATGTCGTCCCCCCTTTCTAACTCTGAAGGATGCTGGAACCAGAATCCACAAGATAACAGTACCCAAATACTCTCTATCAGTGGGTGGCCATTTGCTGTACTCCACTAAAGGTTGTTGCCCCCTGGAATGGCTCGCCAGCCCGGAGAGCCATTCTAATCCTGCCTTTGAGTTCCTCTAAGCTCGCGCTCTTTACCACATAAAAATCTGCAGCTATTGACTTCAGGTCCATTTTAAAAGCGGGATAAGCGGTACACAAAATCACTGGCAGTTCATGGTATTTATTACGGATATCCTGGAGAAGATCGAGTCCGTTGTATCTTCCCAATTTCGTTTCCATCACGATGAGATCGGGCCGCTTTTCCTGGATCACCGCCATGACCCGGGTGCAATCACCGATCGTGAAGACGTCGTATCCTTCTTCATCGAGCTCATCGGCATAAAGCATCCGGATCATTTCGTCATCGTCTACGATAAGGATTTTGTTCATCATTACCTCCACTGCCACGACGAGATAGCTTTCCGGGGATCAATGCTCCCCTCAAGGATAGAAACCATCGGTTGGATGAAAAGCTCCTCCAGGTTCGCCATCCATGATGTCTATCGAAAGACTACCTCGGACTGGATTTCGGGTTATTATTTATGGAAAGGCAGTCGCCTCTCCATGAGCAGTTAGGACCACGATTTCTTTCAAGGTAACTTTCCTTTTCCTAAGGGACCTTGTCGGTTTCCAAACAGTACGTGCGCCAGCTGCAGCCTATTTGGTCACAGTATCCCTCTGCCCTTCGGAAACAAACAGGGTTTCCTTCGGCAAGCTGAATACTCCTAATAAGGGCTGTGATATCCACAAAATTCCTTATTACTTCTGGTTCCCTGGCGACATTTTGTTCTCCAGACATCCGTTTGGTGCGGGCCTTTTCTTCGGAGACGTTCGAGATGTCTTGATCTAACATGATTTGTATCCTCGCTTATTCTAATTACGTCGCGAATATGTCCTATTTGATGGTCTTAATATATATTTGCAACCTCTATTCACTTTGTCCATAGAGGAAAGGCCTCATTTTTCTGGGTAAGAACCCCAAGAGATGAGGTTTTATCCCGCTTCTGGTAGGGTTATAATGATGGTGAGGCAATCAGATCGGATGGGCCCGAAAAACCGATCTTGAGCATTTTTCAGGGTGGGGAGAACCTTTTCATTGGATTCTGTCCTTCAGGAACCGCCGGATTTCATCCTCAAGGTCTTTCACCGTAGCCAACACATCGTCTCGAGCTTGCTTTTTTCTTTTTCCAGTTATGACGGCCTTTGTTCACTTTGCTCATAGAGGGAAGGGTTCATTTACCTGGGCGAAAACCCCAAAGAATGGGGATTCCTCCCATGTATGGCCATTTGAAAAGGATAGTAAGGAGGGTTGTTTGTCGGAGAATTATTCTTTCCAGAGGTCCACGTCGATGAGACCGAGCTTTGCGGCATATCGGATCAATTCAACGGTGCTGTGAAGACCGAGTTTGCTCATGATATTGGAACGGTGGTTTTCTACGGTTTTGGGGCTGATGAAAAGTTTCTCAGCGACCTGCTTGGCGGAAAGGCCTTCTGCCAACAGACGCATGACCTCCTGCTCTCTGGGGGTCAGCGTTCCGTAGACTGCATTGGTGATCTTCGCCTCTCTTGCAGGGGATTCCATAAGCTTTTTGACCACTTCCTGGGAAACCGAACTGTCCAGGAAGTACTCGCCCCTTGAGACATATTCAAGGGCGTGAAGCAGTCTTTCGGACGCGGATTCCTTGACCACATAACCGGTGGCCCCGGCCTGAAACGCCTCAGCAATATAGTCGATTTTGGAATGCATGCTGACAATCAGGACACATGTCTCTGGCAAAGCAGTTCGTATTTCTCGGGTCAATTCAATGCCGCTTTGATCCGGCAGAGATATGTCAACCATCACCAGATCAGGCTTGAGCTCCCTGGCTCTGCGGCTCCCTTCGCGCCCGTTTCCTGCCTCACCCACTACCTCGAAGCGGCTGTCACGTCCTATGATAGACTTGAGGCCTTCTCTGAAAAGGGGATGGTCATCAATGATCAGGATGCTCTTCCTTTTCGCCATCATCTTTCTCCTTTTTATAAGGGACCTCAATCAGAATTCTGGTGCCCTTTCCCGGACGTGATTTAATCTCCATGTTACCCTGAAGCAGGCTGACCCTTTCCTCCATACTGCGAAGCCCCATCCGTTTCTCGTTTGTTATGTTCGCTAACCGTTGCTTCACATCAAAGCCTTTCCCATCATCCTCTATCCGCAGGATCAGATTAGGGAATGAGGCGAGAAGCCTGATGATCGCATTCCTGGCATCAGCATGCTTCCTGATGTTGTTGAGTCCTTCCTGAATCAGGCGATAGAGATTGATCTCCATATCAAAATCAAGTCTTAAATCATCCATACCAGCAGAAGCGAAGTCCACGCTCAGTCCGGTTTTCTCAGAAAAATCCTCGCAGGAATGGAAAATACTCCTGGCTAAACCGAACTGATCCAAATTGGGAGGAAGTAAATCATAAGAGAGATCGCGGACTTTTATGATAGTCTTCTGTAATATACTGGAGAATTCTGAAAGGTTTCGCCGTATCTCGTGAGGGATATCTGGCTGGATATCAGAAAGTGTTTCACAACCGATCTTTAGCGAGGAAAGGTCTTGCGCGATGCTATCATGCAACTCCCGTGAGATCATCTGGCGTTCATCTTCCTGGGCCTTCATCAGTTGTTGTGTGAGGGCATGAACATGTTCCTCGGCCCGTTTCTGATCAGTGATATTTCTGACAAGCTGGATAAAGCCTTCAATTTCATCCGCTTCATTTCTGAGAGGCACGCAGTGAACATCCCAGTAACTTTCCCCTTCTATCCCCTTAACTTTGGGTTGATGCATGACAGCCCGTTCAATTTTACCCGTTTCCAATGCCCTTACGGTCGGGCATCCTTCACACGGGGCATTTCTCCCGACAAAAACCTCATAACAGGTCTGGCCCACTAAATCTTCAGGAGACATATCAGGTTCCGAGACAGTTGTTTTATTGGCCCAGATGATTTTCATCTCTTTATCAATATACCGAATTCTGTCAATACAGGCGTCAAGAATTCCCAGTTTCTGGGTTTCACTCTGGCGAAGTGCCTGCTCGCCCAGCTTGCGCTCAAAGGCTTTATTTTCTAATTCCTTAACCCTTTGTTCCAATTCTTCGTAGGTTGGCTTTTTGGCCATCAGAAAATCCTCCAAATACCCTCAAAAGGAAAAGTCCATACTCCTTTGTGTCTTAGACACTATGTATGAGCCTTTACAATTCCCATTAGTCCTCTCCTTCCTGGTTTAGATGATCTCTTGAAGGGCTCTGTTTTCATCATTAATGCACGTGATTCTTACTCAAAACCCTGAACCTTGGTTAGGGGGTCATTGATTAGTGGGCCTAAACCACTACCTCAGGTGGGGGTATTTTGATTCATGTTTTCTTGAAAAATTCGTTGATTTTGAAACGGTTTTTTTAAGCTGTTTAACAGTGAAGCTATTTTGTATTTACAAATTTATCAAGAATTTATGAGAGTTAAGGAATTATATGTGCAAAAATGCTATTCGTGATAATTTCAAAGTATGGGTAAAAAACTTATCAAGTTGTGACCGTATTTGTCAAACCCTTCTGTTATAATGACCCCGAAAACATGAAATCCGCAATCCAAAAGCCGAAATGGAGGGACCGTATCTGTCAAACTCTTATGCTAAAGTTAACTTGTCTTCAACACGGCAAATACGATTATCTCCGGAGGAGCTGGTCAAGATGATTAAAGCCATACCCGTAAACGTGCCATATGACAAGAGCTTTTTTTGTGTACTTGGATAAAAAGAAAAGGAGAAAAGATGAAGGTTCCCTGGGTATCTAAAGAAAAAATTGCTTCGAGGGCCATGGACCTGATGGAAGCTTTCCAGGCAGTGGCAGGATACAGGGTCAAGCCCCCTATCCCGGTAGAAGATATCATTGAGCGGTCTCTGGGTTTGAGGCTTCTCTATGAGGATCTTGAAAAGATGTTTGGGTCCAATGACGTCCTCGGGGCCACCGGGAGCATTACCAGTTTGTTAAAGCTTATCCTCGTGGAAACGGGGATTTGGGATGATATACCGCAACCGTCATTCCCGCGAACGCGGGAATCCAGCAGTGATCCGGAATGATGGAAAAGCGATTTTATGTCTACATGCTGGCCAGTAAGCGGAATGGAACGCTTTATTTGGGTGTAACTTCTGATATCGTTAAAAGAGTATGGCAGCACAAGAACGGTCCTGCTGAAGGTTTTACAAAAAAATATGGAATTAAAAGGCTCGTTTATTACGAAATCCATGAAGATGCCGAAAACGCTATGAAAAGGGAAAAACAGCTCAAAAAATGGAGAAGAGCATGGAAAGTAGAACTGGTAGAAGAGAAAAATTCCGAATGGCGGGACTTGTATGCAGATATATGTCAATAGACTGGATTCCCGCGTTCGCGGGAATGACGTTAT
>Ga0222639_1000791_pt1 | contig 13960 bp, 13 predicted proteins | sample AntAcemetagen185_FD_179863 | JGI IMG/M metagenome (GOLD analysis project Ga0222639, IMG submission 179863) | Saline water microbial communities from Ace Lake, Antarctica - #185 | ecosystem: Environmental > Aquatic > Non-marine Saline and Alkaline > Saline | place: Antarctica: Ace Lake...
CATTTCTCGTCCAAAAACTCGACTTTCTTGGGGAATTGAATTGCCATTTGATAAGGATTATGTTACTTATGTTTGGTTTGACGCTTTGATAAATTATATAAGTGCAATAAAATATTCAATAGATGAAGAAAATTTCCAACGCTATTGGCCTGCTGTTCATCTTATCGGAAAAGATATTCTTACAACACATTGCGTTTATTGGCCTACGATGTTAATGGCTGCTGGAATTGAACTTCCGAAAACGATTTTTGCACATGGTTGGTGGATGAGTGAAGGTAAAAAAATGAGTAAATCGCTCGGGAATTTTATTGATCTTGATACGATTAGAGAATATTTTGAAAATGTTGGAGACAATGCTTTTAAGTATTTCTTAATGAAAAATGGTCCGTTATTTGGTGATTCGGATTTTTCCAAGGAGAGATTTTATCGAGTATATAATTCCGATTTAGCTAATGATTTCGGTAATATGATAAACAGAATTTTCAAACTAATAGACAAATATTTTGATAGCAAAATTCCAGAAAAAATGAATTTAGGAAAAAACGAAAAAACACTTCAAAATAATTCTGATATTCTGATTGAAGATGTATTTTCGTTGTTAGAAAATTTTCGTATTGATGAAATGTTAAATAAAATAATTTCTTATTTGGGTTCGATAAATAAATATTTGGAAGATGAAGAACCATGGAAAATTGCGAAGTCAGATTTGGATAAAACCGGCACAATTTTATATTCTGCTTTGGCAAGTTTAAGAGTTGCAGCGGGATTGCTTTATCCTGTAATGCCTTTTAAAATGAATGATTTTTTAACGGTTTTGAATAATGGAGATAAAGCAGAGACATTGCTAAAATGGTCAGAACTTAAAAGTGGAACCAAAATCAGTAAAATTAAAGCTCTTTTTCCAAGATTTGACATGAAAAAGATTTCATAGATTTTTATGTTTATAGATACACATTCACATTTGAATTTAGATCCGTTTTTTAATGATGTCGAACCATTTTTAGAACGAGCAATTTCTAATAGAGTAGAAAAAATAATTGTTCCATCGGTTGATGTACCATCTTCTGAAAAGTCAATAATTTTGTCAGAAAAATACGAAGAGATTTTTACAGCAATTGGTATTCATCCTAACGATAGTGAGAAAGTAGATGATAATTATTTGAAAATTTTAGAAGAGTATTCTAGAAATAAAAAAGTTGTTGCGATTGGTGAAATTGGTTTGGACTATTACAGAAATTATTCAGAAAAAAAGATACAAAAACGAAAATTTCAAGAACAGTTAGAGTTGGCAAAATCATTAAATTTACCGATAATAATTCATAATCGTAATGCCGATTATGATGTTTTGGAAATAATGGAAAGAGTTGATTATTTTAATGGACAGATGCATTGTTTTTCCAGCGATTTGGAATTTGCAAAGAGAATTCTGGAAAAAGGAATGTTGATTTCATTCACAGGAGTAGTAACTTTTAGTAAAAAAGCCAGTGAAGTTGCTTCCAATTTACCGTTAGAAAGATTGATGATCGAGACCGATTCACCATTTATGGCTCCGGTACCGTTTAGAGGAAAAACTTGCGAGCCGAGTTTCGTTATTGAAATAGCGAAAAAATATTCAGAATTATTTAATATTAAACTTGAAGAAGTAGAAAAAATAACAACTCAAAATGCAGAAAAATTGTTTAATATTTGAGAATTTCACGCAAAGACATAAAGATGCAAAGATTAGTTTAGGAATTTAGGAAAAATAATTGAATTCACAAGATCATATAGCAAAAAAATCACTCGGGCAGAATTTTCTTATTGATAAAAATATGATTTTGAAAATCATAAAATATATTGATCCAAAAGATAATGAAAAAATTGTTGAAATTGGTCCGGGGTTTGGAGCTTTAACAGATCATTTATCACAATCTGTCGGTAATTTAGTATTGATAGAATTGGATACAAAATTGGCAGATTTATTAAATGAAAAATATTCAGATAATAAAAACATTAAAGTAATTAAAGGTAATATTCTAAAAATTGATTGGAAAAAATTTTTACCAATTGATAAAATTGTTGGAAATTTGCCATATAATATTTCCAGTCAAATAATTATTAAAATGTTTCAACATCGTAAAAAGATAAATTCAGCAATAATAACGATTCAGAAAGAGTTTGCTGAAAGATTAGTATCTGCCCCAAAGTCAAAGAAATATGGAATATTATCTGTTTATAATCAACTTTATTGTGATGCTAAAATATTGTTTAAAATATCAAATCAGGTTTTTAGGCCAATTCCCAAAGTTGAATCGACATTAATTGAGATGAAATTTAATAAAAAGTTAAAATATAAAATAGATGATTTGGATTTTTTCCATAAGATTGTTCGTACAGCATTCAATCAGAGAAGAAAGCAATTAAAAAATAGCTTAAGCGTTTTTTATAGGCCAGATCTAAAAGATAAATTTGATTGGAAATTGAGAGCGGAAGCAATTGATTTAAAGGGATATTTTAATTTATATAAATTACTAATAAATAGTATATAATTGATAAAATATTTGTTTATAATAAAATAATTCTATATATTAATAAGCTTTGAGAAATAAAAAGGAAAATATTTGATAATAGCAATTGATGGTCCGGCTGGATCGGGGAAAAGTACTACTGCAAAAATAGTGGCAGAGAAAATGGGGTTTGTTTATTTGGATACAGGAGCAATGTATAGAGCATTGACACTTGATATTATTCAGAAAAATATTCCGTTTGATGATACGCAAAAAATAATAGAAGAAGCTGAAAATATTAATATGCGATTTTTGGATGGAAAGATATTAATAAACGAAAAAGATGTCTCAAAACGAATAAGAGAAAATGATGTCACCCAGCAAGTAAGTGAAATAAGTGCCATTTCTGAAGTTAGGAAACAAATGGTAAAATTACAAAGAGAAATTGCTAGTGAAAAAGATTCAGTGATCGATGGACGAGATATTGGGACGGTAGTTTTTCCACAAGCAGAATATAAATTTTTTATTGAGGCTGATTTAGAAGAACGAGCAAAGCGAAGGATGAAAGATTTGTCAGGTACAGATAATTTAACAATTGATGATGTAAAAGAGCTACTCGAGAAAAGAGATAAATTTGATTCAACTAGAGAATATTCGCCTTTAAAAAAAGCAGAAGATAGTGTTGTGATTGATACAACAAATTTGACAATTGAAGAGCAAACAAATGAAATAATTAGAAAAATAAATGAAAATGATCAAGATTTCAATGGAGGAAAATTAATGGTCGAAGAATTGAATGAAAATGTAGAACAAAACCCTCAGGAAAATACAGTATCTGAGGCAGAAAAAATTAATACTGGTGATGTTTATGATAATCTTAAAACATTTGAGAGAGACGAATTAGAAGAAAAATTACCTGAAGAAGATAAAGAGGTAATTAATATTTATGCAAGAACATTAAAGAAATTTGATAATGATGATGTTGTTAATGGTCATGTAATTCGTATTGGTGATAAAGATGTGTATGTAGATATTGGTTTTAAATCGGAAGGGATAATTCCGATAAATGAGTTTGGAAAAGATATTCCAGAGCCTGGAGATGAAATTTTAGTTTTTGTAGAGAGATTAGAAGACGAAGATGGTCAATTAATTCTATCAAAAAGAAAGGCAGATTTCCTTAAAGCATGGAATGATCTAAAAGATAAATATGAAAATGATGAAATAATACAGGGAGAGGTCAAAAAACGAATAAAAGGCGGAATGGTTGTTGATGTATTTGGTGTAGATACATTTTTACCAGGTTCACAAATTGATGTTAATCCTGTTGTTGATTTTGATTCATATGTTGGTAAAACAATGGATTTCAAAATCGTAAATATAAATGAAGCTCGTAAAAATATTGTGATTAGCCATAAAGAAATATTAGTTGATTCATTAAAAGAAGTACGAGAAGAATTGTTAAGTCAAATTCAAGTTGGTCAAGTTATTAAAGGTAAAGTTAAAAATATTACTGATTTTGGTGCATTTATTGATTTGGGTGGAGTTGACGGTTTGTTGCATATTACTGATATGTCTTGGGGCAGAGTGAACCATCCTTCTGAAATATGTAAAATTGGTGATGTTATTGAAGTGAAAGTGATTGATTATGATACAGAAAAACAAAGAGTTTCTTTAGGACTAAAGCAATTAACTTCGCATCCTTGGGAAAATATTGAAGAAAAATATCCTGTTGGTTCTGAAGTAGAAGGGAAAGTTGTGTCAATAACCAATTATGGTGTCTTTATTGAATTAGAAGAGGGGATTGAAGGATTGATTCATATTAGTGAAATGAGCTGGACACAACAAGTTAAACATCCATCAGAATTATTTTCTATGGGTGATTTAGTTAAAGCTAAAGTGTTATCAATAAATCCAGAAGAAAGAAAAATATCATTTGGAGCTAAACAGTTAACTCCTAATCCATGGGAATCAATAGATGGAATATTTTCGAAAGGAATGATAGTTAAAGGAATAGTTCGCAATTTGACTCATTATGGTGCTTTTATTGAATTAAAAAATGGAATTGATGGATTGTTGCATATTTCGGATATGGCTTGGATGCAAAGAATTAAGCATCCTAAAGAAATGTTTAAAAACGAAGATGAGATAGAAGTAAAAATTCTAAATATTGATGGTGAAAATAAAAAAATATCTCTTGGATATAAACAACTTAAGGAAAACCCTTGGAATGCAATTATTGCTAAATATAAAAAAGGTTCAATTGTAAAATCAAAGGTTATTAAGATTCTTGAAAAAGGAATTATTTTAGAATTGCCTGAACCATTGATTGAAGCAATTGTGCCATTATATTCAGTTTCTCACTCAAAAAAACGTGAGTTAACTAAAAATATTAAAATTGGTAGTGAATTAGAATTAAGAGTGGTTGAATTAAATCAAGACGATAACAAAATAGTTTTGTCAATAGATGATTTAAATCTGAGTGAAGAAGAAAAGGATGTTGCAGAAATAATGGAAAAACAGGAAGGGGTCACACAAAAAATTGAAATTCCCGATGATGTTAAATCTAAAATAAATACTAAGGAAGATGAATCTAAAAAAGTAGATAGTAAAACTAAAAAGAAAACAACAAAAAAAGAAACTTCAACTAAAAAGGATTCTTCTAAGGAAACTTCCAAAAAGAAAACTTCCAAAAAGAAAACGACAGAAAAAGAAAAATCAACTAAAAGTGATTCTTCTAAACAAACTTCCAAAAAGAAAACTTCTGATAAAAAAGATGTTGACTCAAAGGCAAAAGAGGATAAAAAGGAAGAAAAATAGAAATAGCAATTTTAAAATATTGATTTTAATAAAAAAGGGGGATATTTATACCCCCTTTTTTTATATTATCAAATAATTAATTTTATTTTTCAAAAAAATACTTTAAATTTCAACTATGGAAAATAATACTATATATAAGAAAAACATTTTAAGTAAGATTATAGCTCTTTTAATGGCTGTAGTATTATGGGTATTTATTGTTAGCGGTTCCAAGTATACCATTTTACTAGAAATTCCTATCGAAGTATATAATCCAATTTCAAATAAGATCTTAAAAAGTAATATTCCTCGGAAAGCATCTGTAAGGTTGAATGGATCCGGAAGAAGTCTGATGATAGCAAAATATTTTGAAAGGGCAAAATTAATATTAGATATTAGCTTAATTGATAAAAATGGTGATCTTGCACTTAATGAATATTTTGCAGAGCATCCGAATTGTATTTATTTACCGAAGAAAAATATTGAGTTACTAGATATTGTTTATCCCGATTCAATTGATATTCAATTAGATGAAAAAATTTCTAAAACATTTCCAGTTAAATTAAATATTGAAATAAAATTAAAACCTGGTTATATATTAAGTAAACCAGTTGCTCCATTGGAAGATCAAATCAATGTGATTGGGCCAAAAAGTATAATAGAAAATTTAGATACCATTGAAACAGAACAGTTACTATTAAAAGATGTTCATCAATCTTTCAATAGGAAAATAGAATATATAAATCCAAAACCAGAATTACTAAAATTAGAAAATAAAACCGCAAGAATAGAAGGGAAAGTTGAAATGATCGGAGAAAAAAACATTTCAGACATTCATGTTCAAGGAAAAAATATTCCAGAAGATTTTAATGTTAGATTTATTCCTAAGACAGTTTCATTAAAAGTTATTGGAGGAAATGATCAAATTCAAAACCTTACTAAGCAAAAATTTAAAGTAGTATTTGATTATTCAAAACAGTGGATTCCAAATAAAATTTATTATAAACCGATAATTATTATTCCGAATAATGTAATTGAATGTAAGGAAATAATTCCCAATAGAATAGAGGTTGTGTTTGAGAAAAAATAATCCGATAATATTAGGGATTGAGTCTTCTTGTGATGAAACAAGTGCTGCGGTATTAAAAGGTTTTGAGGTAAGCTCACATGTTATTTATTCTCAGATCATTCATAAGAAGTATGGTGGAGTGGTACCGGAACTTGCAAGCAGGGAACATTTAAAAGTTATTCCCGAAATTGTTGAAAAAACCATTTCAGATAGTAATATTACATTAGATAAATTAGATGGAATCGCTGTTACTTATGGTCCTGGATTAATGGGAGCATTATTAGTCGGACTAAATTTTGCAAAGGGCTTGGCACTTTCATTGAATAAACCTTTTATTGCAGTAAATCATATTGAAAGTCATTTGTATGCTCCAATGTTAGAATATCCGGATTTAAAACCACCATTTTTATGTTTATTGGTTTCCGGTGGTCATACAATGCTGATTGATGTCCAAGATATTAAAAAATTTAATATCTTGGGAGAAACACTTGATGATGCAGCCGGAGAATCATTTGATAAAGTGGCAAGATTGCTGAAAATTGGTTATCCAGGTGGTCCAATAATTGATAAAATGTCCCAAAATGGAGATGATAGTTATGTAAAATTTCCGAGAGCATATCTTGGAAAAGATTCTTTAGATTTTAGTTTTAGTGGATTAAAAACATCCGTTTTAAATTATGTAAATAATAATCCTATAACTGGTGAAAAAATGGTAAATAATGTTGTTGCAAGTTTTCAAGCAGCGGTAGTGGATGTATTATGTGAAAAAATATTAAGAGCAGTAAAAAAAACTAAACATAAAAATGTTGTTTTAGCAGGAGGTGTTGCAGCAAATAGCAAGCTTAGGGAAAGAATGGAAATTATTTCCAAAGAAGAAAATATGAATTTATATTATCCGCCTTTAGAATATTGTACAGATAATGCAGCGATGGTTGGAGCAACGGGCGTATTATATTATAAAAATAAATGGTTTTCTGATCTAAATATTAACGCAGTTCCAAATTTAAAGTTAATTAGTTACAAATAGAAAAATAAATTAAAGATCAAATTGACTACTTCGATTCAAATATCAAGCAACATTAATTTATATATAATAATTTCATTCTTTATTATTGTTTATTTATTTTGGTTATATAAATTTTTAAATAATTCAAAAATTTCAAAGTTAAATAAATATTTAATAATTATTTTTAGAACTATGGCATTTTTAATATTAATAATATTCTTGATTAATTTACGAATAAATTTTAGACAAGTAATAATGAAAAAACCGAATGTTGTCTTTGTTTGGGATGATTCGAAGAGTATGGAAGGAATTGCTAAAAGAAGTAGATATGCCGAAAATATTTTGAATTCTAAATTTTATGAACATCTAGATAATAGAGCAAATATTAAACATTATTATGGTCATGATGAATTAACGAAGAGTAGCTATCGTGAAGTGAGCAGATTAGAGCTTAATGGTGATCATACAAATATTTCCAATATGCTATCCTCAGTTATTGAAAAATATTCAGAAAAAGATCTGAATTCTATTTTTCTTGTATCTGATGGGCAGAGTCATTATGGTAAATTGATTGAAAAATTTTCAACTCAAGGTAAAGCAAAGATTTATTCTATTGGAATTGGTAAAACCGAAATATCTGATAAGATAAAATTAGTGAATATGGGAAAACCGGATATTATAAAAGAGGATGAAAGGCCGTTAATAAAATTGAATTTAAGAAATGATGGAAAGAGTGAAATAAATGGTGTAATAAAATATAGAATAAATGATAATAAAACCCAAAATTTTAGCAAAGTAAATATACTACAGGAAAGAAATGCTTTTATAGAAGATCGTTTTCCTACTTTGAAAAAGGGGGAGTATAATATTAAATGGTATTTTACACCCGAGACGAATGATACTTTGATTCTAATTGATAATAAATGTAATATTTCAGTAGTAAAATCAAAATATGATATTGTATTTTGTTATGAAATCCCATCACCCGAAATAAAATTTATGAAATTAGCTTTATCTAAAAATTTAGATTACAATTTATACAATTATGGTGATTGGATTAGTGAAAATGTAAATCAATATCCTGATTTAATTATTTGTTTTCCAGATATGAAAAATGATCAAAGTTTCAATTGGTTAAGGAATTCCGATATTCCAAAAATTCTTTTTGTTAAAAATAATTTTCAAAATTATAAGAAATTTGATAAAATAAGTTCTCCAAAATATGTGGGGAATTATAGTATCAATGAGAATTTCTCCTTTCTATTAACTGAACCGTCAATAACAAAATCATTTATTAATTGGAAAAAGTTACCTCCTGTAATTTGGAGTGGATATAAAATTACAGGTGAAATTATTTTATCGGATAGAGATACAAAAATCCCGTTGATGAGTTGGGAAGAAAAAAGTAATACAATATATTTATTAATTACAAAATTATGGAGATGGAAATTAGCTTCATATAATAAAGAATGGAGTGGGCATTATTCAAAACTAATAAATGGGATGGCAAAATGGTTGATAAATCAAAATCAAAGAAAAATAATAGATATTAATAAGAATATTTTCAAAATTGATAAATATGAAAATGTAGATATTCCAATAAAATTAAATTTAACACAGAATAACAAGAAAGATTCACTTAAAGTAATTTGTATAATATATGACGAAAATGATTCGGAATTATCAAGGAAATATTTGATTCCTAATAATGAAGAAATAAATTTTAATTATAAATCAAAAATGGAAGGGAATTTTACATTAATATCAAAATTAGTTGTTAATGAAGTTTCTTTAGGTTCTGATACTGCAAGAATTAAGGTAAGCAAAAATAATGAAGAAGTAAAATATATTGGTTGTGATGATATCGCTTTGAAACAATTATCGAGTAATAATAATGGTCTTTTTGTAAAGTTATCAGAAGTTGATTCGTTAGAAAAAAATGTTCATTTAGAAAAGCAAAGATTATTTAATGAATATAATTTTATTTCAAGAACAAATTTGATTTTGTTAATTTTATTATTTATTGTATCCATAGTTGAATGGATAATCAGAAAGCAAATTGGATATTTATGATGAATTTTTTAAAATTATAAATTATAGATTTTAAATTATAAATTGATGAAATTTCAAAAGTTAAAAAATAAAGTTATAAAAATGTATATACGTTAAATTCGTGTTTGAAAGGCATTTGAGCAATTCGAGATGTTGCTAAGATATTATAATCCCAAAAACAATATCCCCATTCCTAAAAATGAGATAATTATACCGGTTATGGCGTGTGTATATTTTTCAAATCGAGTTATTGGAATAAAATTAACTCCATAAGAAGTAGCAAAAACGACAGTTAACATTGTCAAGATCGTTATAGCACCGAAGACAACAGTTACTGCAATTAAATCGAAAGTACTGTTGTTAATAGCCGTGTACATAAAGATTGGAATCAATGCTTCACAAGGACCAAATATAAAAATAGTGAATAGAACCCATGGAGTTATATCTTGTTTTCCTTGTTCATCGTGGACATGAGTATGTTCATCTTTATGAATATGTTCATGAGTATGACTAATTCCATTTGGATGTAAATGAAAGTGTTTATGTGGTTTGTTTTTTATCGCTCTTTTTAGTCCCCATACAAAATAGATCAGACCAAAGATAATAAGTAACCAAGCTGCAAGGTTGCCTTGAAATGATTGAAAAATTTCTAATCTTTTAATTGCAATACCAAAAACAATTCCTACCGTTCCAAGTAAAACCGAGCCAATTATATGACCTATTCCAGCTAACAAAGTTACAATCATTGTTTTTTGTGTTGACCATTTTCTTGCTCGAGACATTGCAATAAAAGGAACATAATGATCAGGTCCCAAAATAGTATGAAGAAATGCAATGGAAGCTGCTGTTGGGATTAGTACTATTAATTGTTGATTAAACAAAATTATCTCCTTTTTTTAATTGTATAATATTTAATTTAAGGATCTTTAGTTTCTCCGGTAATTGCCTTAATGTAAAGTTCTTTTCCTTTTATTAATTCTGTTTCAAAAGATTGACAGTTAGGACATATCATAATTGGATCATTAATGTTGAATGATTTACCACAGGATTTGCATTGGATTTCTGCAGGTATTACATCCATTTCCAATTTTGCTTTTTCGAATCCGTTGTATTCCAATTTCATGATATCAAAATAAGTAAACATAACTTCTTTTACTATTTGATGGTATTCGCCAACTATAATTTTGATCGTAGTCACATTTTTTAAGTTTTCTTTTTTTTTGATTTCTTCAGCAGAATCAAATATTGATTGAACTATTGCTCCTTCATGCATTAGCATATCCTTGGCAATGGATCGGAATCTTGCATTATCAAAGGTCTTAAACCACCGATAGATGTTCTGATGTAAACACCTTTGACTTCATCTGTAACTTTACCGATCACGGCAGAATCACGACCCAATTTGTCATTTTTCATTTCCTTTATTAAATTTTTTGTATCGCCATCAACAATAGAAACCAATTTTCCCTCGTTCGCAAGATAAAGTGGATCTAATCCCAAAAGTTCTGTAACTGCTTTTACATTTTTCTTTATGGGAATATTTTTTTCTTCAATAATAATTCCAAGATTTGTCTCACTTGAGATTTCATTCAATATTGTTGCTAAACCGCCACGAGTAATATCGCGTAAAAAATTTATTTTTCCATTTTTCAACATTACTTGCACCAATTCATTTAAAGAAGCACAATCGCTTTTTGGTGCCGGCATAAGTTCCATCTTTTCTCTTGCATTTATAATTGCTATGGTGTGATCACCCAAAGAACCATTTAGTATAATTGTATTTCCGTTTTTTATTTTTTCTGTAGACAGATCAACACCTTTTGGAAGAAATCCAATGCCGGTAGTTGTGAGATATAATCCATCTGCTTTTCCTTTTTCCACGACTTTTGTATCACCAGCTATTATTTTGACATTTGCTTTCTCTGCAGTTTTCTGTACCGATTGAGTGATTTTTTTCAAATCGGAAATTTTAAAACCCTCTTCAATAATATAAGTTATTAATAGATATTTTGGAATTGCACCTTTCATTGAAACATCATTTACAGTTCCGGTAACTGCAAGTTTACCGATGTCTCCGCCGGGAAAGAAGAGTGGTTGAACCACATGTGCATCGGTAGAGACAACAACACGATTTTCAATTTCAACACCATCATCCAACGAGGTAAGTTTGAAATTTTTCACAAATAATTCTTTGATAAGTTGTTGTGTAAGTCCGGCACCACTTCCGTGTCCTAATCTGATTATTTCATCTTTCATATTATTGTTTCCATATAGTTTGAATTTTCATTTTATTTTTATTTTATTTTAAGGTAATAAGGTTTTTCTAGTTTGCTGTTATACTTCTACTAAGGTTGAATACAAAAAAATAAGATTTGAAACTTGTATTTTGTAAATGATATATTTTAAGTTTCTCATTTTTTTTATTAATTATTTTTTGCAATTGTTTTTAGTAATATATATTTCCTTTTATAACCTTATTTATCAAAATTAACCTTAGTAGAAAAAATTCACTAAATTATTTTCACCTTATTACCTTATTGATTGTTTTTTCATAATATTTGATAAATTTCTCATATTCTTCTTTAAAAGTTATTTTTTTGTGATGCTCTTTTTGATTTAGAATATATTTACAAACTCTATCAACATCATTTTTAGATACAGAAAATGCAGATGAGGTTGATTGCCAGTTAAAATTACCTTTAACAAAAATATTTTCGTTTATAAACTTTTTTGAACTGTCAGCTACTATATTCGCCAAATGTTCTTCGGAAATATTTGGCGAACGAGATGTCAAAAAATGAATATGTTCTGGATTTGCATAGATTGCATAGAGTTTACAATTATAGTTTTTAACTACACCTGTAATGTATTTTTCAATTTGTTCTCTATGCTTTTCAGGAATAACTGCTTCTCTGTGCAATGTTGTAAAAATAAAATGTGTGTATAAATTGTTATATTTTATTTTCATAATAAATAAGGTAATAAGGTTTTTCTAGTTTGCTTGTTATATTTCTACTAAGGTTGAATACAAAAAAATAAGGTTTTAAACTTATATTTTGTAAATGATATATTTTTATTATATTATTTCTAATCATTTCTTTGTGCAAATATAATTAATGTTTTTTATGTTTACAAATTAATTATTATTGTTTCCTTTCATATTTATAATAAGCAGCACAACTTCCTTCAGAAGAAACCATACAAGGTCCTATGGGATTTGATGGTGTGCAAACTTTTTCAAAAAGATGACACTGTGGTGGAATAATATTACCTTTTAAAACATCGCCACATTGACAACCACTTTTGTCTTCTTTATATTCAATGTTAATATTATATTTTTTTGCTGCATCATAATTTGAATATTTTTTTCTGATCTTTAATTCTGATTTTGGTATTTTCCCAATTCCACGCCAAATCCCATCGTCAATTTCAAGAATTTCTTTCATTATCTTTTGAGCATGTTTATTTCCATCCGGAGTTACGACTCTACTATATTCATTTTCAATTTTTGGTTCATTTTTTTCAACTTGTTGGAGCAAGCGATCTACACTCACAAGAATATCAGCTGGTTCAAAACCTGTAACTATTCCGCCAATATTATATTTTTCAGGCAGAAAATTATAAGCATTTGCACCTGTAACAACACTCACATGTCCTGGCAGAATAAAACCATTTAAATTTATATCATCAGCGGAAGCAAGTAATTCTAAAGCAGGTGGTACAATTTTCAAAGAAGTCAAAACGGAATAATTTTTAATATTTTTTTCATAAGCTTCTCTAATTGTGTAAGCAATTCCGGGAATAGTTGTCTCAAAACCAATTCCAACAAAAACTGTTTCCTTTTCTTGAGCAAGTTTTAAAGCATCTATGGGTGAGTAAACAATTCTCACATCAAGACCTTTTGCTCTTGCTAATTCCAAAGTACCTTTTTCACCCGGAACACGCATCAAATCTCCAAAGATAGCAATTGTAACATCTTTCAAATCTATCGAAGCATCAATTATTGACATCGGTGTAACGCAAACGGGACATCCCGGGCCTGAGATTAATTTAATATTGTCTGGCAAAAGATTACGAATTCCCCATTTACCAATTGCCATTGTATGCGATCCACAAACTTCCATCAAAGAAATTTGTCTTTTATTTCGCTTTAATCTATCTACTATTTTTTTTATTAATTTTGGATTTTGGAATTCTTTAGTATTCATCCGGCATCACATGATAAGCTTCATTAATTGCCTCAATTGTTTCAAGTGCATCTTTTTCGGATATAATTTCAAGACCGAATCCCGTATGAAGTAGAATCCAATTTCCAATTTTTGCTTCCGGAATAAAGTCCAAACCAACTTCTTTTTTTATTCCGCCCATATCTACAATTCCTTTTTTCCCATTAATACTAACTATTTTTGATGGTATTGCTAAACACATTTTTTTCTCCATTTATTTGGTGAAAATATAAGGTTTTTTTACTTGAATTACAATATTATTGATTGTGAATAATTTACTTTTTTTACATTGCCCATAATGGATGGGCTATGCGTAGTTTGGGAT